>Ga0210019_1004248_pt1 | contig 12559 bp, 11 predicted proteins | sample CryGeyCG2114_020_2_FD_183969 | JGI IMG/M metagenome (GOLD analysis project Ga0210019, IMG submission 183969) | Groundwater microbial communities from aquifer - Crystal Geyser CG11_big_fil_rev_8/21/14_0.20 (SPAdes) (version 2) | ecosystem: Environmental > Aquatic > Deep subsurface > Groundwater ...
CGATATTTACAAACGCCTCTGGAACCCCCTTTGGAACTTCTTTACTCCGGTAATGAAATTAAAATCAAAAACACGAATCGGAGGTAAAATCATAAAGACATATGACGAACCAATGACTCCCTATTACCGACTCATAAAATCTAATATGCTCAGTGAAGAACAAACAGCCAAACTCCAAAATGAATTTAGAAGTTTGAATCCATTTGAACTAAAAAAAGAACTTGATGAAAAGCTAAAGTGGTTCTTCCGAATAGCCGAGATTAGAGCAAAAGTTCAGTCAGAGGCGGGGTAATCAAACTCCCACTCCCTCGGTGTCATTTTGCAATGATTCAATACGATGCTCTTGAACCTTTTCCTGTAAGAGCTTGATCTCCTTTGAGCGAAAGCCAGTGTTCTTTTTCGCCTCAAGAGTATCGACAACAATGATAACATTTCTGCCGGTATGTCGAACGGCGTGAATAGGTCTTCAATTAGAGCGTTTTTGCCTGAAGTAACCCCACAGGGCAAGTGCAACGAAAGATATCCCAAAGAATAATATTGCGACTTTACTCCAATCCTCTTGGATGAGGACAAGTATCGGCTCCGGCTGATCAAGGAAGTAAGCAACTGGTAAAACAGTAAATAGTGTAGCGATGAGTAAAATATAAACCATAAGGGATCCTTTTTATGTGCCTGAGAGATAGCATGAAAGAAGAATTGGCACTTGTCCACCCGGCACTTACTTGCTCTCAGGTAGACAGAGCAGACTTTTTAAATGACCGACTGTAAGAACAGATATACTTTTTGGAAATGGTTATTAGAAACTTTCTGCTCAGTGGTGTTGCGATTCTTCATATCTATTTTTTGATTCTTGAAATGTTTCTGTGGACTAAGCCGACCGGTCGAAAAATATTTAGGATGACGCAAGAGCAGGCAAAAGATCGCGCTGTTTTGGCAGCGAACCAAGGGCTTTACAATGGATTTTTGGCGGCTGGATTGATATGGGCAATCTTTCATCCTGATTCACAGGTTTCAAAGCAATTAGCTCTTTTCTTTTTGATTTGCATATTAGTAGCTGCCATTTATGGGGGTTATTCAGTGAGCCGTCGCATTTTACTTGTTCAAGGAATACCAGCCCTTTTGGCGCTGATTGCGGCATGGTTTGCATAATGCATGGTGATAGCGAAGTTCGCCTAGATTGAAGCGCTGGCTTTATTGCAAACCAGCGCATTCGAAGTCTTAAAATTTCGTTTACAGATCGACGTTGGCGGGAGCTGTCGGTTGGCTTCCGAATACAGCGGAGACAGCTGTTAAAAGTTCTAGATTTTCAGTAGTAGAGCTTGCCGCGCGAGTGCTCGCCCCACTATTCCAGTTCATACTCATGGCCCCAGCTGCTTCACAGTCTGCTACAGGATCAAAAACGGTCTTTGAAGTTCCAGAAACTGCAAACTTGCCGGCGGTAAGTACTATGTCTTGCCTTTGTACTTTACTAACAGGAGTGTGGTTTGAGTCTGGCCCCGTCCAGGCACAGATCATTCCAGAAATCGCTCCAGCCCCAGTTTGTACTGTTGGACCAAATCCAAAAAAAGCAGTTCCGGTTGTTGCGCCAGATGCTGTCGCAACGGTGGCGTTAAATACGCGTGTATGAGAGTCGCCAGTGCCTGCTTGCCAAGCGTAGGAATACTTTCCGGTGTAGTCGGCTGGATTGATTTCAGCGAGGAAGTGGTCGGCATTATTGTTCCAAGACTTCGCATAATCGACTGTAAAGTCGGTTGCAGATGCAAACGGATCTTGGCCAGTGCTTGAGAAATTAATTTTTCTCAACAACATTCGAGCGGCTGTTGCGGATGTCTTTTCGTAGTCGAGTGAAACCCCGTCTGTAGCAGAGCCTGTTGTGATCTTTACAGAGATCTTCCCTTTGTTCGTAGAATCATCTGCCGCAGTGGGCACGTGTTTGATTCTAATAAAGTAAGAGTTTGATCCGGCAGTTCCCTCAAGCGTAGATATGTATACGGGATTCCCAGAAGAATCATTTGCAGCGCGTGCTAAGGTTGCAGTTGTAATTGTAACAGCCGTAGAATCAATTGTAACTAACCCTGCTAAAGCGCTTGCAAGATCCAAGCTTTCGCCAACTCCCGGAAGAGTTAGACTATTTTTGTTGGCTGTGCAGCTCATTCCGGCACCAATGAACTGGGCCATGTCGATGTAAGAGATTACTCCTCGCATTTGAGCTGTTAACTGCGCAGAAGCACAGGCTTCGCCGTCAACAGACTCTTCCCAAATACCAAGATCGCCGCCAGGCCAGTTGCCGCTGCCATTGCCCATCTCATGGTTCGTATAGTTGACACTAGGCCCGTAACAATTTGCTCGTGTTGCCGCGCCGACAAAGTTATCGAAATGCCGCAAGTAGCAGGTGCTGTTGCGGCAAGAAGTGTTGCGAGCGACGTTTTTTTTGTAGCTGCGGTATCAGTTGCACTAGGTGCGGCGAAGGCTCCGGTATCTGCAGCGTTTTCTAAAAAGGTGAATGCAAGCGTCGAAGACGTACTTGCTGTTGGCGATGCCACAACAATATCTTCGGCCATAGTGCTGGCAAAACTTGATAGTGTGCTTGACGCTGTGGTGCCAACACCTCCGCTGCCGGAACAATTAACTAGAATCGTTGTCATTGAAATGACAAATAGACTTCCTCTCAGTGCAATGCTTGTTCGCATCTGACTTCTCCCCTTTTGGTTTAGATAATTTTGTAGTCACTATTATCAGTGGAACCAAGAAGTAAGTCAGAACCTTTAGGTGAAAAGTACGATTACCAGACGATGGCCTATAGTAAGAGAAGGCCTTGGTCTCACGCCTCAGCTCTAAGTCGGCGCCCAATGAGATTGGGGGAGGTGTGGAATCAAAGCGCTGCGTTCTTCATCTAAAATTATTCGAAGGCGATGCCTTCTTCGTCGAAGGCAATTTGTGCCGCAACGGATACGTAAGAAAAGGAATCATTGAGCTCAAGCCCAGCTTCCGCTAAGAAAGAGACTTTGTTTAAATCTGTAGGCTTCCACCCTGTTCCGAGTGCAAGTTGGATGGGCGTTTTTGATGAGCCGTCTCCGCCGGAAAGTCCGATAGGAACAGACGCGTAGGGAGTTAGTTTTCCGATATCGGTTCCAAACTCTTTACTAATAATTGGATGTATTCGGGCCGTAAGAACTGATTTATCGTCGTCCCGTGCCCATTCAAATCCACCCATTATTCCAAGTGCAGGTTGCCCTTCGTAATCTGGAATAGGAACCCACTTGTACATAAGACCCCAATGAAAATCCGTGCGCCCAAATCCTAGGATAGCTCGCACGTTCGAACTTTCATTAACACCTGCATCGAACCTGGCATTGAGGTTTAATCCGCTGGGAGCAGTTGTAATCAGCTGAGGCTCAAGTTGTATGCGGTAGTTGTTAGAAGGTAAGACTTCACCCGTATCCATGGTGCTAAAATAACCTAAAGATGTTACCGAAAAGAAACTAGTAACTAAGACAGCCGTTAGTCGGCCAAAAACACATCGAGTTTTGATTGCGAAAGACATGATTGATCTCCTTGCATGGGCAAGCCTAGATCTGATAATCCGTTTTGACAACTCGAACCTCTACAAAACCCGGCGATAAATTTTTATAGCTGGTCAGTGGCAGAGCTATGTCATACTTCGGGGTTTATTGGGACATGCACAGCTTTTGAAAGGCTCAAATCGGGTAAGAGGGCCATACAGGCTGAACTTTTAGAGCCCACTTTGATGTAAAAAATCGACGACAAACAAGCCTCGTATGGGTTAAGTTTTCGCAAATGAAGACAAAAGTTTCACTGGTTGTAATCACTTTCAACGAAGCCGATAATATTGAGCGGTGCCTACGAAGTGCGAAGTGGGTCGATGAGATCGTTGTTTTAGATAGCGGAAGTCGCGACAACACTTGTGAGCTCAGCAAAAAGCTGGGCGCCAAGTTATATGTGGAGGCTTTTAGAGGGTATCGCGCCCAAAAGCAACGCGCCGTTGAGCTGGCAAGCAATGACTGGATACTGTCTCTCGATGCCGACGAAGCCCTTTCAGAGGGGCTAAGTAAAGAAATCCAAAGAATGCTCGAAGATGGCGAACCTTACGCTGACGGATTTGAGGCGCCGCGGATATCGCACTATTTGGGTAAGTGGATACGGCATGGTGGTTGGTATCCAGATTATCAACTTCGATTTTTCGATCGCAAAAACGCGGAGTGGGCAGGCGGTGAAGTGCACGAGAGGGTAACGAGTAAGCAAGTTGCACGTTTCGCAAACCCAATCGAACACTGGGTATTTAAAGATATCTCTCATCAGGTTGCTATGAACAATCTCTACTCTTCTCTTGGTGCGAGAGATTTGGCACGTGCGAGCAGAAGTGCTTCTTTGTTTCGAATGGTGACTAAGCCTATTTCGAAGTTCGTTGAAACTTATATATTGAAGCTCGGTTTTTTAGATGGGTTAGCGGGATTTATCATCTCTGTAAGTGCCGGCTATTCTATGTTTCTCAAGTACGCCAAGTTGTGGGAGATCAAAAAGGTTCGGCAAGAGCAGCTACCCGACACGGTGATGAAGGAAAGATTAGGTAAAGGTAACGTGAGCAAAAGCGATTTTGAGAATACCAACACCGATTCGACGGCGGACGCTACCCCAAATTACTCTTAAGATTTAAATTAGTGGTGTTCACGATATTCAATATGAAAAGCGAATGCGAAAGTTTAACCATTGCTAAGACAATATGTTATGACAAAACCGATCCGATCACGAAAGTGATCGAAAACTTAAAGCGAATGCTGAAGGGGTTAAAATGCTAGTAAATGTGCTTGCAATTGGAGCTGGAGTATCGGCGTTAGCATTCTTTTGGTTATGGCAAAAAAGCCGATGGAAATCGCAATTGTTGCAATCAGAGTTAGAGAGACAAAAAGCTGACTACTCGGCTAGAGAAGTTTTTTTTGAGCAAAGCCTCAAGCAAGTTCAAAGCCAGTTTCAGTCAATCTCGTTCGAGGTGCTCGAAAAACAAACCAATTCTTTTTTAAAGTTAGCGACAGAGCGATTTGATTTAAAGTCTCAAGAGGCTTCACATGTTTTAGAAAAGAAGTCGAAAGACTTTCAGACTCTTGTGGGGCCCATCCGCGAGCTTCTAACGAAGGTAGAAGGCGATATGGCGCGAGTAGAGACTCAGCGCTCTCAGCAGTTCGGCGAAATCCACCAATTTCTAAAAAGTTCTGTTGAGGCGAGTGAGCTTGTTCGAAAAGAGGCGTCACAACTTGCAAGCGTTCTTAGGCGGCCCGAAGTTCGAGGTAGCTGGGGCGAGCTTCAGCTGCGAAGGGTGGTAGAGCTGGCGGGGCTTAGCGAACATTGTGATTTCGAAGAGCAAAAAACTATTACCGATGGTGAGCGAATCCTTAGGCCGGATCTTGTGGTTCATCTTCCGAACCGGAGGATGGTGGTTGTAGACGCTAAAGCTCCGATGGATGCCTTTTTAGAGTCGATCAATGCCGTGACTGAGGCCGATCGAAAGGTTTCAAGAGAAAAGCATGCTCGGCAGCTGAAAGCACGCGTTACGGAACTTTCAAAAAAGTCCTATTGGGAGCAGTTCCCTCAGAGTCCCGACTTCGTTGTGCTCTTTTTGCCTAATGAGGCCATGCTCTATTCGGCCATGGAGATCGACCCCGCGCTTATAGAGACAGCGCTTGAGAGCCGGGTAATGATTGCTACGCCGACCCAGCTTGTTTCATTGCTTAAGGCCGTTGCGTATGGGTGGCAGCAGCAGGAAATCGCTGAGAACGCCTACAAAATTGTCGACTCTGCCAAAGAGTTCTATCAAAGGCTGGCTCCGTGGCTGGAGCATTTCTCTGAGGTGGGTAAGAAGCTTGATTCGGCCGTGCAGTCCTACAATCAGTCGACCAGCTCCCTGGAGTCGAGGGTTTTACCGTCGGCGAGGCGTTTAAAGGAGCTGGGTATAAAGGATGCGCCGGATTTAAAAGAGGCGCCAGCTATCGAAACCCTTGCGCGCTCGCCAAGAACGCCTTAGTATCTTGGGCTTAATGGGATTGCCTGAGTGGGGCTTTTAGCGCTTTCTTGTGAGATCCAGTTAGTTGTCATTTCACCCCAGTTATGGTGGCCGTAGCTCAGTCGGTAGAGCACAGGATTGTGGCTCCTGTGGTCGCGGGTTCGATCCCCGTCGGTCACCCCAATTTTTTCCAGCTTATCTTAATGACAGGAAAGGTAGCGGCCTCGACCCATCTAATCATCACCTAGGTACTTGCCGATGGTGTCAAAGAGTTCGACACCCTTGTTGGTAATATTTACCCTCACGCTCTCGCGCCGGAGCTGATAAAATTAGATTCTTATGAAGTGTTATTTTGTTAGGTGAGTTTTTAAACTACCTTCGGAATTGTGCCTAACTACAAACCGTACTTTACCAGGTTTGTTTTAAATAATTTTGAAACGTAACCGCTGTCTTAGGAGTACTTTCTATGAAAAACAGATTTGGCCTGATTGCCCTTGCCTCTACAATACTTGCCGCTTTTTCGGTCGCCCAAGCTCAAAATGTTGATCGAGCAAGAGCTTTTGAGTGCCCAAAAAGTCTTTCCGTCACGGTGAAGAAACTCGAGCCAAAAGGGGAGTTTAGTTATTCCTTCAGTCAAACTCAGACCCCCAGCCCTATCGGGCACACTGCTATAGCGGCAACTCTTCATTACATTCGGGTTCTCTTCTCTTCCTCCGAACAGATGCGTTTAGAGTCTCATTCTTTGGGCCTAACCGGTGATGAGGCATATGGCTCTCTCATTAAACGAAAACTTGGGTTAGCTAAGGGGATGACTCTCATTCTTGAAAAAAATATTGTTTGCAGATACCAACCACTTGATCTAGGCGGTGAATTTTTGGTGAATCGCTCCGAAGGTAGTTTTGATGGAGGCGTGAACAAAACCGCCGAAAAGTTGTCGGTTGGTGCTGATTTATTTTTCACCTACAACTCGAAGATATCGGCATATGAGGTCAACTCCGAGCTTTACTTTTTAGGAGCTTATGCTTCGAATCAGCCAAATAGCAGAGCAAGAGTGCAGGTCGGCCCGCGCCTCCCTTGGTCCGCCTTTTATAATGATTCCAATGGCGAACTATTTCAAGTAACCCCTTCCAAAAATATCATAAGAGCGAAAGATCGTTACGAGCTACCTGCAAAGCGCAGTGAAATCGAAGAGGTCAACTTTGTGACAAAACTGAAAATCAATACCAAAGCACGAAGCCACATTGGAGCAACCGAATCCGAACGGCAGTTCGAAATGGATGCGATTACTTATTCGCTTTCATTGAATTAACATAGGCACGGCCCTGTAGTTTGTGCTGCTGGGAAGAAGCTGAAAGAGGCACTACTCTCTATAGGCCCGCCCATTAAGTTGGTACCCTTAGATTTCATTCTTTTATAACCAGAGTTTGCCTATTAGTTTCCGAACTTAGGCCTTTGGCGAGTTTCGTTAAATTTGAATGAAGATAGTTCACCTGGACCGCCGTAAATTCAGCAAACATGTTAATCTTACGAAATGCAAATCTGCATAATGATTCCCTGCTTCAACGAGGCAGAAACACTTTCAAAGACCATAGAGGCGCTACAATCTTTTTCGAGCCACGACAATGCACCGTTTTTATTGCTTATAGACGACGGCTCTACGGATGGTTCAGCAACCATTGCAAAGAGTATGGGCATTGATCATGTGATCCGGCATGATAAAAATAAAGGTCTTGCAGAGGTTTTTAAAACAGGTCTGAGGTTTGCAAGAGATCACGGCTTCGACGCACTTGTTGTCTTTGATGCCGACGGGCAGTATCCTGCATTTGAAATACCAAGGCTTCTTGCAAAGCTTGAATCCAGCGAGGCAAGCCTTGTTATAGGCAATCGCGATCGCTTGTTGGACAAAAACCTTAACCGAACCAAAAAAACATTGCTGACGTTTGGATCTTGGTTGTTGTCAAAGTGCTTCCGATCAAAACCTATCGACTTGGTATCGGGTTTTAGAGTATTTCGCCTCAGTGATTTCGCGCACTTCCCAGCTAAAGCCACATACACTTACACACTAGAGACTTTAATTTGGAGTCTCCTTCGCGGTCTAAAGCTCGAGACGATCAATATCGTAACTGAAAAGGTTGATCGCCCCTCGCGACTTATGAAATCTACTTTTGATTACTTATGGCGGCAGATCTGCGACGTTTTTCGCTGGCTTCCGTCGGCTCTAAATACGCGTCTTAAAATCAGGCACCGTACTGCCAAAGTTAATGCTAAGACGAGAGACGCTTTGAGAAAGGTAGCGAGTCTATTTTTTTAAACCTAAAAGAATGGAAGTGTTCATCCAGCCAAAACCTTCTTTGGTAATATAGCTGAAGTCGGTGCCCACATTTCCGTACTCGGCAAATACTTTGTGGGATCGATTAGCTACATCATATTTTTCCGGAATGGTTCCGTTGTAATCACTAATTCCCTTGGCAAGCATTTCTGTCCACGTTTGCTTCAGGCGCCCTGCGTCCCCAGGAAAACCCATTTGTTCAAGGCCCTTCCAGGCAAGTATCTGATGTGGAGCCCATCCATTTGGATAATCCCATTGACGTTGCCCTGGCGGGTAACCGTACTTTTTTAGTGAAGACAAAGAAGTGGATGCAAGTCCTCCGGGTTGCTCAAGCTCCAACAATGCAGATCGAGTCAACTTTCTGGCCTGAGTTTGGTCAACAATACCGGCCCAAAGTGTGTAAAAAACAGTTGCCGACAGAAAGTCCGATCGCTTCTTTTCGGCAAGATTGTAATCGTAAAAGAGTCCGCTTGTTGGCTCATGCATATGTTTAAACATGGCTAATCTTCTCGAGTTCCTCGCGTTCCGCCAATATTCTGCAATCCCGAATTCCTCAGAAGATAGGACTCCTTCTTGAACGAGATCCAAAAAATCCTGTTCGTACTTAAAGAGTAGGGAGTTCAAATCGACTGTCGCATAGTCAGCAGCTTTGTCGTGCCAACGAAAGGTCGTGTCGTGTCCAGATTCTCGCATAGTGCGATCATGAAGAAAGAAGTCTGCTAATTGTTTATTTTGAATTTTAAACTTCGGATTTTTTTGAAAAGAGTTCGTGATAATATCTATCAGCTCTTGCACATTTTTCGCTTGAGGGAATTGCTTATCTCCTACAAAAGAAACGAGTGCTTCGTTGTAATGCCCTCGTTCAACCTCAGGGCATGGCCCCAGCCCCTCAGCATAATATCTACTGAGCCCCGTAACAGCATCTCGCCGGGGCGGACTCATCCACACCTTGTTGTACTCCTTGAGGGCGGCTCTCATAGCTCCTGCAACCCACTCTCGACTTTCTTGGTTGTTCGGTAGTTTTTCGTACACCGCTCGGATCATTGATGTTGTAAAGGGTGGCTGTGAGCGAGTGAGATAGTAACTACGATTGGCGTTGAGGATCTTTCCGTAGTGATTGGTTTGATAAACGAAGTTATCAACCATCGCCTTGGCCAGCTCGATTTTACCGCTTTCAATGAGTCCAAGTGCAATGAAGTAGCTGTCCCAACCATACATTTCGTTAAATCGACCGCCCGGTACTACAAAAGGTAGAGGTTCGATGCTTCCATTACCCATTTGGCGATATCCAAGAGCGAGAATCCCATGCTGGCCGTCAAGGTTGCGCACAAACCCAGCTGTTATTTTTTGCGGCAGGCGGTGAAGATACACGCGAACATTTTGGCTTCGCCAATAAGGCAAAAGCTTTCTGTAGTAATTGAACTGAACGGAATCACTGTTTGGTACATAGATATGTAGTCCCGCATTGTTTGTCTTAGAATCTATCATCGCAAGCACGCCCTCTTTATCGAGCCGGCGTGTAAGGTTATCCCAGTAGTACTTCGATATGAGGTCACGCGCTCTTTTTAGTGGCTTTTGAGTTAGCTTATTTTTATCAAGCGTGACTTCGCTTTGCTTTGCCTCTATGGCGAGAGCAGTCTCTTGCCAAGCAATAGAAAGTGGGTAGATCCCGTTAATCTGTAAAGTCTCACCCTGTGAGTTTGTAAGGATCGACGGAAAAGAAACCGTGTCGAGTACAGTGATCTTGGTGTCTCGGTCGGTATCAAAAGATTTTAATTGAGTCAGCAGAGAGCTAACTTGAAAAGTCATTGCGTTGGTTTCAGCATTTTGAAATTTCACTGGAGCGGTGCTGCAACCGAATAGTGAACTAAAAAGCGATAACAAAATTAACATGTGAAAATGGTTCAAAGTTGGCAAAAGAGATCTCCTTAATTTGTTTCTAACTCAACTCAAAGAACTGCTGTGAATTTGGTTTGGTCTCAGATCCAGACTCCTAAGGCCGAGACCATTGAATGAATTCAATGTGAAGATTCTGAGTAACACCTTCTCAACTGTATGTCTAGGAACAGAGGCCAGGGTACGCCAAAAGAAGCAAATTAGATTGCCCCCGGCAGTGGCAAAGTGAGAGCATCTTTTAGTAGTGTTCAGCTAGATTAAAGAATCTGAGAAGGGGGGGCGATGCATTCTTGGCTTGTATCACTTGGATTGGTCGTATCAAGTTCGTTTCAAACGCCAACTCAATTTTCACGTCACACTCTCGAGATGCATCAGCCATCTTGGTCGTGTAATTTTTTGCGTATCAATCAAGTTTTGAACGAACAAGAGATTTGGTGCCAGCTTAAACACGACATCTTTACTTTTTGGAAGATGGCGGAATCTACAGACATTCAGTTTGTCACTCTTCAAGAAGACATTTTTAAGGCAGGACTATGGAACTCCCAAAGACTACAATTTGACGCAATACCAGCAGAACTGTTGGTGCCTCAACTTCCGCGCCAAAGTGAAAAAGTAGTTGCACAGAAGATTTCAGAAATCACTTTGCCCTGGGATAGTGTTTTGATTGCAGCACATGCGTTTCGGATTGCTACAAAAAACGTAAGTAAAAATCTCTATCTCGTTCTACCAGGTAAATACAAAGAAGAGTTGCCAAAAGAGAATCGCCCTTGGCGAGGTTACTGGTATCCATATAAAGATGCGCCACTTGCTGCCGGATCGAATCCTCCGTTATCGCTTTACGATCAGTGGGTTAATCTGAAAACGGGTGTGAATCCCAAAAGTGTCGACTGGGAATTAGAGATTCACTCGTTGGACGACGTAGAATGGGGCGGGCACTGTAATGGCTGGGCAGCAGCAAGTATCTTGTACCCCGAGCCTAAAAAGCCAGTATACCTGCCGGAGCTGGGAGTAAGTTTGAGTGTTTGGGACCAAAAGGGCCTACTCAACGAAGCCAGTTATTGTGCGAACTGGTTGTTTTACGGAAGTCGAAACAACTCTAGGCAGCCAGACTTTACCGACATTTCAGCAGAGCTTTTTCATAAAGCGCTTATTTATTCTATCAAGGTGCTCCGGCGGCCCATCGCCTATGATCGTTACAATGACGACAAGGTCGATAACTATGTCATCTCTCGGTACGAGTTTAAAATCAGCAAGAAGAATAATGAGGGCAGGGTTAGCGTGAGAGCTAGATTGAAGGTTCATGTATACGATCGTGATATCGATAACAAAGTTGGAGAGGCGCGCAGTTTTGAACCGTATTTTGACTACTACTTGTGGACCGATGATCAGGGCAATATTCTAAAAGGTGAGTGGAAGAGAGGCGAATCGAACCCGGACTTTGTTTGGATTCCGCTCAATCAAATGAAATGTCGCGGAGAGAACCCTAGAGTTGAACACCAGTTCGTGGAGCAAATGCTCTTTGGCGAGGTTTTGAACCCTTAACATTTGCGCGTATTATTGAGACCGGGGCAGAGCAGCTGGAACGATAAGGGGCGCGTCTCTCTGTGACGCAGCACGCAATTTTAGGCGTTCGAAAGATTGCTGGCGAGCGGCGGGGTGTGGCGATCGGATTTTACTCTTAAAGCGTGGGTGCTGCCGCTAGAGGCAATCCAGCCCCGACCTAGCCATTATAGATTGTAATATTTACACTCAAGGCTTAGAAATAGAAGGTATTTTTTCGGGGGGACAATTATGATTTTTTTCGCTCTGCGATTCGGGTTATTTGCAGCTCTATCCATGTTGATTCTCGATTCGGCTTACGCGCAAATATCTTCAAAATGTCGTGGATTTTATGATCAAGTTACAAACACAGAAGGGCTTTTGTGTCCGGGCATTACCCCTGCCAATGAATATGCAATTTGCACGTCGCGAAATGTAGCTGGCGGGTTAAGACTTTCCTGCGAGGTTGATTATAATCCAATTCCAGTTCCTGACCCTGGCGTTTGTCCTGATGTGAGTTCAGCATACAGTCAGTTAGAATCAGAATTTGCATTGTATTTTTCCGCTACAAAAAATTGCCGCACTATCACCGATAGAGTCACGCTTCTTCCTGCACTGTATTGCCCCGAATTTGCCCAAGTCGGAAGTTTTTCCATTTGTACAATTCAGCGGGGAACCGGCGTTTACGTTGTTAACTGCGTAGCAGATCCAAACCCAGGTCCGCTTCCAGAGCCAGTACCTTGTCCGACGCCAACGCCGACTCCGACTCCGACTCCAAC
>Ga0210019_1004250_pt1 | contig 12556 bp, 12 predicted proteins | sample CryGeyCG2114_020_2_FD_183969 | JGI IMG/M metagenome (GOLD analysis project Ga0210019, IMG submission 183969) | Groundwater microbial communities from aquifer - Crystal Geyser CG11_big_fil_rev_8/21/14_0.20 (SPAdes) (version 2) | ecosystem: Environmental > Aquatic > Deep subsurface > Groundwater ...
TGGTGCCGTGTGCGGAAGAAGGAATCAGCACCACGTTGCGCTGCGCTTCGCCGCGCGAACGGTGATGTGCCTGGATGACTTGCAGGCCGGTATATTCGCCCGCTGCGCCGCTGTTGGGCTGGAAGCTCATCTGCGCGAAGCCGGTGATCTCGGACAGCGCCGCATCCAGTCCGGCGATGACTTCCTGATACCCGGCGGCCTGTTCGGCCGGCACGAAGGGATGCAGGTTAGCGAATTCCGGCCAGGTTAGCGCCAGCATCTCGGACGCCGCGTTCAGCTTCATGGTGCAGGAACCGAGCGAGATCATCGAGTGCGTGAGCGACAGGTCCTTGTTCTCCAGCCGCTTGAGGTAACGCATCATCTCCGTTTCGGAGTGATAAGAGTTGAACACCGGATGGCTCAAGATGGCCGAAGCGCGCGGTTTGATCTGCATTGTCCGCGCCACGATCTGTGCGGCAGTGAGCTTTGGCGCTGGCTTGCCTGCCGCCTGCGCGAACACGGCGAGGAGGACGTTGAGGTCATCTACCGAGGTGGTTTCATCCAGCGCGATGCCGATGCCTTTTTCGCTGTAACGGAAGTTGATCTGCGCCGCTTCAGCCAGCGCGTGGATCTTCACGTTGTCGGTCTGGGTCAGTTTCAAGGTGCCGAAAAAGGTGTCGTAAGCCACGGTGTATCCGAGCTTCTTCAATTCGCCCGCCAGCGCAGCGGCAGAGCGATGCACTTGTTCAGCGATGGCGCGCAGTCCATCCGGCCCGTGATACACCGCGTACATGCCCGCCATGATGGCGAGCAGCGCCTGCGCGGTGCAGATGTTGGAAGTCGCCTTCTCGCGCCGGATATGTTGCTCGCGTGTTTGCAGTGCCATGCGCAATGCAGGGTTGCCGTCGGCATCCAGCGACACGCCGATCAGGCGTCCCGGCATCGAACGCTTAAACGCATCGCGCGTGGCGAAGTAAGCGGCGTGCGGGCCGCCGTAGCCCAACGGCACGCCGAAGCGTTGCGTCGAACCCAATACCACGTCCGCACCCCATTCGCCCGGCGGCGTGAGCAACACCAGGCTCAGGATGTCGGCGGCGACTGCGATGCGCATGCCGTGCGCTTTGGCACGGGCGACGAAATCGGCATAGTCATGCACCACCCCGTTGGCGGCCGGATATTGCAGCAATGCGCCGTACAGCTGGTCGTTCAGGGTGACGGTCTTGAAGTCGCCGATGACCAGCTTGATGCCAAGCGGCTGGGCGCGCGTCCTTAATACTTCGATGGTTTGGGGGAAGCAATCGTGCGAGACGAAGAAGGTGTTTTTGCCAGCGTCGACATCTTCGCGCGAGCGCAGGCCGTGCAGCATGATCATCGCCTCGGCGGCGGCAGTCGCCTCGTCCAGCAGCGACGCATTGGCAATTTCCATCCCGGTCAGGTCGACGATCATGGTCTGGAAATTCAGCAGCGCTTCGAGCCGGCCCTGCGCAATCTCCGGCTGGTAAGGCGTGTAGGCGGTGTACCAGCCCGGGCTCTCCAGCACATTGCGCTGGATCACGGCAGGCAGCACCGTGCCGTAATAACCCAGCCCGATATAATTCTTATACAACTTGTTCTTCGCCGCGATGCCGCGCAGATGTTGCAGGAACACGTGCTCGCTCATGCCGTCCGGCAAATTCAGCGGCTTCTGCAATCGGATGGCGGCAGGCACAGTCTGTTCGATCAGCGCATCCAGCGTCGGCGCGTTGATCTTCTTCAGCATGGCCTGCACATCTTGTGCGTTGGAACCGTTGTGGCGATTAACGAATTGGTCGGAGTTGTTCATGGCGTACTCGGTAATATATGGAAGTTCAAAAACAATTTAGCCACAGAGACCACAGAGCGCACAGAGAAAACCTAAGCAGACATCTCTGTGAACTCTGTGTTCTCTGTGGCTATGCTTTGGTTTTAATGTGCTTCGCTGTCGACGACGGCCCGGTATCCGGCCGCATCCAGCAGGGCCGCGACATCGGCGGCATTGTCCGGTTTCATCTTGAAGATCCATGCGCCATACGGGTCGCTGTTGATGGCTTCAGGCGTGTCGTCCAGTTCGCTGTTGGCGGCGGTCACGGTGCCGGACACCGGCGCATAGACATCGGCAGCCGCCTTGACTGATTCCACCACGGCACACTCTTCCTTGGCTTTCAGCTTGCGTCCTGCGGTGGGCGCCTCGACGAACACCATATCCCCCAGCAGTTCCTGGGCGTGGTCGGTGATGCCTACCGTGATCGTGCCGTCGGCTTCAGTTTTGACCCATTCGTGGGAGGCGGTGTATTTCAGGTCAGTCGGGTTGCTCATTATTTTCTCCATATGTGGGTCGGGTTTCAACCCGACATGAATTAACCGTAATCTGTCGGACTGAAGTCCGACCTACGCCCGTTTTGCTGTTAAATCAGTCCTTTGCCGTTACGGGCAAAGGGATATTTCACAACTTTTGCATTCAATAATTTGTCACGAATCTCGACTTCCACCGTATCGCCGATGGCAACGCCATTCGGCACGCGCGCCAGCGCAATGGATCTTTGCAGCGTGGGCGAAAAACTGCCACTGGTGATCTCGCCTTCGCCGTGCGTGGTCTGCACTTTTTGATGATCGCGCAGCACGCCGCGATCCAGCAGCAACAGACCGACCAGTTTTCGTGTTGGCGGATTGGTCAGCAGCGCCGCCTTGCCAATGAAGTCGCGTTCACTCTTCAAATCTACCGTCCAGGCGAGACCGGATTCCAGCGGGCTGACGCTTTCATCCATGTCGTGACCGTACAGATTCATCCCTGCTTCCAGACGCAGGGTGTCGCGTGCGCCGAGACCGATCGGTTTGACGCCGGCCTTGTTCAGAGCGTACCAAAACGCCTCCACTTTCTCTTTCGGCAGCATCACTTCGAAACCGTCTTCGCCGGTGTAGCCGGTGCGCGCCACGAAGTATTCGCCGCAGTCGGCGGCCTGAAAATTCACAAGGTTTTCGGTCGCCGCCCTGGTTTGCGGCAGGACATCCCATACTTTGGCGCGTGCATTCGGGCCTTGCACCGCAACCATCGCCAGATCGTTACGCGAGGTGATCGTGAGATTCGGTGCATGTGTCGCCGCCTGCTCTTTCATCCACGCGATATCCTTGTCCGCGGTGCCCGCATTGACCACGATGCGGAACCACTGTTCACTCATGAAATAGATGATGAGGTCGTCGATCACGCCACCGTTCGGGCGCAGCATGGCAGAGTAAAGAGCCTTGCCAGAAACAGTGATCTTGTCAGCATTGTTGGCCAGCAGGTAGCGCAGAAAGGCGCGCACACCGTCGCCCTTCACATCGACCACGCGCATGTGGCAAACGTCGAACATGCCGGCGTCATTACGAACCTGGTGGTGTTCTTCGATCTGCGAGCCGTAGTTCACCGGCATGTCCCAGCCGCCGAAATCCACCATCTTCGCGCCCAGCGCGCGGTGGGCTGCATTTAATGGAGTTTGTTTGAGCGTTGTCATATCTGCCTCGGTCAGTGTTGTGGTGGGTAAAACAGAAGTAACCGATAACCGGTCGGACGCAGTTCTTCGGTCTCGATATGCAGCGCCAGCGCCAATTCCCGTTTGGCGGCCAAGGCATCGATTTTCTCCGTGGTCCCCTGCAGATAATGGGCCGGATGAAAGATGCGGCGGGCGATTACCTGCTCCTGCGTATCGGTCAGCGCCAGTTCCAGGCTGGGCAGCGCCTGCGCGTGAGTCGCATGGTTGCGCAGCAGCACATGCAGCGTGAAAACATTGGGGTGCATGGCATCTGCTTCCAGTTCCGACGACTCGATCGAGAGCAGATCGGCATCGCGCGGCAAATCGATCGTGCAGGACAGCAGTTCACAATACTGAACCAGCAGCGGCTTTATTCCGGGCAGGCGCAGGGCGAGTTCGTTACGGAAGAAATAGACCGCCTGTGCGATGAGCAAGAGAATTAGAAAAAAGCCCATGAGCAAGGCTACGCGGCGCGGACGGGCGGGCGCGGGTGAACTTTCTGCTTCCGGCTCGGTATCGTGAAACTGCACCTGCTGCGCCAGGGTGGTTGGTGCTGCTTCCAGACCGGCGATGTCAGTGAGCGGGGCGAGGTCGTGCAGGGCCGTCGCATCGGCGGACAGGTCGGCGAATTCTGGTTCGATAAAGTGCTCTCTCGGTGCATTGATGTCTTGCGGCATGAGGTCGCCGTCGGTCACCGTGGGCGTTGCTGCGTCATCTCCGATGGGCAGACTGAGCTGGGGGCTGGGTTCTTCCTGCAGCAGGTGATCGTGAGCATTGAACACCGTCTCGCAGCGCCCGCAACGCACCAGGCCGTCACGTGCAGTCAGTTGCGTCTCGCTGACGTTGAAGCGTGTGGCGCAGGCGGGACATTGGGTGACCGCAATATTCATCTTTTGACACCGGACAAACAACACCAACCTTCTTCGATCACGGCAGGCGCGAGCTCGAACCATTGCGCATAAATGCGCGAAATCTCTGCTGCCTGCGCGGCGAGGATACCGGACAGCACAATGCGACCGCCGCTGCGCGTCGTGTTGGCGAGCAACGGCGCCAGTGCGCGCAAGGGGTTGGTCAGGATATTGGCAACGACGACATCATATTGCGCGGGTTGAATATCGTCAGGCAAGGAGAAGTCGGCGTGCACCTGATTGGCGACCGCATTGGCGCGGCTGGCCTGCACCGCTTGCGCGTCGATGTCCACGCCAATCGCATTATTCGCGCCCAGTTTCATTGCGGCGATGGCGAGGATACCGGAGCCGCAACCGTAATCCAGCACCGTCTCGCCGCCTGCCAGATTCGCGTCCAGCCAGCGCAGGCACAGGCGCGTGGTGGGATGGCTGCCGGTACCGAATGCCAGTCCGGGGTCGAGCGTGATGTTGATGGCATTAAGGTCGCTGGGCGTGTGCCAGGTCGGCACGATCCACAGCCGTTCGCTGATGCGGATGGGGTCGAACTGCGATTGGGTCAGACGCACCCAGTCGTTCTCTTCCAGTTTCTCGATGCGATGTTCGGGCGGCGGGGTGATGCCGAGTTCGGCGCAACAGCTATGCAGGGTGGATTCGACATCGGCATCCCATTCGAACAGGGCATTGATCAGATTGTGTTGCCAGACGCTGGCGGTCGGCTCGCCCGGTTCGCCGAAGATGGCCTGCTCGTCGGGAGTGTCGGCATCGGCATCGAGCAAGTCCACCGAGAGCGCGCCGTGTGCCAGCAGCGCCTCACTCAATGCTTCAGCATGATTGTCGGACGCATGCACCGACAGCGTAAGCCAGGACACGGATTATTTGCCCTTGGCGCGTTCAGCCAGCTTGTGTTCCAGATAATGGATGCTGGTGCCGCCACGGATGAAGGCCGCATCATTCATCAGTTCCTGATGCAGCGGAATGTTGGTGTTGATCCCTTCCACCACCATCTCGGACAGGGCGGTGCGCATGCGGGCGATGGCCTGCTCGCGCGTGTCGCCGTAGGCGATGACCTTGCCGATCATCGAGTCGTAATGCGGCGGAATGAAGTAGTTGGTATACACGTGCGAATCGACGCGGATGCCGGGGCCGCCCGGCACGTGCCAGGTGGTAATGCGCCCGGGCGAGGGCACAAAAGTGTAGGGATGCTCGGCATTGATGCGGCATTCGATCGCATGGCCGCGAAACAGGATGTCGCGCTGGCGGAACGGCAATTTCTCACCCGCCGCGATGCGGATCTGCTGCTGCACGATATCGACGCCGGTGATCATTTCGGTGACCGGATGCTCGACCTGCACGCGCGTGTTCATCTCGATGAAGTAGAACTCGCCGTCCTCGAACAGGAATTCGAAGGTTCCCGCGCCGCGATAGCCGATCTTGCGGCAGGCTTCAGCGCAGCGTTCGCCGATCTTGTCGCGCAGTTTCGGGTTGAGCATGGGCGCCGGGGCTTCTTCCAGCACTTTCTGGTGCCGACGCTGCATGGAGCAATCGCGTTCGCCGAGATAAACCGCATTGCCGTGTTGGTCAGCCAGGATCTGAATTTCGATGTGGCGCGGGTTTTCAAGATACTTTTCCATGTACACCATGGGATTGTTGAAAGCGGCCTGCGCTTCGGTCTTGGTCATGGTCACCGCGTTGAGCAGCGCCGCTTCGGTATGCACCACGCGCATGCCGCGTCCGCCGCCGCCGCCGGAGGCTTTGATAATGACCGGATAGCCGATGCTGCGAGCGATCTTGACGATCTCGGCGGGATCGTCGGGCAGGGCGCCTTCGACCCCGGGCACACAGGGCACGCCGGCCTTGGTCATGGCGATCTTGGCACTGACCTTGTCGCCCATCAGGCGGATGGTCTCGGCGCGCGGGCCGATGAAAACGAAGCCGGATTTTTCCACGCGTTCGGAAAAGTCGGCGTTTTCCGACAGGAAACCGTAGCCGGGGTGGATCGCCTGCGCATCGGTCACTTCTGCGGCGCTGATGATGGCGGGTACGTTCAGGTAACTCAGGCTGGAGGACGCGGGGCCGATACACACCGATTCGTCGGCCAGCTTGACGTACTTGGCTTCGGCATCCGCCTCGGAATGGACTGCGACGGTTTTGATGCCCATTTCGCGGCAGGCGCGCTGGATACGCAGCGCGATCTCGCCGCGGTTGGCAATGAGAATCTTTTCGAACATGACTGGTTTTTCAGTTGCTGCTGCTCTCGGTTTGCGCTCGAACACGGCCATGATGACTTAAACGATGGGGAACAGGGGTTGGCCGAATTCGACCGCCTGCCCGTTTTGGTTACGGCCAGCGCTGCGCGCTTTAACGTTCACTGCGTTCACGTTAGCCTGCGCCGAAACGGGCTGGGCAAATTTGATAGGGTGTTTGCACATGTCGTTATCCAATAATAAAAAGGGGTTGGCCAAACTCAACGGCCTGCCCGTTTTCCACCAGGATGGCCTTGACCATGCCCGTCTTGTCGGATTCGATCTCGTTCAGCAGCTTCATCGCCTCAATGATGCACAGCGTTTCACCTTCATTCACGTTCTGCCCGATATCGACAAAGGACTTGGCGCCGGGAGAGGGCGCGCGATAGAAAGTGCCGACCATGGGCGACTTGACCACATGACCTTCCGGCGCGGCAGGTGTTGCGGGTGCCACCGGGGCAGCGACGGGTGCCGGTGCCGCCTGCTGCGGCGCAGAGGCATACATTTGTTGCATCGGCGCAGCCACCGAACTCGTGCGCGAGATGCGGACATGCTCTTCGCCCTCGGTCAGTTCCAGCTCGGCGATGCCGGAGTTTTCGACCAGTTCGATCAGGGTTTTCAGTTTGCGCAAATCCATGGTTAGCTCCTTACAGAATGTTGTAATGCGAATTGCAAAGCGAGTTCATAGCCGGTTGCACCCAGCCCGCTGATGATGCCGACCGCGATGTCGGAAAAATAGGACTCCTTGCGGAAGGCCTCGCGCGCGAACACGTTGGAGAGGTGGACTTCGACGAAGGGGATGGCGACCGCCGCCAGCGCATCGCGCAAGGCCACACTGGTGTGGGTGAAGGCGGCGGGATTGATGATGATGAAGTCGGTGCCGTCGGCGCGCGCCTGCTGCACCCGCTCCACCAACTCCGCTTCGGCATTGCTCTGAAAATGGCTGAGCTTTGCGCCGTTAGATTGCGCTTGTGCTGCCAAATTGGCGTTAATTTCATCCAACGTGACGCGACCATACACATCCGGTTCGCGGCTGCCGAGCAGATTGAGGTTGGGACCGTGCAGGACAAGGACGTTCTTCATGCGGTGCAGTTTGCCGCAGAATAGGGAACTTTGTCTACCGTTTCGATGATGTTGTGCAAAATCATGCTCATAGTCCGGCGCGCTTGAGAGAGACGCCGAACTGGGTGGCATCCTGATAGCCGATGACGCGGGTATCGGCTTGTTCCTTGCCGCTACGATCGAAGAACAGGATGGCAGGCGGGCCGAACAACTGGAAACGTTGCAGCAAGGCCTTGTCGTCGTCGTCATTGGCGGTGACATCGGCCTGCAACCGCACCGCCTTTTTCAGTCTGGCCTGAACGTCCGGATCACCAAAAGTGAATCGTTCCATCTCTTTGCAGGAGATGCACCAGTCGGCATAGAAATCCAGCATCACCAGTTTGCCCTGTGCCTGCGCGATGCGTGCATCCAGTGCCGCCAGACCTTTCACCCGCTCGAACGGAAGCGTTGCGGCTGCGGCTGCGGTCGGTGTCGAGCCGACGACGCCGCCCAGCGGACGCAGGATGTCGCGCGCCCCGGACAGCGCGCCGATCACATAGGCCACGCCGAACAACAGGGCGATAACGCCGATGGCCTTGCCCAGTTTGCGCCCGCCGTGTGCATTGACGGGCAGCGGGTCAAGGGTGTGCAGATGAACGGCGCTGAAGATCAGCAGCGCCGCCCACAGCAGCATCTGCGCCGAAAGGGAAATGACCGGCATCACGATCCAGATCGCCAGCGCCAGCATCGTTACCCCGAAAAACTGTTTGACGCCTTCCATCCAGAGGCCGGCTTTGGGCAGCAGCGTTCCGGCGGAAGTGCCAATCAGCAGCAGCGGCACGCCCATGCCCAGCGCCATCACGAACAGGGCTGTGCCACCCAGCACTGCGTCATGGGTCTGACTGATGTAGAGCAGCGCGCCAGCCAGCGGGGCGGCGACACAGGGCCCCATGATGATGGCGGACAGCGCACCCATGCCAAACACCCCGGACAAATGCCCGCCATGCAGTTTGTTGCTGGTGTTGCTGAGTTTGCTTTGCAGGACGGCGGGCAATTGCAATTCATACAGGCCGAACATGGACAGCGCTAACAGCACGAACAGCGCGGCAAAACTGCCCAGCACCCACGGCGTCTGCAATGCATTGGAGATCAGGCTGCCGGAATAACCCGCTGCGATGCCGACGATGGCATAAGTGACCGCCATGCCCAGCACATACGCCAGCGACAGGAGGAAGGCGTGGCTGTGGGTGATGTGGTGGCCGCGCCCGACGATGATGCCGGACAGGATGGGGATCATCGGGAACACGCAGGGAGTGAGCGCGAGCAGCAGGCCCGCGCCGAAGAAAAAGGTCAGGATCAGCCAGAAATTGCCGCCGCGGAACAGCTTGGCAATATCGTCACCGGCGGGCGGCGTCACGCTGACGGGCGGGGCAGCGGTGACGACCTGCGTCAGATCGAGGACATAGCTTTTTTCGATTGGCGGGTAGCACAGCCCCTCGTCGCTGCATCCCTGGTAGGTGGCTTTCAGATGCAGCGGCATTTTCACATCGACCGCATCAAGCAACAGTTCGGCCTGAAACGAATCATGGAACACTTGCAGTATGCCGAAATTGGGATCGTTCTTGTTCTCGCCCGGCGGCAGTGTCACGCGCGCAATCTTCGCCGTGTCGCCAACGATGCTGAATGTGGCCTTGTCACGGTACAGGTAGTAACCGGGGGTGATGGAAAAGTAAGCGCGCAGCGTGCGGCTATCGATGGCCTCGACTTTCAGGACGAACGCCTGATCGGGCGGCAGGAACTTCGGCTTGCTGCCAAAGGAGAGCATCTCCGCCTGCGCCAGCGGAGCCAGACCCAACAGCAACAATAAAGATATAAAAAGGCGCTTCATTCCTGTCCCTTGCCTAGCATTTCCTGGGTAACCCAGTTCAAATAGGCCGGCAAACCCGCGCTGATTGGCAGCGCGATGATTTCCGGCAGCTCATACGGGTGCAACTCGCGCAATCTTTGTTCCAGTTGCGGATAGGCGGCACGCGTGGTCTTGATCAGCAGCGGTACCTCATTTGCGTGTTCGAGTTTGCCTTGCCAGCGATAGACCGAAGTACATTCGCCCAGCATGTTCACACAAGCGGCGATGCCTGTTGTGACCAGCGCTTCGGCGATGCGTTCCCCGCTCGCGCGATCCGGCAGGGTGGTGATGACCAACAGCACCTCACTCATCGCACCCCCGCCCGCGCGCAGCGCAATCCGAGTTGCAGCAACTCATCCCACACATCGCCCTGACGCAAGCCTTTGATCAGGCGGTCGATCTGCGCGGCACGCTGCAGGGCGTGTTCGGCAAATGCCGGACTGAAGCGGCGCACCGCGCGTTCCACCAGCGGTTTTTTCATGCCCCAGACGCGCGCTTCGCGCAACGCCTGATCCAGATTGCCGCTCTGCTGCAATGCCCGTGCGGTTTTGGCCAGCAGCCGAATGTCGTCCGCCAGCGACCACAAAACCAGCACGGTCGCCGTGCCCTCGGCACGCAAGCCATCGAGGATGCGCGCGTAACGCGCAGCGTCGCCGCTCAACATCGCCGCGGACAATTTGAACACATCATAGCGCGCCACGTCCATTACTGCACCGCTCACCTGGGCAAAAGTGAGCGGGCCTGGCGGAAACAGCAGAGCGAGTTTCTGAATCTCCTGCAAGGCTGCGAGCAGATTGCCTTCCACGCGCTGGGCAAGGAAAGCCAGCGTTTCCCGGTCAGTACTTTGTTGCTGTCGTTGCAAACGGTTGGCGATCCAGTTCGGCAGGGCGGCCAGCGTGACATCATCCGCACTGATAATCAGTCCGCGTTGCTCGATGGCACTGAACCATTTGCTCTTGAAGGTTGCATTTTCCAGCTTGGGCAGCGAAATCAGGGTGACCGTATCCGGCGGCAGATTTGCGCAATGATCCTGCAAAGCCTGCGCGCCTTCCAACCCCGGTTTGCCCGATGGAATGCGCAGATCGATCACCCGGCGTGCGGCGAACAGCGACAGGCTTTGCGCACAGTTGCGCAGCTCGGCCCACTTGAAATGTTGCTCGGCGATAAAAACCTCGCGCTCGCTATAGTCGGCCGCGCGCGCGGCGGCGCGGATCGCATCTGCAGCTTCGATGGCGAGCAGCATCGCCTCGCCGTGAATCACATACAGCGGGCCCAATCCTTTGGCGAGATGGCGCGGCAAATCTTCGCTGCTGATCCGCATCGCTCTATTCCCTCGGCCTGGCGCGATTCAGGCGGCGCACCGTCTGCGCCACGGCATCGGTTCTCATGTCTTTATACAGTTGCGCCTCTTCCTGTTCCTTCGCCAGCAGATGCTCGTCATCAAAGGTCAACAGGCGCGTCAACTGCACATCGTCGGCGGGCAGCCAATCGATGTGCTGTGCATCGTAGGCGCGCACCGAGACGCGGTAGCGCAGCTCATATTCGCGCACCCGCCCGCTGCCCGACAGCGAGAGAATGTTTTTGCTGCTTTGTTCCGATAGCACTTCCAGCACCAGCTCCGCCTGCTCCGGTGTCGTGGTCAACACGATCTCATTGGCGTTCAATGCGTGACGCAGACGGGCAACGAAAAGGGTTTCAGAGGGTGTTTTCAGGTAAAGCGACTTGAAGGCGAACTGCACATCTTGCGGCATGCTGCCGCGCAAGTGATAGCCGCACGCGGTCAGCGCCAGCAGCGCCGCAAGCAACAGGAGTCGCGTCGTGCTCATCATCAGATCACCACGTTGACCAAACGCCCCGGCACCACGATCACTTTCTTCGCGGCACCGCCGCCGAGTTGCTTCTGCACCGCCTCGTGCGCCAGCGCCAGTTGTTCGATGGCAGCCTTGTCCGCATCCCTGGACACGCGCAGATTGCCGCGCAACTTGCCGTTGACCTGGATCACCAGCTCGATCTCGTCCTGCACCAGCGCCGCTTCGTCTACCTCCGGCCAGGATGCGGCGAGGATTTCGTCGCCGTAACCCAGGTCATGCCACAAGGTTTGCGCAATGTGCGGCGTGATGGGGGAAAGCAGGCGCAATAAAATCGAGAACCCTTCGCGTGCAATTCTGGCGTCTGCGCCGGGCAGGCGCTCCAGTGCATTCAATATCTTCATTGCGGCCGAGGCGACAGTGTTGAACTGGTGCTTGGCCATGTCGTAATTCGCCTGTTTGAGCACCGAATGAATCTCAAAACGCGCGGCTTGGGCGAGTGAAGGATCAATCCGGACACTGTCGCCATCCTTGAATTTCATGCCGAAATTCCACACCCGGCGCAAGAAACGAAATGCCCCTTCCACGCCTGTATCCGACCATTCCAGTTGCTGGTCGGGCGGCGCGGCGAACATCATGAATAGGCGCGCGGTGTCGGCACCGTAGGCATCGATGATGGCTTGCGGATCGACGCCGTTATTCTTCGACTTCGCCATCTTCTCGGTACCGCCGATGACGACGGGCAAGCCGTCGGCTTTCAGCCTGGCGCCGATGGGGCGCCCTTTGGCATCGACTTCCACATCCACATCCGCCGGGTTGATCCACAATTTCTTGCCACCTTCGGCATCGCGGTAGAACGTCGGTGCGACCACCATGCCCTGCGTCAGCAAATTCACGAAGGGTTCGTCGCCCTGCACCAGCCCTTCGTCGCGCATCAGCTTGTGGAAGAAGCGCGCATACAGCAAATGCAAAATCGCATGTTCGATGCCGCCGATGTATTGATCCACCGGCAACCACTTTTGCGCCGCCGCTTTATCCACCATGCCGGTGGTGCATTGCGGGCTGGTGTAGCGTGCGTAGTACCACGACGATTCCACGAAAGTATCCATCGTGTCGGTTTCGCGCCGCGCTTTGCCGCCGCAGG
>Ga0210019_1004255_pt1 | contig 12538 bp, 13 predicted proteins | sample CryGeyCG2114_020_2_FD_183969 | JGI IMG/M metagenome (GOLD analysis project Ga0210019, IMG submission 183969) | Groundwater microbial communities from aquifer - Crystal Geyser CG11_big_fil_rev_8/21/14_0.20 (SPAdes) (version 2) | ecosystem: Environmental > Aquatic > Deep subsurface > Groundwater ...
AGATGCAATCGAAGCAGTGCTGAATAACAAGTCTATTGAAAGACCTGACAATCAGGCTATTGGGTGTACGGTTAAGTGGGCGCATTAGTTAATCGACTTCAAATCTAACCCAAAAAGCTTGATAAATCCTTCAGCTGACGAACTATCAAAAGCATCACCCTTACCATAAGTAGCAAGTTTTTTATTATAAAGAGAATAAGGAGATTTTCTTCCAACAATTGTTGCACTTCCTTTATATAGCTTGATTCTAATAACACCGGTCACACGAGTCTGAATAGATTTATTAAACTCATCAATAGCTTCCCTTAAAGGATTAAACCATCTTCCATCATAAACAAGCTGTGAATATTTTTGATCTAATAATGACTTAAATAATATAGTTTCTCTTGTGTGAACCATTGACTCTAAATCTTTATGAGCTTTCCAAAGAACATGTGCAGCAGGAGCTTCATAAATTTCTCTACTTTTAATTCCAACTACCCTATTTTCAATTTGATCAATTCTTCCTACACCATGCTTTCCTGCAAGCTTATTTAAATTTTGGATAAGCTTAAGTCCACTTAGCTTTTTTCCATTAAGCGTTACAGGGACACCATTCTTAAAGCCAACAGTCAGATATGCAGGAGTTGAGGGTGCTTTTTTAGGACTGTTTGTTAATGCATATGCATTTTCTGGTGGTTCTTTAAGAGGATCTTCAAGGACTCCACATTCAATAGATCTACCCCATAAATTTAAGTCCACACTATACGGTGATTTTTTCTTTACCGGTATTGGAATATTATGCTTCTTTGCATACTCAATAGATTGTTCTCTTGTCATATTCCATTCTCTTGCAGGAGCAATTATTTTTAAATGTGGAGCAAGCGCCATTGTAGAAACATCAAATCTTACCTGATCATTTCCTTTACCTGTACAGCCATGTGCAATTACATCTGCTTTTTTCTTTTTTGCCACTTGAACCAGAAGCTTTGCAATAAGCGGTCTTGCAAGAGCAGTTGCAAGCGGATATTCACCATAAATAGCATTTGCAAAAAGTGCAGGCCAAATAAAATCCCTAATAAATTCATCTTTAGCATCAATAACTAAAGATTCACTGGCACCTACTTGTAGGGCTTTTTTTTGTATAGGCTTTAATTCATCACCTTGCCCTAAATCAATAGCAAGGGCAATAATACTTGTTGCTTTATTTTCCAAAAGCCATCTAATAGCAACAGAGGTATCTAAACCACCCGAATAAGCTAAGACAACTTTTTTGCACTTTTTGGTTTTAGAATTATTACTTACCATAACCTGATAGAATACATAGAATATCATATGAAAAATCTTCTTGCAAAAAAAGAAAGCACTGACTTAAGAGACACAGCACTCCCCAAGCACATAGCCATTATTATGGATGGCAACAGAAGATGGGCTAAAAACAAAAATATACCCAGTACTTTTGGTCACAAAGAAGGTGTTCAAGCATTAAAGAAAATCACAAGATATGTTAATGATTTAGGAATTAAATATCTTACTGTATATGCTTTTTCAACTGAAAATTGGAACAGAAAGAAAAACGAAGTAGATTTTCTTATGCTCCTGATTCAAGAAGTGCTAAAGAATGAGTTAAAAGAAATACACCAAGAAAATGTCAAATTAAATGTAATCGGTTTTTGGCAAGAACTTCCCAAGCCCCTGCCGGAAGAATTAATGAGTGCCATGGAAAAAACAAAAAACAACACAGGACTTAATTTACAACTTGCACTGAACTATGGCAGTAGAGCTGAAATAACACATGCAACAAAGGAAATTGCTAAAAAAGTTAAAGACGGAAAACTTAATATCGAAGATATTCAACCAGAAACTATTGCAGAACATTTATTAACAGCCAAATTCCCAGATCCTGATTTATTAATTAGAACAGGGGGGGAACAAAGAATAAGCAATTATTTGCTTTGGCAGTGTGCTTATGCTGAATTTTATTCAACTGATACTGTATGGCCTGATTTTACACACAAAGAACTGGATAAGGCTATAGAAGAGTTTAGGCAAAGGCAAAGAAGATTCGGATTATAAGCTTAATTTAAGTTTTGATAAAAATTTAAACCAGTGCTTGCAATCTTTGTTTTTGATCTTCCGCAATACAACCTTCAACGACTGGCTCTAAATGACCTTCTAGAGCAGTATCCAACGTAAAGTTTTGATTTAACCTATGATCAGTTACACGATTATCCTTATAATTATATGTTCTGATTTTTTCACTTCTGTCCCCTGTACCTACTTGCATTTTTCTTTTCTCATAAATTTCTTTTTGTTGCTTTTGAAGCTCCATATCATACAACTTTGTTCTTAAAAGTTGCATTGCTTTCTCACGATTTTGTTTTTGGCTTCTTTCTTCCGTACAATGAACCATAATACCTGAAGGCTTATGCACAATCCTCACTGCACTTTCAACTTTATTTACATTCTGCCCACCAGCACCACCAGATCTGGCTGTAGTAATTTCCAGATCACTTGGATCAATTTTTACATCTACCTCATCCACCTCCGGCATCACTGCAACTGTTATAGTGCTAGTATGTACCCTTCCTGATGCTTCAGTAACAGGCACCCTTTGTACCCTATGAACACCTGATTCAAATTTTAATTTGCTGTAAACATTATCACCTGCAATTTCTACAACAACCATCTTATAACCGTTAATATCACCAGCATGGGAATCAACCATCTTGACAATCCATCCTTGAGTATCTGCATATTTTGTATACATTCTAAGCAAATCACCAACAAAGATAGAAGCTTCTTCACCACCGGCTGCAGCACGAATTTCTAACATAATATCTTTTTCATCATTTGGATCTTTAGGCAATAAAAGTATTCTAAGCCTATCCTCAATAGATAGAATTTCAGAATTAATTCTTTGAATTTCCAAATTAGCCATTTCTATTAATGCCGGATCACTTTCTTCTTTTAAAATATCCTTTGCACCATTTAATTCATTAGTAAGACTTTTCAATTTCTGATAGAGATCATATGTCTCTTGAAGGGATTTTTTAGCCTTTGATACCTTCTTTAACTGTTCCTGATCACCATATACAGCAGGATCAGCTAGCTTATTATCCAGCTCTAAATATGTTCTTTCAATATCATCCAGTTTTTTAATGAGAATGTTATCCATAGATTATTTATACCGCTCGTTTCGCACGAATGCTCAACTCGCTTTTCCCTTCCGACGACTTTTGCCAAATGAATTGGACAAAAGTCTTAGGTTTTTTCTGATTCCTATTTTCTAACTCCTATCTCCTAACTCCTTATTGATACCGCTCGTGTCACGCGAACGCTCTACTCGCTTTTGCTTATCTGTTTCTAGCTCAGCACTGAATTCGGACAGAGAGGGATTCGAACCCTCGATACCCTTTTGGGGTATACAGACTTTCCAGGTCTGCTCCTTCGGCCACTCGGACATCTGTCCTTATAACGTTTATAACCAATAATGCACTAATAAATTATAACTTATAAAAAACAGATATAGTGATGTGCATATTGCCTACGATATACTCTTATTTATGGTTATTTACAGACCAAATCATTATAATGCAATTGGAGCTTTATACCAGTACATGGTGATTGTATTGTTTCTAACTCCCTTTTATCACTTCTTCTTTAAAATCAAAGTAGAGGGAAAAGAGAATATTCCAAAAGACAAAAAAACTTATATTATTATGCCTAATCACATTTCCAACTTTGACCCCCCACTTGTTTCAGTAGTATTAAAAATCCCTATTGCTTATATGGCAAAAGTTGAATTATTCAAAATCCCTATATTACGAGAGCTAATACTGTCTCTTAGTGCATTTTCAGTAAACAGAGAAAAGGTAGAACTCTCAACAATGAAATTTGCCAAGGAAGTTTTAAAAAAAGGATGGAGCGTTGGAATGTTTTTAGAAGGCACCAGAAGTAAGATTCCAGGTACACTTGGATATCCCAACATAGGTCCAGCTTATCTTGCTCTAAAACATAAAATTCAAATATTACCTGTCGGGATTACTGGTAGTTATAAGTGGTTTCAACCAATCACTGTAATAATAGGTAAACCCTACACACCAAAAGAAAATTTAGAAGAAGCAAGATGGGAATGTGCAAAAAAACTATCAGAATTAACCGGATTTAAAACACCAAATAAAGTAACAAAAAGCAAGAGTTAGAAAACAAAATCTTCATAACTTTATTAGTTTTGCATAACGAGGATCCAATAATTTTTTCCCTCTCTCTTTAAAATTAACATTTACCAATAGTTTATTTCCAGTTCCAAAAACCTGTTCTACAACACCATCACCAAAACGATGATGTTTAACTTTATCACCCACATTAAAGATTTTCCTTGGTTCTTTATTCTTAATAGCTTCTTTTGGTGCAATCATTTCATCTACTTCATAATCAGAATATTTCCTGGTTATTCCTTTTTTTGATATAGATTTTCTACGTGCTGATACTTTTTCATCCAAACCACCAAAAAATCTATTTAAGTATTCTTTTGGTGCTTCACCAACAAATCTACTAACTTCAGAAAATCCAGTTTGTCCAAATAATTGCCTTTCAGAAGCATGCGTAAAATACAAATGCTCTTTTGCTCTGGTTACACCTACATACATAAGCCTTCTTTCTTCCTCAAGCTCTGTAGCATCTAATGAATCAATAGACCGGACGTGAGGAAAAATGCCTTCTTCAAGACCACAAATAAACACAATAGGATACTCTAAACCTTTTGCAAGGTGCAAAGTCATAAGGGTAACTTTATTTGATATTTGATTCAACTTATCCAGATCTGTATAAAGAGATATTTGAGTTAAAAATCCACCAAGCTCATCTTTAAGCAAATCAAGAGAAATATCCCCTTCCGTATAATTTGATTCGAACTCAGAAGCAACAGAAAAAAGTTCTTGTATATTTGCCATTCTATCTTCTGCTTCTAAAGTACCTTCTTCTTCAAGTTCAGCATAATAGCCGGATTCTTTTAAAATATAAGTTAATAAGTCAGTAATAGAAAGTGATTTAGATGCTTTTCTAAAAAGCTCAAGCAAGTCCGTAAACTTTTTTACTGATTGAACAACTTTTTCAGAAATGTTTGGAACATCGGAAATTTCCAAAAGTGATTTATACAATGTAAATCCTAAGTCACTGGAATATTTTTCAATTTTTTCTATAGTTGTTGCTCCAAGTCCTCTTTTTGGTACATTTATTATTCTTTTTAATGAAACTGAGTCGCTTGGATTATAAATAACTTTTAAGTAAGCAATAACATCTTTTATTTCTTTTCTTTCATAGAATCTAAATCCGCCAAATATTTGATATGGAACACTTTTTTTTATGAGTGCTTCTTCTATTGCTCTACTTTGGGCATTAGTTCTATATAAAATACCAACATCAGTAAATTTATAACCATTTTTAAGCATACTAAATATTTGCTCAGCTACATATAAAGCTTCTTCCTTTTCATTTTCTGCTTCAAAGCATATAATTTTTGTCCCTTCTGTTTTTGTAGGTACTAAAACTTTTTCGATTCTTTCTTTATTATTTTTTATAATTGCATCAGCTACTTTTAAAATAATCTCTGTTGATCTGTAATTCTGCTCCAGCTTAATTAATGTATTTTCAGGAAAATCTTTTTGAAAACCAAGAATAATTCTAAAATCTGCACCACGCCATGAATAAATGCTTTGATCTACATCTCCTACAACCGCAAAACTTCTGCCATGCCAAAGATTTGTTCCGTCTATTTTGTCTATCTCATCTCTTTTATATTTAGGCACACCTTCAGCAATTAACCTGACAAGTTCATATTGAATTAAGTTTGTATCCTGAAACTCATCAACAAGCACATGCTTGAATCTTTTATGGTAATAATTTCTTACATCATCATTTTCTTCTAAAAGTTTTACTGTATATAAAAGCAGATCATCAAAATCAAGTGCATTATTTTTTTCAAGCTCTTTTTGGTAAAGATCAAATATTTCAGATATTTTTATTTCTCTATGATTTTTTGCAATATCTCCAAATGAATGTGCCTCGTAACCCTGACACTTAAGCGAACTAATAAATGCTTTTATGTTTTTTGGAACATAAACCTTATTATCCAGCTCAAGTGCATTAATGCATTTTTTTATTAATTCAACACTATCGTTTTCATCATATATAACAAAATTATTGCTCCACTTTTGATTTGACCTAAGCTTAAGCTTCTTAATGTCATGACGCAATATCCTTACACAAATGTTATGGAAAGTCCCAATCCACACCAATTTACTATCTTCAGCACTTACAAGGGATGCAACTCTTCCTTTCATTTCATTTGCAGCCTTATTTGTAAATGTAACTGCTAAAATATTTTCTGGCTTTGAGCCATTGTCAATTAAATAAGCAATGCGATGAGTTAAAACTCTTGTTTTGCCAGTACCAGCGCCAGCTACTATAATAAGAGGTCCCTCATCATGGCAAACAGCTTTTAATTGATTTTCATTTAATACATCTGATTTAGTATTAATTGGGAATGTATCGTTTGGCATAATATTTATTATAAGGAGTAATTAAAATTTTCTATAGTTCAAAATCTGGAGGTGGAAGCACAGGAGCTGTTTCAATGCCTACGTTAGATACTTTAGTCGAAGAGCTAAAGTTAATACAAAACATTGGTACCAGAAAGATCTCTATTATTGGAACTAGAAATTTATCCCTTACTCACCAACAGTTAGTAGAAATACTATCATATGCACTGGTATTAAGTGGAAATATAGTCATAACCAGCGGAGGCTCAAGTGGTGTTAACTCTGCTGTTATAAAAGGTGGTTGTAGAGCAGATTCAAGCAAACTTGAAGTAATACTTCCTCAAACAATAGGACAACAACCAACTGAAGTACAAAATGCAATTATTGGAATAAAAAACATAATCGAACATCCTGACAGACAAAATATGACACTTGCTGATGCAAGCAGAATTTGTAATCGAGAAATAATTGAAGAATCACACCAGTTAATTTGTTTTTTATATCATGACAGTCATACATTAAAAGAAGCTATTGAATACGCTCACATGCAGCATAAGATTGTTACTGTATTTTATTTAGATTAAGCAAAGATGTAGTTCAATCAAATCTTTATAGTCTCCATTATCAGCCCTAGTTAATGCTTCCAGATATTTTTCTCTAAAAGGAGACCTCTTTTTTAATTGAAGCTCATCTTCAGGCCACTGTAATATTTTTTTGGTTTCTTTAAAATAAACTATATTGGTAATAAGCCTGCTCCATCTGCCATTTCCACCTTCAAATGGATGTATCCAAACAAGTCTGTGATGTACCTTAGCTATAATTTCAATTAGTTTAAGATTCTCTTTAATCCAAAAATCATAATCCCCAATAAACTTTGCCAACTCTTCATCTATTTTATAAGCAGGCACTCCTATATTTTTATTGCTTTTTCTTTTTTTGCCCGCCCAATTCCAAATTCTATAAAACATCTTTTTATGAATATCAAACAAACATTGTCTTGTCATTTCAAATTTATTTAATCCTCTAGGATCAAACAAATAATGCTCTGTTGCTTCAGTCATATTCATAAATTCGGCATCATAAAGCTCCTGTCTTGTAGTAATATGCAAAGGAATTAATCCGGAGGCATCATCTAAAACAGTTCCTCCGGCATCAATTACTTCAACCAGCTTATCGTTTTTTATTTTTCCCATATCATTTTTCTTTTCTTTTCAAGAAGATCTTTTTTTACTCTTTCTATTTCTTCCTGAATAGTTTCTTTATTAGGTTTTTGCATTTCAAGAGCTGAACTGCCAACTGAAAGATTAACTATCTCTTTTGCTTTCTTATCCGCAGCATCAGTAAGTATATTTTTTATTTCTTTTTTTGGCACAAGCCTAAGAAGAAGATGACACTCCAGTGTCTCTGCATACTTTACGAGGGTTTCAAGTGTTGGATTTTTGATTTCCTTATTTTCAAGTTCTGCCACTGGATTATTGCTACTATACCCAAGTCTCTTAGCAAGTTGACTTTGTGTCATGCCAAGTGCTTGTCTAATAACCTTAATTTGATCCTGGATAGAAATACTTTGCTTAAGCCAAGCAGGCAAATCTTTAATACTCTTAAATTTTTTTGAGATTTGATTTAAATACAAAAACATGATTTAGACCTCAAACAACACTCTTGATATTATTATAGGCTTTAACCTATATTTTATAACATATTTATAGTATAGAAACTATACTTACTTAAGATAATATAGGTAAAAACCTATATATTTTAACAAAATAAAATGATAACACCCTACAATACGTCAGAATCTATCCAAATTAAGAACAAATATTATACTGATAAGGCTATGCCCTTGTGGCGGAATGGTAGACGCAACGGACTTAAAATCCGTTGGGATGAAAATCCTGTGCCGGTTCGAGTCCGGCCAAGGGCAATTTTTATACTAATAATTCTGGCTTGAAAAATGGATCTGTTGCTGTAATAGCAGCACCACCGTGACAAGCATCTATTAAAATTGTTGTTTCTACATCTTTCAAGTGTTGATTTAATAGCTTTTTCATATAAGATTCATCCACATCATCTTTTAAGTTATATTTAAAAACCTTACTGCCTTCTTTGTTTTTATTGTCATCTGAAATATCAGGCTGGCAAATGTCATTTCCACCCTTAATATTTCCATGCCCTGAATATATAATATATAGTTTTCTGCCGTGTCTTTTAACACTTTCTGCTCTTTCTTTTAAGGCTTGCTCAAAGGTTTTCATATCCGGTTCAGTTAAAGTAGTAAAATTTTTGCATCTTTCTTTATAGTTGTTTTCAATTGCATGTTTCATAATTTCACCGTCTAAACTAAACACTTTATCCTGAATATCAGAATTACCTTCTCCTGCAACAAATAAAACCTCAAAATCACTCTTTTGATCACAAATTGTTTTATCTCCCAACCTATACTGTGGATTATATCTTGGTATTTTCCCAAGTTTCTTATAAGACTTGATAGCTGCTTCCTCCATTGAAATTAAACCTTTTCCATTTGTAATTTCTTGAGCAATTCCTTTAAAAAAAGCACTTCCATACTTTAGCTCTTCATAATTTTCTCCTTTTGATTTTGCATATTCGGCAATTTTAAGATCAGAACCAGGAGTTTCTGGATAAGAAATTGGAGAACCCTTGTCTTGATTAATGCTAGAAAAAATACTGTGCTTTGGTGAATACTTTTCAGTACCACTTGCCTTATAAGGTAATACATCAGGTGTAGCTACTGGCATAATCTCTGTAATCGGTTTTACCGGAGCAACTGGTTTATTAAGCGGTTGTGGAGGTAGTTGTTTTGGAATTACAATTGGTTTAGGATTTGAAATTGGCTGCAAATCCGTCACAACTTTTAGCTTAGGTCCAGTTTGAACATCAGTTTCTGGCTTAGATGAATCTTGTGCTATCTGTGGAGGAGCTTGATTTGTAAGCGGTTCATTATATAAAACCTGAGTTCCAGCAATATTAAAATTTACTTTTACACCTTTTTTTATACCAATCACATATTTGTCTTTTAATTCACCTGTATTTGGATCTCTGACGGTTTGTTTTGTAACATACATGCAATCATTATTTACAGAAACATCGCACTGATTGAAAGTGCTATTCCATCCAGTATATTTAGTACCATCTTTCATAATGCCACTGTGAACAATAGATGGTATCTGACCACTCTGAACATCAAAGGTAATTACTCTTTCATAATAGTTTTGTTGAGAATCTTGTGGAGCTGAAATCTTTAAGTTGCTAACAGCTTGCTTGGGTTTTGCTACAAAAGTATCAGTGGGTGTCGGGGTAGAATAAACAGCTTGAGCTGGTTTTGAATAATACTTAGGGCTACAATAAGTCTGTTGCGGTACACAGTGATAACGATATCTAAAACGATTACATCTTCTTGGCATCTTTCTCATCACTTGCACATGTTGCAAGTTACCCCTTGCAAATACAATGTCCAAGAGGCTTTGCAATTTATACAGAAATACAAATTAAAATGATTAAATATTTTTAATATTATTTGTAAGTTAATGCATCATTAAAAACAATTCAATGGCTACTACCACGAACCATTGATACGGTTAAATAACATTCGATTATTCGTTTCTACCTACCACCAGCTTGCTCACGAATGAGCTTCGCTGGTTTTGTAAAGTGCACATATTATGTACTTTTTAACATTGTTATCAAGATTTTACCGAATAAATCGGATAAAATCTTACCTTTTGAATAGGTTACTTAGAAATATTACGGTAGCTAGGTAGTAACGATTATTCTTCTTCATGCTCATCAAGAGCACTTAAATCTATTTTTAATCCAGGTCCCATTGTAGTGCTTAGATAAACAGATTTCATATAAGTACCTTTAGCACCAGTTGGTTTTGCTTTTCTAATAGCTTCAATAAGAACATTAAAGTTTTGAAGCAGTGCTTTTTCATCAAATGAAATCTTTCCCATTGCTACATGCACTATGCCACTATCCTTTTCAGCTCTAAAACTTGCTTTGCCTGCTTTTAATTCTTTAATTGCTTTAGTTAGATCAGTAGTCACTGTGCCATCTTTAGGATTTGGCATAAGTCCTTTAGGACCAAGAAGCTTACCAAGCTTTGCAATTTGTGCCATGATATCCGGCGTAACTACAAGCTTATCAAAGTCCATCCAGCCCTTTTCAATCTTCTCAATCATCTCTTCAGAACCAACATGTTCTGCCCCCGCAACTTTAGCTTCTTTTTCTTTTTCACCTCTGGTAATGACTGCTATCTTTAATGATTTCCCTGTTCCACCGGGAAGAGCTACCGCACTTCTTACTTGCTGATCGCTTTGTTTTGGATCAATTCCAAGCCTGACCGAAAGCTCTACAGCTTGATCAAACTTTGTCTTTATCTTCTCAGAAAGTTCTTTCAGAGTTTTAACTGCTTCTTGCGGTGTAAAAAGTTTTTTATCACCTATGATTTCTTTTATTTGCTTTTTTCTTTTTGTTAGTACTTGTGCCATATCATTTTGTGGTATTAACAGACAACGTCCTTCCACACCTCCTAATTTATTTTTTACCCCAAACCAAATCCTTCTATTCCAAATCTTTCATATAAATGTCCAAAATGTTGTTTAATATCAAAATCAGGATCTCTTCTTGCAGCTTCTCTATTTACTGCCCACTGTTTTTCTAATTGTTCTTGTTCCGGTGATTTTCTACACTGAGCCATACGGACTTGTCTTTGCATACTCCCGAATGGTACCGCTCTATCTATCCCAATTACTATCATCTTCTCAATCCTAATTCCTAATTCCTATTCTACGGTAACTCCCATTTGCCTTGCGGTACCCATAATAATATTCATTGCTCCTTTTATATCAACTGCATTTAAGTCAGGCATTTTTTCTTTAGCAATTTCTTCTATTTGTTTTCTGGTAATCTTGCCAACTTTATCTCTATTGGGCGTTGAAGAACCTTTTGGAATTTTAATTTTCTTTTTAATCATGTCTGAAGCCGGTGGAGTTTTTGTAATAAAATCAAATGATCTATCTACATAAACATTAATTACTACAGGAATTATTTGACCAGCTTTATCTTTAGTTCTCTCGTTGTAATCCTTGCAAAACTGCATGATGTTAACCCCATGCTGACCAAGTGCAGGACCAATTGGAGGTGCTGGATTTGCTTTTCCTGCTTCAATTTGTAGTTTAATTTGAGTATGTAACTTTTTCTTTTTCTTTGGTGCTGCCATATTTCGAGTTCCAAATTTTAAGTTTTAAGTTTCAAGTTATAAGGTTATAACTAACTTTTATAGCTTTAATAATTTAACATATTAACTAGATTAGTGAAATAACTAAACAAAGTAATACATATGAATTATCTTCATGACCACTTACCACTTATCGCTTAACGCTTATTATGTAATGACTTCGTCTCTAGCTACAGCCAGCGCACCCATTGCAAGAAAACACCTAAAAGCTATAGGATAAAGTTTCCCTGTGTATTCCACCTGATTATCGCTAACCCTTCTTACCTCTGGAATTAATTCACAAGCATCTGCATGGTTTGGTTCACTAAAAGTAACGGTTATAGTACACGGTGATTGTACCTTATAGACTTGCCATTTTTCTTTTTCTTTAAGTGCCCTTTTAGAATGTTCTTTTAGATTAGTTAATGTTTTTTCAAAAGGATATGAAAGTGCAGAATAACGACTAAGTCCTTTTTTGGTCTGTACTGCAATTATCTGATTTCCTAATATCTTTTGTGCTTCTATACAAAGCTCTTCATCACCGGATACAAATGCTACAGGCACATTAAAAAATCCAGCCAGTGCAGCATTAAGCCCAAGTTCACCAACCGGGATTTTATTTAACATAACTTGTTTTATTACTCTTGGTCTATAAGTGTGACTCAGAGTAGATTTTGATCCAGCCATTGCATGATAGCCAGTAAGAAAACATGCATCAAATCCTTGATCTATTTGTGACATCATTGAATATTGTCTTTGCCAGCCAGTAACAATTGTC
>Ga0210019_1004256_pt1 | contig 12537 bp, 22 predicted proteins | sample CryGeyCG2114_020_2_FD_183969 | JGI IMG/M metagenome (GOLD analysis project Ga0210019, IMG submission 183969) | Groundwater microbial communities from aquifer - Crystal Geyser CG11_big_fil_rev_8/21/14_0.20 (SPAdes) (version 2) | ecosystem: Environmental > Aquatic > Deep subsurface > Groundwater ...
CGATGGCACCGTATGCGCGATAAGCACAAAGGTGTTGCAACAAGCGGCACCCGTGTTGCCTTTGGAGATTTTGGAATCAAGGCAATGACCGGCGGCGAAATTACCGCACGACAAATTGAAGCGGCTCGACGTGCTATCTCTCACGAATTCAAGCGTGGAGGTAAAACGTGGATTCGCATCTTCCCTCACAAACCGATTACCCGTAAAGCAGCTGAAGTACCGATGGGTTCCGGTAAGGGCGCTGTAGAAATCTATGTTGCCGACATTAAAAAGGGCACCGTCATTATGGAAGTCGGCGGTGTAGATGAAGCATCGGCACGAAAAGCACTCTACCTTGCAAGCAATAAACTTCCGGTTAAAACCCGCTTTGTATTCGCATCATAAATCTTATGGCTAAGAAAAAAGACAACAATATGGACGGCATTCTTGCACTCAGTAAAAACGAAGTTGCTGAAGAGCTTAATAAGGTAGAAGTAGAGCTCATGGAACTCCGGCTCGGTCTCGCTACCAAGCAAGAGCAAAATTCCCAAAAATTGCGGGATCTGCGGACACAGCGTGCACGCCTTAAATCACGAATGAAGATGTTAGATACCGAACAGGCACCACAAACTACAAAATCCGAATCATAAACCCTATTCTCATGCGAAGCATCACTGGCACTGTCGTAAAAAATAAGATGGATAAATCGATTGTCGTAAAGGTCGACTCTCTGAAGAAGCATCCGAAATATAATAAGAATTACAGAGTTTCTAAACGCTTTGTAGCCCACGACCCCGAAAATACGTTCAATGTTGGAGATACTGTTACGATTTATGAGCACCGTCCAATTTCCAAAACGAAGCGTTGGACTGTCGTTAAACCCTCTCTATGATACAACACATGTCACGGCTCACTGTAGCCGACAATTCAGGAGCTAAAAAAGCAATGTGCATCAAGGTGCTTGGCGGAAGCAAACGCCGCTATGCCGGAGTCGGCGACGTAGTCGTAGTAACGGTAAAAGATGCTATGCCTCGCGGAGCCGTAAAAAAGAAGAGTGTACAACGTGCAGTTATTGTGCGCACAAAGAATGCAATTCGCAGGAAAGATGGTTCATACATTCGATTTGATGACAACGCCTGCGTAATTATCTCAGCTGATAGAGAACCTAAAGGTACTCGTGTGTTCGGACCAGTTGCCCGCGAGCTGCGTGAAAAGAAGTATCAAAAAATAGTATCACTTGCAGAAGACGTTTTATAACCCAAACTTATGAAAGTTCACCTAGGAGACAATGTACTCGTTCGCACCGGAAAATACCGCGGCAAGACCGGAAAGGTCATCCGCATATATCCAAAGCAAAACCGTATCGTTGTCGAAAAAATTAACATCCGAACACGCCACATTAAAAAGCAACCCGGAAAGCCGGGCGAGCGCATTCAATACGAAGCGCCGATGGATGCATCCAATGTCATGGTTTTGGCACCCGAAAGCGGCAAGCCATCTCGCATCGGCTATGTAAAACTTGAAAATGGGAAAAAACAGCGCATATTAAAGAAATTTCCTAACGAACATCTCACTACAGATAAAGATACTAAACGAACTAAGAAGCGATAAACGCGCGCACCTCTCCAATAAACTCTATACTTATGAAAGCTACATATACCAAAGAAGTAATCCCTAAATTACAAAAAGAGTTGGGTATAAAAAATCTTCATGCACTTCCTAAGATTGTATCGGTGCATGTAAATGTTGGTGTTGGAAGCTATATTACCGGCGGCAAAGACTATAAAGATGTTGTTCAGAACGTAGAAGCAATTACTGGGCAACGCCCGATTGTAAATAAGTCACGCAAATCAATCTCGAATTTCAAATTACGTGAAAACGTGCCAAACGGCGTTTCGGTAACACTTCGGGGGCAGCGCATGTACGACTTTTTAAATAAATTGGTGAATGTTGTCTTTCCTCGCATTCGTGACTTTCGTGGTATTTCTCGTAAGTCATTTGATGGGCGCGGCAACTATTCGCTTGGTATTAAAGAGCACACCGTATTTCCAGAAATTAAAGGTGAAGATGTCAGCAAAATTCACGGCATTCAAATTACAATTAAAACTACCGCAACCAGCAATGAACATGGGCTGAAACTTCTTGAAAATCTTGGTTTCCCATTTCAGAAGGAAGTGGTAAAATCCACGTCTGCGTAACCTAAAATCCTTCATTTCCCCTAATACTACCTATGGCTCGCAAAGCAATCGTCAACAAGCAGATCAAGAAAAAAGAGAAACTTCTCAATGATCTTGCCGCAGGCAGAAAACCGAAACACCCTACAAAGGTCTATAACCGTTGTGGAAAGTGCGGAAGAATCGGTTCATATATGCGCCGGTTTGATCTCTGCCGCATCTGTTTCCGTGAACTTGCCCGGGCAGGTGATCTCATGGGTATTAAAAAGAGTAGCTGGTAAAACCTCATCATTATGCAAACCGATCCTATCGCAGATTTCATCACCCGTATGCGCAATGCAAATCGCGCAGGCAGTGAACAAACCACACTTCCCTCTTCTAAATTAAAGAAAGCAATTGCAGCAGTACTTGCAAATCATGATTTTCTTGAAAAGTTTGAAGAAAAAGATGGCACGCTTACTGTTGTATTTAAACAAGAGCGCCCGGCATTAGAATTAAAGCGCGTCAGCAAACCGGGGCAGCGTATCTATGTCGGTCACAACGAAATTTTCCCAGTAAAGAGCGGACTTGGTGCAGCCATCATTTCCACTTCTCAAGGAATTCTTATAGACAAAGAAGCACGAAAGCGCAAACTAGGCGGCGAATTATTATTTACAGTCTTCTAAAGAGCACACTATGTCACGAATCGGAAAACTACCAATCACAGTACCTGCAGGCGTAGAAATCAAAATCCAAGATGGATTAATGATTGTAAAGGGGCCCAAAGGTGAGCTCAAGCAAAAAGTACATCCTCGTATCAAGGTTAGTGTTGAGGACGGCGTTGCAAAAGTAGAACGGCAGAGCGAAGATAAATTCGATAGAAGTCTTCATGGTCTCACCCGTTCACTCCTTGCAAATATGGTCGAAGGTGTTACCAACGGATACAGTAAGCGCCTTGAGATCATCGGCGTGGGATATCGTGCTGCAGTACAGGGGAAGAAGCTTAACTTATCACTTGGATTTTCTCATCCGGTAGATGTTCCCGCACCAGAAGGCATCACCTTTGAAATCGATAAAGAGAAAAAAAATATCATTATTATTACCGGTATAGATAAAGAGCTCGTTGGACAAATTGCTGCAAATGTACGTGGACTCCGCAAACCGGAACCTTATAAAGGAAAAGGAATCCGCTACGAAGGTGAACATGTTCGCCGCAAAGCCGGCAAAGCCGCAACCGCAGCTAAATAATAGTTTTACGCCCATACCTTACTTATGAAAAATTTAAAGACAATTCAACGCCAACGACGCCACAACCGTGTGCGCGGTAAAATTCAAGGCAATGCAGAAAAGCCACGTCTCGTAGTATTTCGCAGTCTTAAATTGAACTATGCTCAACTTGTTGATGACGACTCCCACAATATTTTAGCTGCAGCTGATGACAAAAAGCTCAAGGGTAAACCGCAAGAGCGTGCTAAGCAAGTTGGCGAGGCACTCGCAAAGGTTGCAAAAGAAAAAGGCATTTCTGCTTGTGTCTTTGACCGCAACGGGTATAAATACCATGGTCGCGTAAAAGCAGTTGCCGAAGGTGCGCGTGAAGGTGGCTTAAAATTCTAATTACTACTCCCCTACTATATAAATTTTCTCATGGCCGAAGATACACAACAACAAGCTCCCAAGACTGAAACGCCAAAAGCTGATGCGACTCCTGCGCCACAATCTCAAAGTGCTGGCGCTCGCCCGAACGGCGGAGGCCGTGGTGGACCAGGGGGAGGCCGTGGCGGACCGGGTGGTGGTCGCGGCGGACCAGGCGGAGGCCGTGGCGGACCAGGCGGAGGCCGTGGCGGACCAGGCGGAGGCCGTGGCGGACCAGGCGGAGGCCGTGGCGGTCGACGTCGTGAACCTTCTGAATATGATGAAGAAGTTTTGCAAATTGACCGCGTTACTCGTGTAGTAAAAGGTGGTCGGCGTCTTCGGTTTCGTGCAACGGTAATTGTTGGAAACCGCAAAGGCAAAGTAGGACTTGGTATTGGTAAATCAAATGAGGTTATCGGTGCTATTCAAAAGGCAATTCAAAAGGCCAAACGCCAAATGATTATCGTGCCATTGCACAACGATTCCATTCCGCATGATATTAAATTAAAGTTCAAGAGCGCTCGAATTCTTTTACTCCCCGCAAGTGAAGGTACCGGTATTATTGCCGGCGGAGCAATTCGCAAAATTGCAGAACTTGCCGGTATTAAAAATCTTCTAAGTAAGATTGTGGGCACCAACAACCGAATTACAAACGCGCAAGCAACTATGATTGCATTAAAAAAACTGCGCAAACTTCCTCAAAATGTAGCTAACGAAAAAGAATCATGATTACACAACACACACTTCGCTCAAATCCCGGCGCACGAAAACAGAAACGCATTCGCGGACGCGGAGATGGCTCTGGCCGTGGCTCGTTTTCCGGCCGGGGCGTAAAAGGTCAGCACTCTCGCACGGGTTCATCAAAAAAACCCGGTTTTGAAGGAGGACAAATTCCACTTCATATGCGTATGCCAAAATTGCGTGGTTTTAAGAATCCAAACAAGCTTACCTATCAAGCCGTCAACGTCGAAAAGCTAAACCGCTTTGAAGATGGAGACGAAGTAAATTTGGTTGCACTTTACGAGACAAAACTAATTTCTAAAAAAGACCGCCCGGTTGTTATTCTTGGCGGCGGCGAACTTACAAAAAAACTTACCGTCCATACCGACCGCATTGCAAAAAGCGCAAAAGAAAAAATTGAGGCAAAGGGCGGAAAAGTAGTTCTGCCCCAAATCCAAGAGCAACCACAGGGTGCGAGCACCGAAGCGACCAAGTAAAGCTGAGCTTTTATAAAAAAATACGTTATACTGCTTTCTGATGTTCAAATACCTCGCGCAAATCTGGAACTCCCCTACACTGCGTAAGAAAATTCTCTTTACTATCGGCGTGGTAGTTCTTTTTCGTCTTACCACACAAATTTCAATCCCGGGTGCAAATATCGATGCCGTTCGCGCACTTTTCCAACAGAATACATTCTTAGGAGTATTTAGCGCTTTAACCGGTGGAAGTGCAGAAAACTTTTCAATCGTTTTAATGGGCCTTTCGCCATATATTAATGCATCGATCATCATGCAGCTTTTGGCAGTAATCGTTCCTAAATTAGAAGCGGCATCAAAAGAGCCGAACGGGCAGCGTACTATAAATAAGTACGCGCGCTACCTTACGCTTCCTATTGCACTGCTCCAGTCGTACGGAACAATCCTCCTGCTCAACTCACAAACAGCAGTACCAATCTTCGAAAATATTCGTGATCCGCGCGTCATACTTCCGGTTATGTTGATTATTACAACCGGTACAGTATTCCTCATGTGGCTCGGTGAGATTATTACTGAACGCGGTATTGGAAATGGTATTTCGATCTTAATCTTCGCCTCAATTATCTCGGGCATGCCTCAAATTATCGCGCAAAATCTCTTTCTTAGCCAAACGGATGCACAAGCGCTCATTCCATTGGTCAGTATGGTACTTTTTACCATTATCTTACTCGTTGCAATCGTGCTTGTAACCGAGGCCGAACGCCGTATACCGGTTACCTACGCCAGCTCGCGTTTTCAAGGACGCGGACAGGCATCGCACCTTCCAATCAGACTCCTTCAAGCCGGCATGATCCCGATCATCTTTGCAGTTTCTCTCGTCAGCTTTCCATCACTGCTTGGTCAGTTCTTTGTAAATTCGGATTCAGCAACGCTACAAACTATCGGCGATACGCTCAGCACACTCTTTGTACCAAATGGCCCGACCTACCTCATCACCTATTTTATCTTCATTATTATCTTTAGTTACTTTTACGTCAGCATTACCTTCAATCCAAAACAGGTAGCGGAAAACATTCAAAAGCGCGGCGGTTATATTCCGGGTATCCGTCCGGGAAGCCAAACCGCGGAATTTCTGGGTAAAGTTTCCATGCGACTCAATCTATTCGGCGGTCTTTTCCTGGCCGTTGTTGCCGTAGCTCCGATTATCTTTGCTAGCTTTATTCCTGGTGCTGCTGCAACTTCTGCACAAAATCTTATCTCTGGAGCCGGACTCATCATTATCGTCGGCGTAATTTTAGAAATTGTCCGGCAAGTTAATGCGCAGCTCATAATGCATGATTACGAAAAGCTGACCTAAGATTGATTCATGGACTACGTTCTTTTTGGTATTCAAGGATCGGGCAAAGGCACACAGGGAACAATTCTGGCGCAAGCTATCGGCGCCAACTATTTTGAGACAGGTGCACGCCTGCGTGAATTGTCGCAAGAAGATTCGGAGCTGGGTAAAAAAGTTAAAAGCATTATCGAATCCGGCAAACTTGTGCCCACAGAAGTTGTAATGGAAATTGTGGAAGATTTTGCACACCGCGCCAATGCGAGTACGCCGATTATTTTCGACGGCATTCCGCGCAGCGAAGAACAGCGAGTTGCACTCGAAGCACTCTTAAAAAAATTAGGGCGCAATTATATCGGACTCTTTTTTAAACTTGATCGGGATGCAGCGATTGCCCGGCTGACTACCCGGCGTCTTTGCCCGGTGGATAAAAAAGCCTTCCCGGCATCGTTTACGGGTGATCTCTGTCCCGAGCACAATGAACCTCTTGTAACCCGCAGTGACGATACTCCGGAAAGCATTACAACGCGCCTCGACCTTTTTGAAAAAGAAACCATGCCCATTATTGAAAAATGGAAAGCTGCAGAAAAAATTATTGAGATCGATGCATCGCCAGCGATCGATGAAGTTACGAAAAAAATGCTCCATAAATTATGAACAAACCCATTATAAAATCTGAGTCCGAACTCGCACTCATGCGACAGAGCGGACACATTTTGGCTGAAATATTGCATGGACTCGTTCCCTATGTAAAACCAGGTGTAACCACTGCCGAAATTGACCGCAAAGCAGAAGCTGCAATGGCAAGACATCAAGTTGCACCTTCATTTAAGGGCTATCAAGGATTCCCTTGCGTAACGTGCATCTCTATTAATGAAGAAATTGTGCATACCATTCCGGGCAAGCGCACGATTCAAGACGGCGATATTGTAACTATCGACTGCGGGGTAATATATAAAGGATGGCAGAGCGATTCTGCAATCACCATAATGGTTGGCAATGTGCCGCAAGCAACAAAGGATTTTGTACGGCATGTTCAAAAATCATTAGAAAAAGCACTGGAAGTTATTAGGCCCGGAGCATATACGGGCGATATTGGCTTTACGATCCAGCACTATCTCGAAGGAAAAGGATACAGCATCGTACGTGACTTTATTGGACACGGTATCGGGCGCGCCATGCACGAGCCTCCAGAGGTGCCCAACTTTGGAAAAAAGGGCAAAGGCACGCTGCTCGTACCCGGTATGACTATTGCTATTGAACCTATTGCTGCCATGGGCGATCGCTTTGCCGATGTACTTCATGATGATTGGACTGCAGTAACCCGTGATAAATCGATGGCCTGCCAAATTGAACATACGGTTGCAATTACCGCTTCAGGTTACGAAGTCTTCACTCAATATAACAACACAATAAACAATGTATATACGCAATAGATTTTTGCTTTTAGCTTGCATAATAGGTAAGTGATTCGGTAATATCCCTCTGCTTGTATCAGGTTACGATACCTTATACACGGCTGAATAAAGAGCCGCGACGTCTATTCACTAGTGCCCAACGCTCCCTTATGGCAAAAGATAACAAGATCGTCGTTGATGGAGTTGTTACCGAGATCCTTCCAAATACGACCTTCAAAGTACGCATCGATAGCGAAGAATATCCAGATGACTTCGTTGTCACCGGATACATATCGGGAAAGATGCGAATGAACTACATCAAAATCATTAAAGGAGACCGTGTACGTATTGAGCTCGATCCATACGATCTCAGCAAAGGAAGGATCGTCTACCGTTACAAAATTGAGCGTCCCCGTCCCGATGGACCACAAAGATAATTTTACCTCAACTTATAGACCATGAAAGTCCGCACATCAGTTAAGAAAATCTGTGCAAATTGCAAAGTAATCATACGAAAAGGTGTTCGTCGAATCATTTGCAGCGACTCTCCTAAACATAAGCAGCGCCAAGGTTAATAACTTTCTACTATGATACGTCTCGCAGGCATTACCATTCCAGATAATAAGCGAATAAAGGCAGGACTCATGCTCGTTTACGGCATCGGCTGGTCTAAATCGCACGATATTCTTGCAAAGCTCAATATCGATCCAGATACAAAGGCAAGTGAGCTCAGCGAGACAGACCTAAACAGAATTCGTGAATTTATAAGTAAAATGCCGATTGAAGGAGATCTCCGACGAAAGATTCAGCTCGATATTAAACGGCTTCAAGAAATTGGTTCCTACCGCGGCCTGCGCCATCGCAAGCGGCTTCCTGTTCGGGGTCAGCGCACTAAAACAAATGCGCGCACCCGAAAAGGTAAGAAAAAGACGGTGGCAAATAAGAAAAAAGTAACTAAATAATCTCTCCTACCCTATGGCTGATGCAGATGCAAAAAAGAAAGATGTGAAGGCTACAGAAGGTGCAAACGATGCACCCGAAGCAGCTGAAGAAAAAAAGAAGGCTGTGAAAAAGAAGGGCAAGAAGCGCAGTGTTCCCGAAGCAAATCTCTATATTATTGCAAGTTTCAACAATACCATTGTTACCATTACAGATCCGAGCGGAAATGTTTTGTGCTGGTCTTCAGCTGGTTCCTCTGGCTTTAAAGGCACGCGTAAGGCAACACCGTACGCTGCCTCAGTTGCCGTAGAAAATGCCTTAAACAAAGCAAAAGTATTTGGTGTCGAACGTGTTCACATTGCCGTAAAAGGCATTGGTACTGGACGTGACCAGGCACTCCGTGCCGTAAGTGGTTGCGGCGTACAGATCGAATCAATTCGAGAACGTACTGCTGTCCCCCACAACGGCTGCCGTCCCCGCAAAGCACCTCGTAATTAATCTCTCCCTTACTCCACTTCTCCCCCACTATCTATGCGTTATTCTGGACCAATTTGTCGCTACTGCCGTCGTGAAGGCATCTCACTCTGTGATAAACACAAGTGTGCTGCTATTAAGCGCCCTACACCTCCTGGGCAACACGGCAACAAGCGTCTGCCAAAAACTTCTGACTATGCTAAGCAGCTTCGTGAAAAACAGAAGGCAAAGCGTATTTTTGGTCTTACCGAAAAACAAATGCGCAAGTACTACGCTGCTGCAGTAAAGAGTAAGGGCATTACTGGTGATGAACTCCTAAAGAATCTAGAAAAACGCTTGGACAATGCGGTATTCCGCAGTGGAATTGCCCGCACGCGCCGCCAGGCTCGTCAGCTCGTAAGTCATGGAATTGTGACACTCAACGGCCGCCGCGTAACTATTCCTTCAATTGTTGTTCAGGAAGGCGATGAATTTGGAATTCGGGAAAAAAATAAGAGCATGCCGGCATTCGAAAATTTTGCAAAACGCAAAGTACAGGTACCCGGCTGGTTAACCGTAGATACCAATGCAATCAGTGCAAAAGTAAGCGGCTCTGCACAGAAAGAAGATCTCGAACAATCAATCGATACCCAAATGATTATTGAGTTTTATTCGCGCACCTAAGTTTTATTTTCTTTCTCTCTTCTCCCATCTCTCACCCCTTTATACTATGCATCAACTCCAAGCAGAACTAGGTCTTCCAAAAATCCGTGTTCAACGGGTAAGCGATAATCACGCGATATTTACGGTAACCCCACTTCCAACAGGTTATGGTATGACTGTTGGTAATGCGTTGCGACGTGTTCTTCTCTCTTCACTGCCAGGCGCGGCAATTACAGGTGTTCGCATAGAGGGTGTTACCTATGAATATGCAACATTAAAAGGCGCGAAGGAGAGCGTTTTAGATATCATACTCAACCTGAAACTTGTGCAATTAAAGAAAGATTCGAAAGAACCAGGAACGATCACTCTGAAGACAAATAAAGAAGGTGTTGTAACAGCGAAAGATCTTCAAACCCCGAACGATATTGAAGTATTAAATCCTGATCAATATATTACAACTCTCGATAAAGGAGGCAAAATAAATATGGAGATCCGTGTCGAAAAGGGCGTGGGATACCGTCCGGTTGCACAAATGCAAAAAACCGACGACACTGCCAATCTTATTTTTGTTGATGCCTTTTTCTCCCCTATCAAAAAAGTTCGATATGATGTCGAGGCAACGCGTGTGGGTGCACTAACCGATCTCGATAAATTAACACTCGAAATTGAAACGAATGGGGCAATTAGCCCTGAAGATGCGATGAAATTTGCATCGAATGTACTTAAATCATATTTTGGTCTCTTTAATGCAGCAGATGTTGCCGTAGAGCCCGACTTTATGACAGATCCTCAAAAGATTATCGAAAAGCAACAAGAGGACGCTTCGACTAAACCGACACAAGAATCATATACTCCAATTGAAATTCTCGGCCTCTCACCACGCACGCTCAATGCCCTTATTAATGGTGATATCGGCTCAATTGAAATGCTTGTAAAGTGTACAGAGAGCAAATTAACAAATCTCCGAGGCTTCGGCCGAAAGGCATTAAACGAAGTCGCAGCTGCACTTGAAGCTCGCGGTCTCAAACTTTCAGAAGAATAATTACTATACCCATGCGTCACCGTAATAAAGTTAAAAAACTTGGCCTCCGCAAAGATCATCGCACTGCCTTGCTGCGCAATCTTACAACCTCACTTATCTTGCACGATAAAATTCGGACTACCGAAGCACGTGCCAAAGTGGTAAGTGCCCGCTTTGGTCGTCTTATGAATATCGTACAGAAAAAAGAAGCCCGCGAAGCGATTCGCATGACGCCAAAGTACCTCTCAAATACTGATGCATCACGCAAGCTACTCGAAGTCCTTAAGCCAAAATATGCCGATCGCCAATCTGGTTTTACCCGCATTACCCGTATCGGTCTTCGTGACGGTGATAAAGCAACTCTTGTCCAAATTGAACTTATTTAAACTATGCAACCTAAAAAGTCACAAAAAACTACGCAGCCAACTCCTCATATGCTCGATCGTAAATGGTTCATTGTCGATGTGAGCAACTCTCATCTTGGCCATGCGGCAACCGAAATTGCAAAGGTACTTCGCGGTAAAGATAAGGTCCATTTTACCATGCAGCACGATTGCGGTGACCATGTTGTTGTTATCAATGCCAAACATGTAAAGCTATCGGGAACAAAGCTCGACAAAAAAATGTACGAGTGGCATACGCAATTCCCGGGAGGTTTTAGATCGCGAACTGCCCGTGAAATGCTTGAACGCAAACCAGAAAAGCTTCTTTACGAGGCGATCTATGGCATGCTTCCAAAAAATAAGTTGCGCCATTCATTTATGAAGCGCCTTCATATTTTTGCCGAAACCGAGCACAAACACGATGCACAAAAACCCGAAGTTCTTAACCTGAAATAATCTCTTATGCCTGCTAAAAAAACTACTACCTCCGCTAAGACCAGCCCAGCTAAGAAAACTGCTCCCAAGAAGGCGCCTGCTAAAAAGTCTTCTGCAAAGAGCACCTCCAAGTCTAGCCCAAAAGTGGCACAGGAAGCACAAACTAAAAAAACTAGTACAGCACCTAAAGTTGACACACCAAAAGCGAAAGTTGCTCCTGTTGCTGTAGCAGCCCCAAAGGGCGACTACTTTTATGCAAATGGTAAGCGCAAAAGTGCTGTAGCGCGAGTACGTCTCTACCCAAAGGGCAAAGGAAATATTATTGTGAATAATAAAGCTCTCGAACAATACTTTACTGTGTTAAGCGATCAAGACAAAATTCATTCACCGCTACGCTTAACTGACAATTTAACTGCATTCGATATCACGGTTATTGTTAAAGGCGGCGGCATTCCGGCACAAGCAGATGCCATTCGTCATGGAATTGCAAAAGCTCTCGTTACATATAAAGCAGAACTCCGCCCGGCATTAAAACATGCAATGTTTCTCCGCCGCGATTCGCGCGTAAAAGAGCGCAAAAAGTTTGGTCTGAAGCGTGCACGCCGTGCACCACAGTGGTCGAAGCGCTAAAAAATTCATGAAACCAAGCCTTTTACAGGACGGTTTTTTGTGGTAAAATACTATGACTGCAACAGATAGAAAAATAAACACCAATGAAATCAAAAATATACCAATTATTTTCTGGTACATTTCTCTTTCTTACTGTTCTGTGTGCTCTCGTCCTGGTGAGAGATGCGCGGGCTGCTGCAAATACCTACTATTGGGTGGGCGGCGCCGGTGAATCGGTGAATGTTGCAGGCAACTGGAATACGAGCGAAGCGGCGTGCAATGCGGGCGGAGGAGATTCAGCAGAGGTGCCGGGATCGGATGACATCGTACACTTTGCAAATTCC
>Ga0210019_1004258_pt1 | contig 12534 bp, 13 predicted proteins | sample CryGeyCG2114_020_2_FD_183969 | JGI IMG/M metagenome (GOLD analysis project Ga0210019, IMG submission 183969) | Groundwater microbial communities from aquifer - Crystal Geyser CG11_big_fil_rev_8/21/14_0.20 (SPAdes) (version 2) | ecosystem: Environmental > Aquatic > Deep subsurface > Groundwater ...
GCATCATATTTTACATTCCAGTTGCCGTCAGTCTTGCCTAAGCCCATATCATTTTGCAAAATTTTCATCGCCAATCTCGTATTGCCAACATTTCTCACAGAGGCCTTATTGCCGGTTAATCCCGGTTCCCATGTCTTGTCTCCGCTGATGATTTTATGTGTATTCAATCTGACGCTGCCGTAATCAATTGAATTAAAATCAGTCTCAAAAGCAGTCATTGGCCTATATGTGAAATAATTTTCCAAAAGGCCCTGTTTCCCGGCTTGATCTACTGCAACCGCCCAAATTTTGTATGAGCCGGACGGATCTTCATAGGAAAGATCTTTTTGTCCGCAATAAACAGCGGCTGTGTCTTTTTGCAATTCGCCTGTTTCTCCGCAAATTTCATCGTAACTGTATTGCGTTGGAAATGTATTAAAAGTCGGCAAATTATCATTATTGTTCTTTACTGAATCGCAGAAAAGATCAATGCCGACTTGTTTGTCAAGTTTAGTCAAACTGTCTTCCTGCATCAATTCGCCGCAACCCAAACCGCTTTGGTCAGGCAACTCAACATGGCTAGGACCTAAATCTACATTAACTGGGTAAAAAACATCAGCGTAAACATTGATAACATCTGCCAAGCCGTCAGGATCAGTTACAACAGCGCACATAGCAATAGTTTTATTTACTCCGAATTGGCCGGAAGGGTCAAGTTGAGCGCCAGCAGCCGTTGATGCGTCAGTATATCTGTCAGCGTTGGCTTCCCATTTGGCTTTGACAATTGGAGCAGTACCGCCGCTTGTATCAGCAACAAGCCCGGTATTCACATATCCGTTTGTATAACCGGTTGTCGCCGCGCCAGCCACTGTGGCAGAAGCTACCAAGCTAAAGCTCATCGCAAAAACTAATGATAATATAAATACTTTTTTCATAAGTTTTCTAAAATTAATAATAAGCATGCAATCATTGTAATTATTAAACAATCTAATTACAACTGCACGCTAAAAAAATCTACTTAAACGTTGTTTTTCCAAAAAATTTTATTTCCATCAAACTTGAGAAATCAAATCTTGACGAAACGGGGATATCCCTTTTTGGAAAAATCAACTCGTGGACTGGATTCGCCAGATCTCGGAATACAGTCCAACTTTTCCTAGCCCCGACCTTTATGACCACGCTTTGACAAGACAAAGCATTGGAATAAATGACTAGGCGCAAACAGCGCCACGACGCGCGGTCTATGCCCAATCATCCAGGCCGCTTTAGCGGCCCCTTGGCTCCAATTTTGAAATTATAGGGGGAATAGAATAGTTATTCCCCCCCTTCCGTCGATTATTTTTTTCCCCCCTTTCTTTTATCTATTTTATCCATTTCGGGCACTTTATTACCGCCCTTTTTTACTTTAGCGAAAATATACGTTGCGAGCCAACTCCTTTTGCCAGCACCGACTACAGCTATTGTATACGCGAAATTCATCTCAATATCAACCTCCGTTTATTTATTTTTTGTTTGATTTAAAAATTTGATTTAAAAAAACGCCATTGGCTAAAATAATATGCGAAACTTCCGCGCGGAAGCTTGGCATGTAATTTTAGCCAAAGGCGTTTATGTCCGTAAAGGACGTTACTGCCTATAATGAATATTTTGTTGTTGTAAACTCGCGACAGTCCGATCAGCTGTTAATAATGCCCGTTATCATAACTGCTTGCTTTTTCAAATTCATCGTTTATATCTTTAGCGTCTTTTGTGTCTGTGTCCGGATCATATAAAAGACAGTGAATCGTTATCTCCTTTCTTGTTAAGGTTAAAGTGTTTAAAGACTTGCATTTTGGGCATTTTTTCTCTTCTTTCAAAAATCCTTCCACTTCGGCAATATTGGCGAAATGATAGAAACATTTCGCGCAACGCCACATATGAGCATAATTGCTGCCATTGGACATAGTAAATATTTATTGGCAATTTTAATTTTTTTATCTTAACATTACTCGCCTTGATTTGCAAGTTATTTTTTGGCTAATAATAACGCGCATTTTAAAACAATTAAAATAACTGTGGATAACTCTGGTCGCGCGATAAATTTTATATAAAAAACAAACATCTTTCCTGACGTTTTCCAGTTGTTTCCAGCCGATCATCATGGTCTTTTCATCTTTTCCGCATCTTTAATGTCTTTACCAAATTTTAAAGTTGCCTCAATTACATTTCTTGTTCCATCTGAAAATCCCTCTAGTTCATGCCAACCATTGTCTCTCGCCGGCATACCTTCTATATCCACATTATAAACAATCACTTTGTTCCCGTACGAATTTTCGTAAGTGCATCGTTTTATGTATTTAAGTTTGCCAAAACCGCCCTGAATTTCAATAATATTTTCTACTTTAGCTCCTTTCATTTCAGGCGGACTCGGCGAAGGAACAAAATCATCAGGATCAATATTTTCAAGCTGTTTATCAAGACTGCCGAATTTTTCTTTATGTTCTCTATTGTTATTAAAAAGATCAATAATTTTCTTCATTCTTTTTGCCAATCCCAATACTTCCATTTCCACATCATCGCTGATCCTATTTGGGGCTTTCTCCTTGTTCTTCTCTTCAATTTTCTTGGCAATCTTCTCAAATATCTTCAAGTGTTTTTGGCTGAAATTGATTTTTATGTTTTCAATCGCTTGAGTTATTTCGTTTTTTGATTCTTTTTCCTGAACCTGTCCGCCATCACTATCGTATCCCCCGCCGTCTTCTCCTATCTCTAATGTCTCGCCACTTCTTGCCGGAAACTTGAGAGTGCTGGACGATTCAACTTTCGCTTTTGAAAATTCAACCGGTTTTTCTTTGGCAAACAGGCTTGATCCGATGTTCGTGCCCATTAAAAAAATCAACGCCTTTGTCAGCAAAATTCCTGTTTTTCTTCCGATTTTTGAGGGCGGTTTTATATGATAGTTAACTTCATCTACATCATTTTCCTCTTTATTTATTTCCTCTGTTCTATCTATTCTCTCTGTTCCATCTGTTTTTTCTGTTCCATTTGGAAATCTGATTTTCCTCCGTAATTTCTCTATTTTATCAGGTATATTTATTCTAATTGGCTCTTTTTCTGGATATTTTTTTATTGAACCAATTTCAACTGGAATATTTTCATTTTTTGGCGTTCTAAATAACATTGATTCTTCCCCTGCTCTACATGGTGTTTCTGGACCCATATTTTTCTTAAATCAATTATCAATTTAACAGTTCACGATATAAACTAATTGCCATATAAATCAACTCAACTCAATTTAGCCCGACAGTTTTCAGCTGCTATAAAATTCTGACAGTTTCCCCGGCAACGCTCTCTAAAAAATGTAATTTTAAGGCTATCATAATCAGCGCCAGAAGTAAAACAAACAACAAATGCAGGATAATCGGTTTATGCTGAATTTTTATTCTTATAAATACTGTCAAAAGCAGATTTATCAGCACGAATATGGCAATGATCCATAGCGCTCTCTCGGTATAAAATATTATCTTGGCGATTTTGCTGTTGTACCTGCTGTCTTTAAAAGTTACTTCAATTTCATCTCCGCTGCCGATAAGAGTGGCCCCGGCTATGGCAGGAACTTCTTCGCTCAAACCGGCTTGAAACCGCAATAACCCGCGCGATACAAAAGTTTTGCCGAAATGCTGCACAACGACCGTTGTCTGGCGGCCGTCAATTTCTCCGACCACGACCGCGACTCCAATCTCATCATAATTCTTATTGAGCATATTTTCTCTGTGCGTCGGACTGGCCATCCAAGCGGCCACGGCTTCTTCCGCTTCTGAAAAATTCATCGCCAAATTCTCGCCGGCATAAGTATAATTATACCCGACCAGCTTGAACCATTCCCATGGATTAACGCCTTGCGGAGAATCGTGACTGAAATAGTTGTTCGCGACCATATCCTTGGCTTTCATCATCGCTGATTCGTCAAGCAATGGGTTGCGCATTAAAACAGACGCTCCTATCGCCGCTCTTTCCTTATTGGCAAGCTCTATGATCCTTGCTGACGTTACAGTGGAAAACTTGGCTAAACTTGGCGCTGTGGCAAAAAGAAAACACAGCGCAAAAATCTTAACACCCAAAATCAAGGCGCTGTAAAAATGAAGCGCTTTATGCCGAACCAAATGCGGCTTATGGTCATTATGCGCGGAAGGAATCACATAATGATGCAATTTTCTCTTCGGTTTTTGGATAAAATTCATCAAGCTACGCAACCGACAATTAATAAAAAGAAATAAAACCGCTGATCCTGATTCAATTATAACAAATCTTAATTTTTAAACAAACTATTTTGGTTTTATTGGATTCTATTTTTTATGTTTTGTTAATTGAGTCTTAAATTTTGAGTTTTGGATTCTTAACTTATCAACATCCCCGTCGTTTTTCAACTCTTGACACAGACTGCTCTCGCTCTTACAATTAATTTATAGCTAAAATTAGCTAAGATATATCATAATTCTTGCTAATATGAGGGACATTGATTCCCAAGTTTTTAGAACACTTATAAATCTATGGCATCTCCCGCGCAACCGCAAATCTTAGACGATAAAAGTCAAAAAAAAATAATACAAAAAGCCGACTTTGAAAAAAGGGCCATGGTCAGCAGGGAAAAATACCGCCAACATGCTTTCATGCTTATGCTTGAAATTGCCGCGATTATCGCCATCCCAGCTTTTACCGCGCTTGTTATCGGCAAAAAAATCAACAATAACGGCTACCTGTTGCCATTGATCGCGCTGGCTTTTGTCATTTCCTGGACTATTATCATCATCAAATACATACGTTTCAACAAGCGTGTCAAGCAAGTAGACGCGCGGATTAAAAAAGAAAAGGAGGCAATTGAACGATGGCATTAATGGCATTACGGATGTTTAAAAATTAAAAATTTTAAAATTCAGAAATTATATTTATTATGTTTCTCCAAGTACAAACCGATAATCCGCCGCTTCAGCCTGAAACGCTTTTCCACATAGCCGGCTGGCCGATAACCAACACCCAAATTATGCTATGGCTAATTCTGATTTTGCTCGTTATTATTTTTTTCAAAATCAAAAAATTTCAACTAAAGCCGGATTGTAAATTCCAGCACGTTGCCGAAATGCTGTATGAAGGCATGCGCGGCTTTATCCAACAGCTTACAGGCAGTAAAAAACATACTGAAGCCATTTTCCCATTGATTGGAGCAATCTTTATTTTTATCGGTTTTTCTAATCTGATCGGCTTAATTCCCCTTTTGACAAGCATTACATACCAAGGCGCGGCATTGTTGCGCACGCCGACTAATGATTTCAATACAACTTTCAGCCTTGCGCTGTCCATGATTATCTTAATCCAAATTACCAGCATGAAAAATTGGGGCGTTTGGGGGTATTTAGCGAAATACATAAAAATCAAAGAAATTTTTTTGGGTTTTAAAAAAGGAATTGGCAGCGGCTTTATGGCTATCATTGAATTTTTCATCGGCCTGCTGGATATTATATCGGAAATAGCCAAAGTTATTTCGCTTTCTCTTCGTCTTTTCGGCAATATGTACGCCGGCGAAGTCATGGCGGCAATTATCCTTGGCGCCTTTGCTTATGGCCTGCCGTCTATCTGGCTTGCCATGAATCTGCTCGTAGCCGTTGTGCAAACAGTTGTTTTCGGATCACTCACGGCCGCCTATTATATGATGGCCGTAAAACCGGAGGAAGCCACCAATAAAAATCAATTTTAAATTTTATTTTAACAACTAATACATAAAATTTATGGACGTAGAATCAGCGCGCCTTATCGCCAAAAGCATCTGCACAATTACTATGGGCGGTTCGGGTATTGGCGAAGGTTATCTCATAGGCAAAGCCCTCGAGGCCATCGGCAGAAATCCTGAAATGGAGGGCAGTATTTTTAGTAAAATGATTATCGGAGTGGCAATGGCGGAATCAACGGCCATTTATGCTTTAGTTGCGTTTTTCATAATATAAAAAATACCCAAAAACTCAAGCATCAGCCATTTAGACAATATTCTAAAAGTTTAATAACTATTTGGACATTTTTTTAAATCTATGGCCATTCTTGAAATTCTAGGCAAAATCGGTTTTGACTGGCGTATGGGATTGGCTAATCTCATTAATTTTCTTATTATTTTTTTGATACTAAAAAAATACGCCTTCGGTCCCATTGCTAAAAAAATTAAGGAACGGGAAGACAAAATAAATCAAGGGCTGTCAGACGCGAAGCGTGCGTCTTCAGAAGTTATGATGGCCAAAGCCAATTATGAGAAAACAATAAACGATGCCAAGCGCGCCGCAAATCTTATTATTTCCAACTCAACAACGCAAGGACGCGCTTTGATAGACGCGGCCGCGCAAGACGCAAGCACGAAAGCAGATCATATTATTGCCAGCGCCAAAAAAATTATCGGCCAAGAAAAAGAAAAGATGATGTCTGAAATAAAAGAAGAAACAGTGGCTCTAGCCATAGCCATATCTGAAAAAATATTGAAAGAAAAATTTGACGAGAAGAAAGACGAAGCATTAATAAAAAAATTGATTGGAAAATAAATCAATCAATTAATCGCATAATATGTTCCACAATTCAAAACAGATCGCAAAAACTCTTATCAAGCTTGCCAGCGACTATAAAGACAAAGAAATTTTAATTATAGAAAATTTTATCAAATTCGCCGAGCGGAAAAATATCCTCCACCAGCTGCCGAGAATTGTCAAATATCTTGAGCTTGAAAATAAAAAAAGATCAGCCGCGGAAAGATTGACTGTCAGCAGCCAAAAAAAATTATCGGCATCGCTCATCAAGAATATCAAAGAATACGTCCGCGTCGCTCCGGAAACCGAATTGGACGAAATACCGGACGAAAATATCAAAGGCGGCTTTATAGCGAGACACAAGAATATGATTTACGACGCTAGCATAAAAACGCAACTTGCCAAATTAAAAAATAATTTAATCATATAATAATTTAACAATCAAATCTTATGCCAACTGACGATATTATCAAATATTTAAAAAAACAAATAGCCGATTTTGAAACCGCCATTGATGTTTCAGAGGTCGGCACGGTGATTGAAATCGGCGACGGCATCGCGCGCGTCAGCGGACTTGAAAATTGCCAGGCATCGGAAATGCTTGAATTTCCGGGAAATACCATGGGAGTTGCCCTAAATCTGGAAGAGGAAACTATCGGCGCCATACTGCTCGGAGATTTCACGCATATCAAAGAAGGCGACCCTGTTAAGCGCACAAACAGAGTGCTCTCCATGCCTGTTTCAGACAAAATGATAGGAAGAGTAATTGATCCGCTTGGCAATCCTCATGACGGACAAAAAACAATCAAGAGCGGCAAATATTACCCAATAGAAAAAATAGCACCGGGCGTGATGACGAGAGAACCTGTTTCCGAACCTGTCCAGACCGGCCTGAAAGCCATTGACGCTATGATACCTATCGGCCGCGGACAGCGCGAACTGATCATCGGAGACAGACAAACCGGCAAAACTGCCATTGCCATTGACACGATTATCAATCAGAAAGGACAGAATATAATATGCATTTACGTGGCCATTGGACAAAAAAAATCAAAGATCGCGAAAATCGTTGATAAATTGAAAGAAACCGGCGCGATGGAATATACCGCGGTTGTTATGGCCGGCGCCAGCGATCCGGCGTCGCTTTCGTATCTCGCTCCATACTCCGGCGCCGCCCTGGCTGAATATTTTATGGACCAAGGCAAAGACGTCCTGATTATCTATGATGATCTGTCAAAACATGCCTGGGCATATCGTGAAATATCGCTTCTTCTGCGCAGGCCTCCGGGACGCGAAGCGTATCCTGGCGATATCTTCTATCTTCATTCGCGCTTGCTTGAAAGAGCCTGCAGACGCAATCAAGAATCCGGCGGCGGATCCATTACAGCTCTGCCTATTATTGAAACGCAATCTGGCGATGTATCAGCCTATATTCCAACCAATGTTATCTCAATTACCGACGGACAAATTTTCCTTGAATCAAATCTTTTTTACAAAGGGATTCGTCCCGCCCTAAATATCGGAATCTCTGTTTCGCGCGTCGGCGGATCAGCACAGCTGAAGTCAATGAAAAAAAACGCAGGCAAACTAAAACTTGATATGGCCCAATACAGAGAAATGGAAGCTTTCGCCCAGTTCGCTTCAGACCTTGATCCTGAAACCAAAAAACAGCTTGAGCGCGGCGCAGTCATCACCGAGCTAATGAAACAGCCTCAATATTCGCCTGTTCCGGCGGCCAACCAAGTAGCTATAATCTACGCAGTAAATAACGGCTATATGGATGACATTTTGGTTGAAAAAATAAGTAAATGGGAAAAAGATTTTTACAATTTTATGGAATCCAACAAAAAAACAGTTCTTGACGCGTTGAAAAAAGATTGGAACGCGGATATTGAAAAAAAATTGAAAGAAGCGATTGAGGAGTTTAAGAAAGTAAAATAACCGAACCGCGGAAAAACGCGCAATATTACTTATAATTCTATGCCAATCAATACCAAAGCAATCAAAAACAGAATACAATCGGTGAAAAACACGAAAAAAATCACCAAAGCTATGGAGATGGTTTCAGCCGCTAAAATGAAGCGCGCGACAGACAATGCCCTTGGCACGCGCGCCTACGCGGAATTGGCGCTTGAACTGCTTGTCAATATATCGCGCGACCAGACAATCAAGCATCCATTGCTTGATCAACGCAAGGTAAAAAAAATATTAGCCGTTGTTATCGGTTCAAATAAAGGCCTGTGCGCCAGCTATAACGCCAATATAGGAAAACAAGTTCTTGATTTTTTAAATAGCCACCAAGATAAAGAGATTGATTTTATAACTGTCGGCAAAAAGGCCGAAAATATCGCGCGCAAAATAGGCCGCCCTGTAATAGCGAGTTTCATAAATTTTTCCGATAATCTAAAAATTGAAGAAATTTCCGGATTGACAAAAGTCGTTATTGATGGATTTCAAACGCAAAAATACGATCAAGCGGTTATGATTTATACTGATTTTATCTCGCCAATCCGATATCAAGCTAAAAATAGGAATCTGCTTCCCATAAGCCAGGAAAATATCAAACACATGATCAGTGATCTCGGCAAGGGCAGCATAGAGGAAAAAGATATGCGCATCAAAAATATGACACTCTATCTTTTTGAACCAAACGAAGAATCAATCTTGAGTCAAGTTTTGCCAAACCTGACTGAAGTGCAAATCTATCAGTCTCTGTTGGAATCAATCGCTTCCGAACACTCGGCGCGCATGATGGCCATGCGCAATGCTTCTGATTCCGCCGAAGAAATGATAGGTGAATTGATTTTGAACTTTAATCAGGCAAGGCAAGCTGGAATCACGCAGGAAATCGCCGAGATTGCCGCGGGCGCGATCGCTTTAAAATAGCGGCCGCGCGAAAACAAAAAACAAATAGAGAAGAACATCTTTATATTCCGATTTATTATAAAATAACAAAATTATGTCTAATCAAAATATCGGCAAAATAAGCCAAATTATTGGCGTCGTTGTTGACGTTAACTTCCCCAAAAAAATACCAGCCATTCACTCTGCCTTGACAACTGAAATTAACGGGCAAAAACTCGTGCTGGAAGTGCAACGGCATCTTGGACTGAATGAAGTCAGAACAGTGGCTATGGGGGCTGTGGACGGTCTAACGCGCGGACAAACGGTTATTGATACTGATGAACCTATTTCTGTTCCAGTCGGCAAACAGACACTCGGACGGATGTTCAACGTGCTTGGAGAAGAAATTGATGGCCATGGCAATATAATTACAAAAAAAAGATATCCAATTCACCGGCCGTCTCCAAAATTTTCCGCGCAGTCAACAAAATCAGAAGTATTGGAAACCGGCATCAAAGTCATTGATCTGATCTGCCCATTTTTAAGAGGCGGTAAGATAGGACTTTTCGGCGGCGCTGGCGTTGGCAAAACAGTAATAATTCAAGAATTAATCAGAAATATAGCATCTGAACACGGTGGATATTCTATGTTTGCCGGCGTTGGCGAGAGGACTCGCGAAGGCAATGATCTTTACCGCGAAATGAAATCAGCAGGCGTCTTGGAAAAAACAGCTCTCGTTTTCGGACAGATGAATGAACCGCCAGGAGCACGCGCAAGAGTAGCTTTGACAGCGCTTTCTATGGCCGAATATTTCCGCGACGAAGAACACAAAGACCTGCTACTTTTTATTGATAACATTTTTCGTTTCACCCAAGCCGGATCCGAAGTTTCAGCGCTTTTGGGCCGCATACCTTCAGCAGTCGGATATCAACCGACTTTGGCGACTGAAATGGGTGAATTGCAAGAACGTATTACTTCAACAGACAAGGGTTCTATTACTTCTGTCCAAGCGATTTATGTTCCTGCAGACGATCTGACTGATCCGGCTCCGGCAACAACTTTTTCTCACCTTGATTCAACCGTTGTGCTTTCACGTTCGCTCGCAGAACTCGGAATCTATCCTGCTGTTGATCCGTTGGATTCCAATTCAACTATACTTGACCCTAATATCGTCGGCGCTGATCACTATAATACAACGCGCGAGGTTCAAAGAATCCTGCAAAGATACAAAGACCTGCAAGACATTATCGCGATTCTTGGCATGGAAGAATTGTCCGATGAAGATAAGAAAATAGTCGGCCGTGCCAGAAAAATTCAAAGGTTCCTGTCACAACCGTTCTTTGCAGCCGAACAATTCACCGGATCAGCCGGCAAATACGTGCCGCTCCAGAAAACCGTAAATGGATTTAAAGAAATCATTGATGGACAGCACGACGACAAAGGAGAACAGGCGTTCTATATGAAAGGCGGCATTGAAGAAGTTAAATAGAATCTATTATGCCCGATAAACGCACAATTAAAATAAAAATAGTTACTCCGGAGCGAGTTGTTCTGGAAGACACATGCACAGAAGTTATTATTCCGACAACCACTGGAATAATCGGAGTTTTAGCGCGCCATACGCCGCTGGTATCCATCCTCAAACCGGGCGAAATCAAATTAAAAAATGGTGGTGAAATCACATCTTTTGCGGTTTCTTCTGGATTTGTAGAGGTCCGGCCAAATTCAAAAGTCGTTATTCTGGCCGATACGGCCGAACACGCCGGCGAAATAGATATTGAACGCGCAGAAACCGCAAGACAAAGAGCTGAAAAAATGCTTAAAGAAAAAACATCGGCGGAAGACGTGGAATACGCGCACTTGCAAGCTATAATAGAAAAAGAAATAGCTCGCGCCAGAATTGCCAGAAAATACCGCAAGATCGCGCCCAAAATTTAAACTGATGGAATAGAATTTAATCATCAATACTGGGCTTGTCAATTTGCAATGCCTCAATTTTTTTTTCTCCATCAGTAATCTTGACTACATCCTTGTCAATTTTACCAAATTCTTTATAGGCCTGGTTAAACATATTGACCGTAGTCCCCAAATTGTTTCCCAATTTGCGCAAATACGCGTCATAATTCATGAGATGTTTGCCAAGCTGTTCCACTTGTTTTCTTATTTCTTTCGCTCCTTCTTCAATCTGCAATGCCCGTAAACCTTGCATTACGGTTTGCAGATAAGCAAAAAACGAAGTCGGCGAGACAATAATCACATGCTTGTCTTTAAAAGCGTATTCAATCAAATCGCGCGTATTGACTTTGACAGCGCCGACTTGCGAAACAAGCAGATCGTAATAAATTCCTTCCGCGGGAATAAACATAAAGGCAAAATCCATTGTATCTTCCTTTGGACGGATATATTTTGAAGTCTCATCAATCCTCGTTTTCAAATCGGCTTTGAAACTTTTCTCCATTTGTTCCCTTCTCACCTCGTCTTTCTCCTGCGCCAATCTGTTATAATTTTCCAGAGAAAATTTGGAATCAACCGGAATAATTTTGTCTTTGATAAATATTACCGCGTCCACGATTTCCCCGTCTTTGAATTTATACTGCATCTGATAGCTCGCGGGCGGCAATACATTTTTTAAAGTCGTTTCAAGATAATATTCTCCGAGCACGCCGCGTTGCTTGGGATTTTTCAAAATATCCTGCAGATTCTGCAGCTGGTCAGCAAATCCAACGACCTGTTTGTTGGTCGCTTCCAATTTTTCCAGTTTTGATGTCACGTCAGTAACAATCCTGAAAGTATCGGCTGTCTGCCTCTGCATGACGGCCGATGTCTGCGCAGAGTGTTTCTGAATAAATTCCAAATTTTTCTCCAGACTGCCTTTCATTTCATCTTTAATTTTGGACATTTCATCCCGCATTTCTTTTAATCTCTCATCCTGACCAGTATCTTTGTCTTTTTTGCGCGACAAAAACCAAAACACCGCCAAAAAACCGAAAATTATGGTTATAAGTATTACTATCTGAAACGCGCTTGACATATATTAATTTTAGTGTAAATTTGAGTTTTTTTATTCTTCCAATTATTTTAACTGTTTATTACTAACTGTTCATCCAAATACCGCTCTAAAATAATCCGCGCCGATTGTTCGTCAATTCCTGATCCTCCTCCATTTTTCTTT
>Ga0210019_1004261_pt1 | contig 12526 bp, 14 predicted proteins | sample CryGeyCG2114_020_2_FD_183969 | JGI IMG/M metagenome (GOLD analysis project Ga0210019, IMG submission 183969) | Groundwater microbial communities from aquifer - Crystal Geyser CG11_big_fil_rev_8/21/14_0.20 (SPAdes) (version 2) | ecosystem: Environmental > Aquatic > Deep subsurface > Groundwater ...
CCGCCGCGCGCGCCGCCATAGTTCCAAAGGTAATAATCTGTGCCACGCTTTGGCGTCCGTATTTTTCAACCACGTAATCTAAAACCTTGCTGCGACCTGCAACGTCAAAGTCGATATCAATATCCGGCATTGAGATACGCGCCGGATTGAGAAAGCGTTCAAAAAGGAGATCGTAGGCCAGGGGATCGACATCGGTAATTTTTAAACAGTAGGCTACCAATGATCCTGCAGCCGAACCTCGGCCCGGCCCCACGATAACATCATTCTCTTTCGCATAGTTCACAAAATCCCAGACGATCAAAAAATAATTATCAAACCCCTGCGTATGGATAACATCGAGTTCGTACTCCAGCCGCTCCCGTGTTTCTTGCGGAATATTCTCACCATATCGCTCCTCAAGTCCTTTTTCTACAAGCTCGCGCAAATATTCCTGCGCTCCCTTACCATCCGGAGTTTTAAAAACCGGAATCAGATTCTTTCCAAAATGTAACTCGATATTACAGCGCTCCGCAATTTTCACGGTATTCTCAATGGCTTCGGGATGCTCGGCAAAACGCTTTGCAATCTCTTCGGGATGACGCATCGAAAAATCGCCGGTAAGACGCATGCGGTCGGCATCCTGCAAGGTTTTGCCTGTTTGGATGCAGAGCAAAATATCGTGGACATCACGATCCTCGTAACGTCCATAGTGGCTATCGCACGTAGCCACGAGCGGTGCGCCGGTCTCTTTGGTTAATCGATACAAAGCATTATTCACCTGAACTTGCTCTGCCAAGCCTTCATGATCCTGCACCTCTAAATAAAAATTCTCTTTCCCAAAAATATCTTGATACATGCGTATAATTTCCGCCGCCTTTTCTTCATTATTATCGAGAATCGCGACCGAAGTTTCGCTATTTAAACAGCCGGAGAGGGCTATAAGCCCTTTGCTGAATTCGCGCAACAAACCATGATCTACCCGCGGCTTATAATAAAAGCCTTCGAGATGGGCCTTACTCACAAGCTGCATAAGATTGTGGTAGCCCTCTGTAGTTTCGGCCAAAACTATTAAGTGATTGATCGGTGTGCCCGGCTCTTTTTTTAATCTGCCTTGCGGCGCCACATAGATCTCGCAGCCGATAATAGGCTTAATGCCTTCCTTTTTTGCCGCTTTATAAAATTCAACTGCTCCGTACAACGTGCCGTGATCGGTCATGGCAACTGCCGAACACCCCTGTTCTTTTGCAATTGCAACAGCTTCTGCCGGGCGCGTTAAACCATCGAGCAGGGAATAGTGCGTGTGATTATGAAGGTGAACAAATGACATGTTTAGGATGCTCCGTTCTGAGGAATTGCGTTCTGCGTCTGTTCAATGGCGTCTTCAATCCAAATTCTGACAACTTCAAAGAAATCGCCGACGATCGGCGCCTCGCTCAAAATATTGGTTAATACAAAACCGATGAGCGTAAGCACAAGCGCGGCACCAACTAAAAAGCCAAGGCCACGAAATGTACCGGCCAAAAAATTCACCCAAATAATGCGCCACGGTGACTGCAGATAGTTCGTAATCTGCTGCAACTCGATTTTTTGCAGCTGCCCGGCTATTTTCTCGAGCCGCGTTGCCTCTTTTAAGGTCTTCTCCGCCACTTTTTCAGGTTTGATATTTTCAGCCATAGCTTTGGTAGAGTACCAAGGGGAAGGGGATTCTACAACTGAAAAAAGGGGGGTGGGGTGGTGGGGGCGCCACGGCTTTTTAACTCAAAGCTCTCAATCCACTTTTTTGAGCGTTTACTTTTTTGTTCGCATATAACCCTTATCCGGGTGTATATCTGAACTAAAGTTCGGATATACTTTTTAATCAATTCAAATGAATCAAGCCCCAAAAATAACAAAGCATGCCGCAGCCAGACGACAGTTAGATACTGCCATTAAACTGTTTTTCCACGAACAAGATAGCATCTCTATACATACTCTCACATGTGCAGCACATCAAATTCTCCGAGATCTTGGAGAAGAATCGGTTCTCAAAGACCAAATGAAGGATATGGTTTATGAGCACAAACGTAAGGAATGGAGCAAAATGATGAACGAAGCAGAAAACTTCTTCAAGCATGCCGACAGAGACCCTGATAAAATCCTTGAATTTTATCAACACACTGATTATCTACTATGGGATGCGTGCCAAATGTATCAGCGAGTCACTAGTGAAAAAACAGATTTAATGAATATTTTTGTGACTTGGTTCTTCATGGAACACAGCGATATTCTCACAAAACCAGAACATAGATCGCTGGCTCAAAACTTAAGGCCCAAATATTCCTCAAAAAAAGAATTCCTTCAAGAACTATTGCCACTTGTGCAACAAATTGATTAAAAATTCATCCGACAACTAGCTGTACCCAATCAAAACATAAATCACAAAAAATCAAATACCACTACCAATTAAAATTTCCGGGAATATTGAGAAAATGCTCCAAATATTGAGCCAGTTCTAGGAACTCTTTTTGTTCGAAGTGGCCGCGGTCCTTAAAGCTTTGAAGGTGGCCGTCCAGGAGTTCTGCAAATTGTTGTCCGTGCGCTAACGGTACATAGGGGTCGTCTTCGGAGTAAAAAAAGCCGAAGTGTTGGGCACGTGTCTTTAATTTTTGCCAATCAAGTGGCGGCAAGAAGTCTATGATTTGCTCGCGTCCAACATCGTCGATTGGTGTGCCTACCAAAATCACGGCTGCCGCTTTATCTGCATTTGTGTCATTCGGCTGCTCCAGCGCCTTTAAAATGGCCAAGCCGCCGAGGCTGTGTCCTATTAAAACTGCCTCTTCAAAATTTCCATCTAAGGTCTGATTAATGGTATCTACCCATTCGTGCACTTGTGGTTCATGAGGATTGGGAAACTGCGGCACGTACGTCTGCATGCCGGCTTTTTCTAATAATGCAGCCAGCCAGAGCAACCATCCCGGCTGCTGCGGCGACGCCCGAAATCCGTGTGCAATTAAAATTCTCATAATCCTTCGATAGTAAATATTTTCTGTTTTGATTTAAAGCCGTGGGTCTGCTCTATCGCGCTTTTTTTCACATGAAAGTGTGCAGCCAACTCCCGCATAATTGCAAGATTCGCCTTACCCTCTGTGGGCGGCTCCTTTACCCAAACTTTTACATGATGCGGATCGAGCAGCGGCTCTACCTTATTTTCTTTCGCGCCCGGTTTTGCAGTGACGTAGATTTTCATTCATCTTTTATTAAAACAATCTGATTCATTCGCTCTTGAAATAAAACATCAAAGTATTCAAAAAATCCTTTTCTCCCAATCAATGGCTCCACTTCTTCCTTTGCAACTAAAACTGGTATGGCAAATTCATCATCGAGCAATGCAAGTCTTAACTTAGCCTTCTTCGCATGAATTAAAGTTAAATTTGCAACTTCCACTTTTATTTCTTTGCTCTTTATTTTTGAATATTGAAGACCCAGAAGCAGCGCCTGTGATTTTGATATCAAAGTAAAATCCGCACCGCTGTCGAGCAATAGCTCAAAGTAGCGTCCAACATTTTTTTTGTACTTTAATTTTACAGTAATTAAGGGTCGTCCTTTTTTATAAGGGAATTTATGCTGCAAGATATTTAGGATGAATACGGAAAATTAAAAATTCCCGCTTCTCAATATCGGGTATCTTTTTCTTCGCTTTTTTCAAAGCAATTATTGCATCCGAACCTGTTCCAACAATTTTACCATCTAATGAAATGATAGTTTCACCTCGATGTTTTTTCTGAAAAACAGCTGAAATTTTTGGAGATTTGGGAATCATAAAACTACATGCAAATTACCATTTTATGTCTCTCTTTTCAAGAAAAACCTCAATCTATAGCTACATATCCAACTCCGTCCCGCACTGCCACATGATAATAGGGGATAACATCATCGTACCCCGGCGGGCCTTTGCCGCTGGACACGCTAAATTGGTAGCGATGCCACGGGCACTCGACATAGCCGTTCCGAATTTCTCCTTTATAAATGGGGCCACCTTGGTGAGGACAGCGATTGCTCATAGCGAAGAGTTTGCCTTGGTATTTATATATCGCGAGGTCGACTTTTCCGATTCGAATGAGTGTGCCACGGCCTTCGTGAAAGCTCCGTTCATGCCCCAGCTTATAGTACGTCTTGCCCTCGATTACTACTTTTTCTTCTGCGCGGCGCACATGCCGGTCGGTTATAATTTTCATAATCCAGCCTGCCACATGTGAGAGCGTGACCGTGGCAAAGAGCCCCCAAAAAAGAATTTTAAATCCAAGCGGGCGAGCTGCCAATACGCCGGTAGAAACGTGCACCATCATCGCGGCATAGGCAATGTACACAAGGACGTGCACCTGCTTCCATCCATTTACAAAGCGCAACACCAAGCGAATCACACTCCATGGCGCAACTAAAATCCAGTAAACAAGAAAAGTGATTAAGAGAATTTTCTGCCATGTAAAGAGTGCGCTTCCTCCTATTCGCCAAAACCAAAATAAAATTCCTGAATATGCGAACAGCAAAACCGTATGAGTGATCTTCCATGCAAGGGCGGGAACTTTTTTCTGCACATAATCCCAAGATATTGCAGCCAAAATCGCCATAACCAACAAAGCCGTCAGGCCAAAAAACAAAAATGGATCTTGCTGAATCGCACTAAGATCGTAATTAAAATAGTTCCGCAGCACTAAATGCGCATGCAACAAACCAAACAAAAATGCCGTAACGCCAATATGCCGCCGGTGCTTATAAAAGTGCAGCCCAAAATCGGTAAAGCGCGACCACGGGCCTATGAGCAGTGCGCCATTCAGCAGTACAAGTGAGGTCCATGCCGCGCTGCGCAATGCAAGCACAACCTGCGGATCTGCATCTTTTGGTGCTAAGAAAAAAATCACCGCAAACTCCGCCGCCAGCAGCAGTGCAAAATTCCTGTCAAAGCGCGCCCACTTTCCGCGCAGCTGCGCCACCACTGCCAATACAAAAAATCCACCAATCATCCATACAAAAGGATGTGCTGTAAAATTCTGACTCATAGGCGCAAATGCAACAAAAGCCAAACTCAATACGAGCATTACTTTTGGATGATTAATCTTGCGCCGCAATTTCTTCCATTCTGCCATTGCGAACAGCTTACCCTTGTTCACGGCCTTGCTTCAAGATTTTGGCATACCACAAGAGCTGGTCGAGCATCTTTTCGATCTTTGGCAGGTACGCTTCCTCTAACAGTTTTCCATCCTCATCAAAGACATCGTTAATTTTTGAAACGTTAACGGGAGAGGGGACCGGCACCATCTTCAATGTAGAAATGAGCTGATGCATGAGCTCCACTAAGCGCACGCCACCAAAGCCGCCTTTCGAAACACTCACCACAACGGCGCACCGCTTTTCGTATTCCTTAAATGCTTCATCGAGCAAAATCTTCAACTCACCGGGATAACTGTGATTGTATTCTGGCGCAACAACTATAAAGCCGTCAGTCTCCAAAACATGCTTTTTCCACTCTTCCGATTTTGGATTTGGCTCTTCGGGCGGATTTGTAATGCAGGTTAAATAATCCTTTACATCAAAGTATTGCGCCTCTACTCCTTCACGCTTTTTTAACTGTTCAAAGACAAGTTGTGCCATATGTTCCGATTTGCGCCCATGACGTGCAGTACCCAAAATTACTCCTATTTTCATATTACTATTTGATTAATGATTTAAGAATATCAACATTTTTTTTATCCGGCCCCATGTTATCAAATCCCGGCACTTCCAAAAGCCAGGGCAGATTTTTAAGATGGTTGTATGCGAGCAATTTTTTAAACGTCGCTCGTCCAATTTCCCCCTCTCCAATATTTTCATGCCGATCTTTAAATGACCCGAGCGGAACCTTCGAATCATTGGCATGCACCACAATCACATTCTTAAGGCCGAGCTCTGCATCCCACTTTTCAAAATTAAATTGATTCGCACCAAAGGCGTGCGCGGTATCTATGCATACTGCTATACGAGGATTCTTTGCCAAATCTAAAAGTGCGCGCAAATCTTTTGGCTCGGAACCGACTTTGTTCCCGCCGCCCGAGCCGTTTTCCATAATAAGTTTTGCTTTGCCCGGAACATTTTTAACAATCTGATTCATGGCCGCTGCAATTTGTCGCAGCGCCGCATCGTGCTCAATGCCTCCCTTTGTGGATCCGACGTGAAAAATTAATCCTTCAGCTTCCAATTTTTCTGCAATAGCCAAGTGAGCCGTAAGCGCTTCAATAGATTTTTTAACCGATGCCGCATCCGGTGCCGCCAAATTCGCCAAATAGCACGCGTGTAAAAAAACGCTCTTAATTTTGCTCGATTTAAATGCAGCCCGGAATTCCGCAATATCTTGCTCGCTTGGCATGCGCACGCCCCACTGTCGCGGCGAAGAACCAAAAATTTGAATTGCCTCTGCGCCAATTTCCTCACCGCGCGCAATAGCTTTTGCTAAACCGCCGGCCGTTGAAACATGTGCTCCGATGATTGCCATTATTTTTCACTTTTAAGCATAACAATATCCTCCAAAATCTCTTTTGCATGCGCCTCGGGCTTCACCTTTTCGTAGATTTTTTTAATTTTGCCTTCGGGATTAATAAGAAAAGACATTCGGTGAATACCCATATGTTTTTTGCCCATAAAAGTTTTCTCTCCCCAAACATCGTACGCCTTTGCAGCCTTTGTCTGGTCATCGGCCAAAATCGTAAACGGCAAATTATATTTTTCTGCAAATTTTTTGTGGCTCTCAACGCTGTCTCTGCTAATCCCAAGAATCACCACCCCTCCATCTTCAAAATCGGCAAAGTTGTCGCGCATGCCGCACGCTTCTTTGGTACAGCCGGGCGTATCATCCTTTGGATAAAAATAAATCAGCACCCATTGGCCTCGGTACTGCTTGAGCGTATGCTCCTTTCCATACTGATCTTTGAGCTGAAATTCCGGCGCATCATGTCCAAGTTGCATGCTCACAGTGTACACACAAAATATGCAAAACTAAATACTTACTGAACATCAGCCAATTGTTGCCTTAAAACATCTATGCGCCTTTTCATCTCTGCTTCGCTTAATTGCGGAACTTTCGGCTCAGGCTTATTAATTTCAAATTTTTGACTCAACCATTCTCGAGCTGCTTCGGCTCCATCTCCTTCTTGCATTGAATCAAAATCTGGTAGTGGTATACGTTTAGACATATAATTGGGTTTTAAAATTCCACAAAAATTAAGCCTTAGAATAATAATAATGAAGAGCTTACATTTTGCCTAATTTTACCTTTTTGTCAATGCCTGGTGCCCAGGGAGAGACTCGAACTCTCACGGGTTGCCCCACTAGCTCCTAAGGCTAGCGTGTCTACCAATTCCACCACCTGGGCGCACAAAGCGCATTCTATTCTAAATACCCACCAACCTGCAACTCCCAGAGCTTTTTATATAAGCTTCCCTCCTTTTTCATTAAAATTGCGTGGCTGCCGGACTCCACAACTCGCCCCTCTTCCAGCACTAAAATACGGTCCACATTCACAATAGTGGATAAGCGGTGCGCAATTACAAACGTCGTCTTATTGCGCATCAAATTTTGCAGCGCGTCTTGAATCAATTTTTCGGATTCGGAATCCAGACTGCTTGTCGCTTCATCTAAAATTAAAATACGCGTGTTGCTGAGAATAGCGCGGGCAATCGCAATGCGCTGCCGCTGGCCGCCGCTCAACTTTACACCGCGTTCACCAACAAACGTATCGTACTTTTGCGGAAATTTCTCGATAAAATCGTGGCAGAAGGCCAGTTTTGCCGCAGCAACCACTTCTTCATCAGAGGCATTTCGCCGGCCATAGCGGATATTGTCCTTTAAACTGCGGTGAAACAAAATAGGATCTTGCGGCACCAGCGCAATCTGCGCGCGCAAACTATTTTGGGTAACTTTTGCAATATTCTGTTCATCAATCAAAATTGCACCCGACTTAACATCGAACAAACGCAAGAGCAGCTTTACAATTGTACTTTTCCCGCCGCCGGACGGACCGATAAGCGCGACCTTTTCGCCGGGCTTTACATTAAACGACAAATCATTCAGTACGCCGGTCTCTTCATCGTACGCAAATGTCACATTTTTAAATTCAACCTTGCCGCGGCTGATACTGAGTGGCTGCGCTTTCTTTGCATCCTTTACTTCAAAAGGCGTATCAAACATTTCGGTCATCTCTTCGGCATCCGCCAAACGCTCATAGAGCGTACGCACCACACGTCCAAAATCCCAAAGCTGCCGGAACATTTCTAATAAGTATCCCTGCAGTAAGACAAAAGTACCAATAGAAATCAGGCCATCGTCCCATAATTGAATTGCAAAATACATTACAAAAAAATTCAGCGCGACCATCAATGCACCTTGCACAACTTCTATATGTCCGTTAAAGAGCCAGGCAACAAGCGTTTTGTCGTACCAATGCCTTGTTACTTTTTGAAAACCGCGATTCTCATCCGGCAGGGCAGAAAAGAGCTTAATATTAATGTTATTTGTAATTGTATCGGCAAGATAGCCAGTAACACGCGTATCGGCCTTAACTTTTGGAAGGTCATATTTTTTTAGTTTATAAATCGAGAGAAAATAATTCACGATTAAAAATGCCGTACACCAAACAACCACTGCAATGCCGAGAATTTTATCTATAGTAAAGAGAACGACTGCGACAATGGTAACGCGCAGCGCAGTAGGCAAGAGATCAAAAATCACTCTGTCTATAATATCTTCAAATGAGCGCACCATTCGGTTTACGCGCTTCACAAGCGAGCCGACAAATTCACTATTAAAGAAATTGTATGAGTGATGATGTAAAAAATTAAAACACTCATCATTAATTTCTTTCATCACGCGCGATTCCAAAAAAATCATACAATACACTGCGACTTTCCAAGTTGCCCAAGCTACGATATCAACTGCCAAAATTAAAAAAAGAATTTGGATAAGTTTGTCATAGATAGTTGCATGCGCCTGGCCGGAAGCTAATGTATCGACCAATTCTTTATACAGAAAAGGCATAGCCATAGCCGAGACGATACCGAGGGTTACAAAGGTTATAACACCGGCCGTCAGCCATGGATGCTGTGCCAGATGCTTGCGATAATAGGTAAGCGTTAAACGCGTGGTGCGCTTCATAAGCGATGATTTTGACATAAAAATACAGGACGGTCAAGCTGCGCATCGTACTATACAGCTCGTATTCATCCCAAGACAAAACAGCAATTTCTTGTATCTAATACGATAAAAAATACAATCTGTTACAAATTGCGGCCTTGTGCATGAGTATACACTCATATACTATATATGCATGCGGGCTCTGCCAACTGTTTTTGCCCATATCGATGCCGACTGCTTCTTTGCTTCAATCGAGCTTATTGAGCGTCCTCACCTTAAAAATCACCCCGTAGTAGTCTGCACCCGAAACGACGAACGGGGGATTGTAACTGCTGCAAATTATCCTGCGCGCCACTTTGGAATTCGTGCCGGAACACCTATCTATAAGTTAAGGGAACTTTGCCCTCAAGCCATACGTTTGGAGCCGCACTTTCCGCTCTATCAAAAAATTTCACAACAAATGATAAAGATCCTGCAGGATTTTTCGCCAGCTGTTGAGCAGCGTTCAATTGATGAAGCGTATCTCGATCTTACAGGCTTATGCACCATGTATCGCACCAATTATCGCGGCATTGCCGAGCGGATTCAACGCCGCATTATCGATGAATTAAAAATCACCATTTCAGTCGGCATTGCACCAACCAAAATTCTCGCAAAAATCGGATCAGGCTTTCACAAACCTTCAGGCATTACTGAAATTGCAGCAGAACACATCACTGAATTTCTCAAGGAAATTGCCGTGAAAAAAATTCCCGGGATCGGACGCAATGCTCAAGCCTTATTCGAAAAATTCAATATCGCAACTGCCTATGATTTTGTTCATACCGTACATCTCGATGGCCTCTTAGGAAAGCGCGGCCGCGAACTTCGCAGCGAATTACTCGGCCAACAAATCTATAGTTTAGAGACAAAAATCGCCCCTCCAAAATCACTCTCCAATACTCGAACATTTGACGATTTCACCTCAAATAAAGATGCTATTTTTGATTTTTCCCTTTCTCTCTTAAGTGCACTGCTGAGAAGGCTGCGCCGACACGGACTCGAAGCACGCCTCTTTTCTTTTTTTCTTATGACAAAATCCTTTAAAGTTTTTCATAGCCGGGTTCAGCTCTCTCATCATAGCGATGATGATCTTCTTTTTATTCGAGAATTCAAAAAACTTTTTGCGCAGCTTTTTCAGCCCGGCATATTTCGTAAAAGTGGCTTTTATCTTCATGACTTGCGGCCCAAAGGCGCTCATCAATACTCGCTATTCGATGAAAATTTAAGACCAACGCTCGGCCCCGCCCTAGATAAAATTCAAGATAGTTTTGGGTCAGATGCAATCTCTTGGGGCCTGCCTATCTTTACATTTGATAGAAAATAAATTTGACATATTAAGAAATATTACATAAACTACATTCCTTTAGGTTGAGTTAATAGACGATATCCTTGCAAAAACCTCAACTTTCTGGCTTGACGCAATATTCAATTTCAAATAAAGTGAGATTCCAAATACGACTCAGCCCTCAAACTAGCCACTTCATTACTTTTACACCCCTATTCCAATGGACACAGATACTGCAAAATTGAATCTCGCAAAGATTCTTGAAGATATATTTCTCGTCCTCACTGCAAAAGAAAAAGAAGTTATTATCAGCCGCTTCAGTTTAAATAACCAGCCGCGTCAAACACTCGAACATATTGGTCAGCGCTTTTCTGTTACCCGCGAGCGCATTCGCCAAATCGAAAAAATTGCGTTAAGTAAGCTTCGCCGAACCATCGAAAACACGAAACTTGTTGAAATTTCACGTATTGGGCAAGAGCTTTTGGCTGAACATGATGGCGTCTGTGTAGAAGACCGTCTTACGAGCGACATTCTCACGCGCCTTACCTCAACTGCCGAAGTCGATAGTCATATTGTAAAACTTGCGCTTACAATTTCTCCTAATTTTGTCCGCTCAGAGCGCAATGGTTTGCTCCGCCGCTACTGGCGTTTTAAAGAAATCAAGGAGGACGAACTTCTTGCTATCAGTTCGCTCATGCACCAAATTCTTGCTAAACGGAAAGAAACTGCACCGCAACAAGAGATTGCACAAGAAACTCAGAAGCAACTTCAGGAAAAGGGACGGAGCGCTTCGACTACGCGCATCTTGGCATTGATGGATATTGATATGCGCTTTAAGAAAGTAAAAGATGGTATTGGCTTAATGACATGGCGCCATATTAATCCGAAGTCTATCCGCGATAAAGCTTATATTATTTTAAAGAACGAAAATAAACCTTTGCACTTTGTGGAGATTGCCAATCGCATTACGGAAGCAGGGTTTGATAAAAAAATAGTAACGACCCAAGCAGTACATAACGAACTCATTCGTGATGAGCACTTTGTGCTGGTTGGCCGTGGTTTGTATGCGCTGAAAGAATGGGGGTACAAGCAGGGAACCGTTGCCGAAATTATTGAAGATCTTTTAAGCAAAAAAAGCCCGCTTACGAAACAGGAAATTATCGCCGGCGTTTTAAAACAGCGTCATGTAAAGAAAGGAACAATCTCACTGAATCTCCAAAAAAATGCACAATTTGTGCGTGTTGGCCGTGCGGTATACTCGTTGGATGCAAGTAAAAAAGAGACCATACCGGCTGCTGCATAAAAACATTATAGAAAAATTTCTTAGCCCTGCCGATTAAATCCGGCGGGGCTTTTGCTATACTATGCGTCATGGAACTTCTCTTCATGCTTGCTGGCGGCCTTGGGCTATTTTTGTATGGCATGAATGAGATGAGCAGAGGGTTGCAGCAAATTGCCGGCGCACGGCTAAAACTCATTCTTCAAACTCTCACGCAAAATCGCTTTGTGGGCGTCTTAACCGGAACAGTTGCGACTGCTGTTTTGCAATCGAGTTCGGTCATGACTGTTATGGTTGTGAGCTTTGTGAATGCAAATCTCATGAGTTTGGCACAGGCGATTTCGGTTATTATTGGTGCTAATATTGGTACGACAATAACGGCACAAATTATCGCATTTAACGTTGAAGAATTTGCACTGCCGATTATTGCCGTAGGAGCTGCCGTTGCTTTATTCAGTAAAAGAGACAGGCTAAAAGCACTCGGCAATACAGTATTCGGCTTCGGTATTCTTTTTTATGGCTTCTTTTTAATGAGCAGTGCCTTTGAGCCATTTGGACAAGATCCGGCTTTCCATGATTTCTTTACAAGATTTAGCGACCAGCCACTCTTGGGTCTTGTTATCGGATTGCTGGTTACGATTGTTGCACAGTCGAGTTCATTGACCATCGGTATTACCATCGCCCTGGCGCATAGCGGACTCATCACATTTCCGGAATCTCTCCCTTTGACTATTGGTATTAATATAGGCTCTACGGTTACTGCAAATATTGCCGCAATTCCCGGCAGCTATGTTGCTAAGCAA
>Ga0210019_1004263_pt1 | contig 12517 bp, 13 predicted proteins | sample CryGeyCG2114_020_2_FD_183969 | JGI IMG/M metagenome (GOLD analysis project Ga0210019, IMG submission 183969) | Groundwater microbial communities from aquifer - Crystal Geyser CG11_big_fil_rev_8/21/14_0.20 (SPAdes) (version 2) | ecosystem: Environmental > Aquatic > Deep subsurface > Groundwater ...
ATTTGCCGCCAAACCCCAGTAGTAGAAGTTACGCTTCACTACGGGGCATAGGAAAAACTTGAACTAATCAAAAAAACAGCCTGACTCATAAGGCTGTTTTTATAAGTTCATGATTGCTTTTATCCTTATAAAACTTCAATGTAGGTTCTTTTGGCGCCAAAATTTAAGGCCTGCCAATAATCGGGGAACCAAATATCAATCTGGTATTTTCCTTTTTCCCAGCTCATTCTATCCTCAACGATAAAAATTTGATCTCCAAATAATTCCGGAATCTTAATTTTTGTTCCCAGAGGAAAAAAATTGTTGGCAACGATTCCTTCTCTCACCCCGGTCCCGGCAGCAGTAATAAAAGGGTCTGAATCAGTTTGGTCTTCAGTACTTGAATAGCCGGTGATTATTACCGGTAATTTTCTAATAACTGGTGAAGGAGGATTAGCTGGGTTGGAAAAAGGAACTAAGGTGTTTTGCTGGAAAATAACCATCTCAGGAATTTCCCCCAAAGCTAAATTTATCTCAACTTCCTGAGCTTCTAAAGAAGAGAAAACCGAAGATTCAAAGAAAATACCCGAAAATATGAGGAAAATTAAGAGATTTAATGCCCAAAATCTCGGGCTTTTAAGCGGAATTTTCATCTTAAAACCCTTTTTTAAAAAGGGTTTTATTAGAATAGCTTATCCTAAAGGAGATGTCAAGAGAGTATATTTACGATTTCGCTCGAACCTACTTTATCAAAAATTCCTGAAAAAGAGAAGGATTGTCGCTCGCTTCGCTCGCGGTATCCCCAAAAATCAATGGGCGGCGCGAAGCGCCGCCGAAACGGCAAGCCAAAAATCCGAAAGTCAAATTCTGGAGCGGGTGAAGGGAATCGAACCCTCTTCTTGACATTGGCAATGTCATATAATAACCATTATACTACACCCGCAATTATTAAAGCAATTTATGACAAAACAAGTCTATCCATGTAAAAATTTTTTCTTTTAGTCCTCTACTATTTACTTGTACTGAGCACATTCCGTATTCAACTTTTTTAGTTGGATGTCTACCGTAAATAACCTGCGTTTTATGAAAAGATTTAGGCGCAAGCCCAATGTTTCTACTCCAAAATGACCTACATCTGTTTTCCGAAAGGTCAGGATAAATAGTCAGCCAGGCAAAAATTTTGTCATCAGGCACTCTGACAATCTTGCGAAGGAATTTAACGAACAGTGCGATCATTCTAGGATCTGTATTTACCAATTCCACTCTTCCATTTTTTAATTTACTATCTCCCTCAGCCCAATATAGGTTTATTCCGGTGATAAATAACGGATCCTTAAGCAAAAGAGGAAATTCTTTGCATGCCTCTTTTCTAAATTCTTCTCGCCATTTTTCCCAATATTCTCGACGAGCCTTACAGATAAGACGAAGCCGTTTTCTGGCGATATAGTTTGCTTTTCTTTCAAGCTCTTTTTTAATTTTCTGTGACCATCGAAAATTTGAGAACCAATCTGAAAGCGTACTTTTAGGGATATCAAGTTCTTTACTTATTTTATTATAACTCTTTCCTTTCCTCCGTAGTTTAATTGCGAGATGTTTATCGTTTCTCATAAATCGAACTGCTTGTGTTATTAATTTATTATAACACAAGAGTCCAATTTATAGAATATCTCTGTCGGCGTCCGTAACTTGTGCCGCGGGCCGGACGTGCGCCGGCGACCTCAGCTTTTTCAGAGCTGCGCATCTACTACCTGAGCTACCGCGGCTGGTGGACCCGCGGGGAATTGAACCCCGGACTCGACTATGCCATAGTCGCGTGTTACCTCTATACCACGGGCCCTTTACGAAGGGAGGAACCTACCAATTTTACGCTATAGACTCTCAAAAATTACCGCTATAATTTGTTTTAGTTCCATAAACACATCTCCAGAAAAATAATCTATTCGGCAAACTCCTTTATAATTTAACTTTTTAGAAGGTTTACCTATAGTCCGAGGATCAATCTTTGCTTTATAAAATTGAGATAAAGGAATTTTTGTAATTTGAGACCAAAAATTTTCCAATTTTTCGATGTTCTGATCGGCTCTGCACTGAAGCGTACATCGAAATTTACTTTCATCAATACGGTAACAATATCTTAACAGACGCAAAAATAAACTTATAATAAAAGGATCTGAATTCCCAAACATTATTGATCCTCTTTGTCTTTTTGACCCCTCTCCAAGATAAAGCATCGCCAGTGCAATTTTTGCCGTATCTTTTTCTTTCAACTTATCCGGTAGATGTTTTACACGATCTTTCACTTCTTTAATATATTTTTCCCTTTTTATCCGATTTACAATTAACGCAATTGCCCGTCCTTTTTCTGCATTTTTTAACACTATATGGCGAATCTTTTCTTGATATTCTTTTGGTAATTTAGCATCTTTACACCAATAAGAAAGTGTACTTTTAGGTATGGACGTTTTCAATATTTTTTGAATTTCTAAATAAGTTTTGCCTTGTTTTCTAAGTTTTATTACTTTTTCTTTTAACTCCGTTTTAACCATTAGATTATTGTACCATAGAGATTATCAATGTGCAAAAAGTTTTTTGTGCCCCTGATAGGAATTGAACCTATATTTCCACGTTAGGAGTGTGGTGCTCTATCCATTGAGCTACAGGGGCGATATCAAAAATTTCCAATTATCCCGCCCCGAAGGGGCGAGGCTCGCCCAATTATATTGGGTGGCAATTTTCAATTTATCATTTTTTCTCCTTGTTGACAATATAGTTCAATGTTAAAATAAATTATTATGCAAAAATCGCCAATTGTTGAGATAGCAAAAAAGGTTTGCCCGGCCGTAATAACGATTGTCATTTCTAAAGACCTTCCGAAAATCGAGGGGTTTTATTCTTTTCCTTTCGGCGAACATCAATTTATTATCCCTCAGATTGAAAGTGGTAAAAAAGAAAAAACAAAAATTGGCGGGGGTTCAGGTTTTATAGTTTCGTCAAATGGTTATATCATAACTTGTAATCATGTCGTTTCCGATCCCGAAGCAGATTATACCGTCATTTTAGACCCAAAACATAAATATCCAGCCAAAATTTTAGCCAAAGACCGATTAATTGATATTGCTATTTTAAAAATCGATGGGAAAAATCTTCCTTTTTTGGAATTGGGCGATTCAACTCAAATTGAATTAGGAGAAACGGTCGTCGCTATTGGAAACCCGTTGGGAGAGTTTGAGGATACTTTATCGGCGGGAATTGTTTCCGGGCTTTCTCGAAAAATTACTGCCTATGGTGGCCTTCCTTTTAAATCCACCAGTTTAAGAGGGTTGATTCAAACTGATGCGGCAATTAATCCCGGGAATTCTGGGGGACCTTTAATCTCGATGGAAGCCAAAGCCATTGGAATTAATACCGCCATGGTCATGGGAGCCCAAAACATTGGCTTTGCCATTCCAATCAATTATGCCCGAAGCACCTTAGAAGAAGTGATAAAATATGGGAAAATTCAAAGGCCATTTTTGGGAATAAGGTATTTCATCTTAAATAAAGAAATTAGCCAGGTAAATAAACTGCCGGTTGATTATGGGGCTTTGATTGTCAGAGAAAATTTAGGGGAAAAGGCGGTAGTCAAAAATTCAGCTGCTGACCAAGCCGGTCTAAAAGAATATGACATAATTTTGGAATTAAACGGAGAAAAAATTAGCGAAGAAAATCCTTTGACTGACATTTTACAGAAATATAAAATCGCCGATATTATTTTTTTGAAAATTTTAAGAGAGGGAAAGGAAATGAATGTCAAACTGAAATTGGAAGAGAAAAAGTAGTATGCGAAAAGCGTAAGCTCGGCTAAAGCCTCGCTCTAGGCGAACACGCACCTGCGAATGAAAATTAAAACAGCCGGAGGGCTGTTTTTTATTGGGTGGCTAAGCGGATTTGAACCGCTACCGAGAACTCCACAGGTTCTAGTGCTAACCATTACACTATAGCCACCGTGTGCCCCCACCAGGATTTGAACCTGGAAACCTTATCCTTAAGAGGGATCTGCTCTACCAATTGAGCTATGAGGGCAAATTTGATTTCTAATTAACACACCGGAGATCTGCCAATTGATTGTAAAAAGGCATTTAAAAGTACTTTAGCTAAAAAAATAATCAAAAGAGCGATTATTGCGGCTATAATAGCATTCCTTCCTTTTTCTATTTTTCCGGGATCTCCTCCGGCTAACAAAAACCAAATTCCACCAATGATGAGTATTAAAGTTCCTAAAGGCACAGCAATACACGATAAACCAAAACCGATGAGACGGCCCATAACATCGGGAATACCGCTAAGCGAATTACAATCAATTTGACTACAATCTACTATTGGTCCTGTGCAAGGGATACTGGTACAAGAGATAGCCAAAATTTGTCCAGCTAAAGACAAAAAGAAGAAAACTAAAATAGCTGTCGGTAAGAATTTTTTAATTTTTAATTTTTCTCTTTTCATTTTGGTTATGCCCCCGGCAGGACTTGAACTTGCAATCTTCTGCTCCGAAGGCAGACATGTTATCCATTACACCACGGGGGCCCTATACAAACTTTAAAAAGTTTTGTCGGGCTCGACGAAATTCCTCTGAGGAATTTCATATAGAGCTCATTTTCTATTTTAGCAAAAAAAGGCGAAGAAAACAAGTTTTCTTCTTCTCCTCTCGCTAATGCTCGGGAGATTGAAAAAAAGCAAATTTTAAATTATAATCAAGAAGATGGACCCCGCGCAAATTTTGCAAAAGGGGTCGTGGCGACGCCCTCTCCACCGGAAAGGCCTATTCGGCCCCGGGCGTCGCGAGAGTTTTACTAAATAAAATTAATAGTTTTAGTTATGATTTTAGTGGGACAGCAAAATTTGTACGGGGCAAGGATCCCAAAAGAAGTAAAAGTTATTATTAAAAAACTTCGAGATAATGGTTTTGAGGCCTATATTGTTGGTGGTTGTGTAAGGGATTTTTTGAGAAATGGGGAACCAGATGATTGGGATATTACAACCAATGCCAAGCCAAAAGAAATTCAAAAAATTTTCTCAAAAAGTTTTTATGAAAATAAATTCTTAACAGTAACAGTTCAAACTGGGAGCCAAAATCCAAAATTAAAAGAAATTGAAATTACCACTTATAGATCTGAAACTAAATATAGTGATAAACGCCACCCCGACGAAGTTAAATTTGCCAAAACAATAGAAGAAGATTTAGCCAGAAGGGATTTCACCGTCAATGCCATAGCAATAGAAATTCCCACCTCCGCTAAAGCTACGGCGGGCAAGCAAAATGCAAAAACCGAATTTCCATTTATGGAAACGAGGGGGAAGAAGAGAACGGAATTCTCTTCGCCCATCAAAATTATTGATCCATTTAATGGACAAGTAGATCTAAAGGCTAAAATAATTCGGGCGGTGGGAAATCCGAAAGAAAGATTTTCAGAAGATGCTTTAAGGATGCTCAGAGCGGTGAGATTTGCCGTTACTTTGGGTGAGGACTGGAAGTTCGAAGAGCGTGGCTCTTCTCTCGCCCCAACTAAAGTTTGGGCAATTGAAGAAAATACGGAAAGGGCTATTCAAACAAACGCAATCGGGATCAGAGTTATCTCAAAAGAAAGAATAAGGGATGAACTATTAAAAATTATTATGGGAGAGAGGGCGGCCGAAGGGATAGAATTACTAAGAAAACTTTCTCTTTTAAAATATATTATTCCCGAATTAGAAGAAGGTTATGGAGTTAGCCAGAATAAACACCACATTTATGAATGTTATGAGCATAATTTAAGGTCTTTGGATTTTGCCGCAAAGAAAAATTTTAATAGATATGTCAGGTTGGCTGCTCTTTTCCATGATATTGGAAAACCAAGAACAAAAAAAGGCGAAGGGTCCGATGCCACTTTTTATAATCACGAAGTAGTTGGAGCAAAAATGACTTTTCAGATTTTAAATCGCTTGAAATTCTCCAAAAAAGAAATTGAAAAAATTACCAAATTAGTCAGATATCATCTTTTTTACTATAATCCCGGTGAAGTTGGCGACAGTTCGGTCCGGAGGCTTGTTCATCAGGCGGGACCCGAAAATATGGAGGAGTTATTACAGGTAAGAATGGCTGATAGAATTGGTTCCGGAGTGCCTAAAGCCGAACCATATAAATTAAGGCACCTAAAATATCTAGTTGAAAAGGTTTCCCAGGACCCGATCTCGGTAAAGCTACTCAAAGTAAATGGAAATGATGTAATGAAGATTTTGAAGATTAAACCCGGACCAAAAATAGGACAGATTTTGGATATCCTGCTTGGTTATGTTTTAGAGGAGCCGAAGAAAAATAATAAAGAATTTTTGGAGAAAGAGATTGAAAAACTGGGCCAATTATCCGATAAGGAGCTAAGCTCCTTAAGTCAAAAAGCTAGAAAAGAAAGAGAAAAAATTGAAATGAAAAGAGACGAAATGACAAAAAAGAAATATTGGGTGACATAGACGGGGCATGGTGTAACAGTAACACGCACGGTTCGGGACCGTGAGATTCTCTGGGTGCAAATCCCAGTGCCCCGACAAATTATGAAACCGAAGTTAATTATCTTTGATTTATTTGGAACCTTGGCTTTTCCGGTGGAAAAACTAAAACGAGAGGACTTTTTTGCTTTTTACAAAAAAATTGGGATTGAATTAAAAACAAACCAGGATATAAAATCATTTATCTCCGTATTTGCTCAAATAAGCAACCAGGCTACGAGTTGGTATGACCTCAGTGAAAAACTTCTCAAGAGATTCCTGGGAAAAGCCGATTTGGAAAAAACCCAAGCTTTAGCGGATTTTTACAAAGAAAATCTTGTTTATAAACTTTATGATGATGTAAAAGAGATTGTTAATTTACCGTTTCAAAAAGCAATTTTAACTTCCGGCGCTGGGTTCTTGATAAAAAAATTGGGTTTGGAAAAATTTGCTGAAGTTTTTACTCCAAAAGAAACAAAATTTTTGAAACCGGATAAAAGGGCATTTTTAGTCGTTTTAGAAAAATTAAAAGTTAAACCCGAGGAAGCTTTAATGGTTGGGGATGAAATTGAAAGAGATTTAATCCCGGCCAAAAACCTCGGAATGGGAGCAATATTGATTGATAGAGAAAATAAAATTGAAAATGCCCCGTTTAAGAAAATAAGTTCTTTAAAAGAACTAAAAAACCTTTTAATATAATTAAGTATTACCACTGGGCCTATAGTTTAATGGTAGAATGGTGCATTCGCATTGCGCCGATGGCAGTTCGATTCTGCCTGGGTCCATATAATATATATATGTATACAAGACGAGTTGGAAATTTTGGGGAAAAAATTGCCGAAAATTATTTAAAAAATAAAGGATATCAAATTTTGGACAGAAATTTTGTTTTTAGAATTCCGGGAAATCCTCAAAAGGGGGAAATAGATATTGTGGCTAAAAAAGGAGATACGATTTCTTTTGTTGAAGTGAAAACTTTAAAGAGAAAGAAGGGATTTTTGCCGGAAGACAAAGTGAATTTTTCAAAAAGAAAAAAGTTGAGAGTATCGGCCGAGAGTTGGTTAATGAAAAATAAAATTCCCCTGAATTCAAAGTGGCAAATTGATGTCATTTCAATTAAAATAGATTCAGGGAAAAAGGTCAAAATTGATCATTTTGAAAACGCCATAGGTTATGAATAATTTTAAAAAAATTGGATTAATTGTTGATGAAGGGGCGGACTTGCCTGAAGAAATAATTAAAAAAGAGCAAATAGAGGTTGTTCCTTTTAAATTGGATTGGCCGGAAGTTAAAGAATTGCCCGGCGAAAATATCTATCAAAAAATGAGAGAGACTGAAAAGAGAGGAATAAAAACATTTGGCAAAACCTCTCAGCCTTCGCCAAAAGATTTTTTAGATGCCTTTAAAAAACAGTTTGAAAAAAGGTTTGAAAAATTAATTTGTATCACCATTACCTCAAAACATTCCGGGACTTTCAATTCGGCAATCCAGGCAAAAAGTTTTTTGGGTCAAAATGGGGTTTTCATTTTAGATTCATTAAATATCAGCGGAGGAGAAGGAATCTTGGTTCTAAAAGCAATTGATTTAATTAAGGGAGGAAAAAAGCGAATTGAAGAAATATTAAAGGAGTTAGAAATATTCCGCTCAAAAATTCATCTTCGGGCAGCTCTAAAAGATCCGAAGTGGGCAGAGGCTTCAGGTAGAATTTCCCATTTAGTAGCCAAATTAATGAGAAGACTAGAAAAGATTGGAGTTCGTCCTTTAATAGGATTAAAAGGGGGAGTAATAAAGGCTATGGGATTGAAGAGCGGGGTAAAAGATGCTAAAGAAGCCCTCTTTAAAGAATTAGAGGAAAAAACCAGAAAATTACGGGCCCGAAAGAAAAAGATTATAGTAGTAATTACCCATGCCGATAATTTAGTAGGGGCTCAAAAATTAAAAGAAATAGTTGAGAACAATTTAACAGGAGTTGAAATTGTATTTTTGAACTTAGTTAATAATTTCGTCGGAGCTCTCGCTGGTCCCGATGCTCTCTGCCTCGCCTGGTCTGAGGCCTAAAATTATGAATTGGCAATTTATTCTCTCTGGTCTTTATTTCTTTCTTCCGGCCTATTTTACTAATATGACCCCGCCCTTGGCAAAAAAGGCTGGGGTTTTGAAATTTTTGGATAAACCGGTTGATTTTGGCAAAAATTTTTTGGGTAAACCAATTTTGGGCTCTCATAAAACTTGGCGAGGGGCAATTTTGGGAATTATTATTGGAATTTCGGTTGTCAAATTCCAGGTTTGGCTTTATCGCTTTCCTTTTCTAAAAGAAATTAGCTTTTTTGATTATTACAAAATTAATTTTTTAGTTTTCGGTTTCTTAATTTCCGGTGGAGCAGTTTTTGGAGATTTGCTTTTTGCCTTTATAAAAAGGAGATTGAGATTAAAACCGGGAGCTCCCTTTTTGCCCTTTGACCAAACAAATTATGTCATTGGCACTTATCTTTTCTTGACACCCTTTTTCAAAATTAACATCCGTATTTGGCTCACCATTTTTATTCTCACTTTCTTTTTACATATAATCGTTAATCGGCTTGGCTACATCTTGAAATTACATCAGGCAAAATGGTAAGATCCCGTTAGAAATTAATTTAGGAAGCTTAAATTGCCTGGACCAGGCTTAAGTCGAAATTGACTTCAAATTTCTAACGGGGTAAGATGTAAATATATGTGGGAAGAATTTACTAAGATATTTTGGCAAAATTTAACTGAGATATCTCCCTCAATTTTTTGGGCGGGTTTGGTTTTGCTTTTGGGAATCTTGGTTGCCAAATGGATCGCTGCTATTATCGTTGTTTTTCTAAGTAAAATTAAATTAAATCAGATTTTAAAAAGAATGGGGTTAGAAGAAGCTTTATCTAAAATTGATGCCAGTCTTAATGCGCCAAAGTTTTTTGGCGAAATAGTTAAATGGTTTTTTATTGTCCTTTCTTTGATGGCTTCATCAGAAATTTTGGGATTAATTCAGTTTAGTCAATTTTTAGAAAAAGTAATTGGCTATTTTCCCAATATTTTTATTTCAGCCTTAATTTTTGTCGTGGCAGTTTTTCTATCTGATTTTTCTCAAAAAATTGTGGTCGGTACTTTAAAAGAAGAAAAAATAACTTATTCTCGATTTTTAGGCAGAATGATTCGTTGGGCGATCTGGCTTTTCGCTATTTTAGCCATCCTTTACCAACTGCGAATTACTCCCTATTTAATTTTAACCATCTTTATTGGCATAGTAGCTACAATTTCAATTGCTTTGGGGCTTTCTTTTGGATTGGGCGGAAAGGATTTGGCAGTTAAAATTTTAAAAGAATTGGAAGAAAAACTCAAATAATATGGAGTTTTTAACAAAAGAGGAGCTCAAGAAAATGATGCTCCTTTCATATCAAAAGATTGAGGAAAATAAGGAAGAGATTAATAAAATCAATGTCTTTCCGGTTCCAGATCAGGATACTGGGAGCAATATGGCTAAAACCCTCCTGGGAATAAAAGAGGCAATTGAAGGAAAGGAATTCAAGAATTTAAAAGAAATTTCCGAAGCTGCCTTAGATGGAGCTTTAATCTCTGCTCAGGGAAATGCCGGCGTCATCTACACCGGTTTTTTAGCTAGTTTTTTGCCATTGCTTGATAAAAACCCGGTTGACGCCAAAAAACTGGCCATTGCCTTTGAAAGGGGAGCTAAAAGGGCCTGGGAATCTATTCAAAATCCGAAAGAGGGAACAATTTTAGATGTAATTGATGCGGCCAGCCAAACTTTTAAAAAAGAATCGGAAAAAGAAACAGATATTATTAAGCTTTTGAGAAAAGCAATTGAAAAGGCGAAAGAAGCTCTTTTAGCTACTAGAGAAAAAATGGAAATTTTCAAAAAAGCCAATGTCGTTGATGCTGGTGGCCTCGGATTTTTAGTAATTTTGGAAAGTTATTTAGAGGCCTTAGAACCCACCTTGGCCAAAACTTTACCGGCTAAAGAGATGCCTTCAGAAAAGATCAAAAGATTTGTCCAGGTTCTTTCTAACCGTTACGAGGTTGTTTCTTTAATTGAAAATCTGAGATTAGATGAAAATACAGTCAAGGCCAGATTGAAAAAATTGGGAAACTCGCTAGATGTTGTCCGAGTCGGAAACAAAATGAAAATCCATATTCATACCGATTATCCAGATGAAGTCAGAGATATAATGAGAAAAACAGGTCAAATTTTGGAATTAAGAACTGAAGATATGGCCAAGGAAGTGGTCGGTGAGCTTTCGTTAAGAAAAGTTTCAATTGGGATTATCACTGAAAATAATATTGCCTGTTTACCAGAAAAAGTTATGGAAAGATATCAGATTGAGACAGTTGATGCTATTTGTGATTGGCCAGAAGGAGAAAATTTGCCTGGAGAAAATATTTTTCAAAAAATGAGGGAGGCTGATAAAAAAGGAATTAAAACCTTCCCAAAAACTACTCAACCTTCTCCAAAATCCTATTTCAATGCTTTTAAAAAGCAACTTCAGAAATTTGAAAAAGTTTTATCTATCAATATTTCTCATAAACTTTCCGGTTGTTATAATTCAGCCTGTCAGGGAAAGGAAATCCTCTCTGAAGAAGAAAAAGAAAGAGTTTATATCTTAGATAGCTTACAAGCTGCTGCCAGCCAGGCCCTTTTGGTCTTGCGGGCAATTGAGTTAATCCAAGAGCAAAGAGAGATTAAAGAGGTTATTGAGGAACTGAAAAAATTAATTCCCAAGACCCATTTATATGGTATTTTTGAAGATCCAAAATGGATAGAAGCTGGTGGGAGAGTCAGTAAGAGTCAGGGAAATTGGATTAGAAGAATGAAAAAATTAAAAATTCATCCTTTAATAACAATAAAAGATGGGGTAATGGCTAAAGGAGGAATAATTTTTGCTAAAGATATGGCTGAAGCTCTTTTTAAAAAAATAAAAAAAGAAAGTAAAAGAGCTAGAAAGGAAGGGAAAAGAATTCGGGTTCTCATTCAACATGCTGATAACCCAGAAGGAGCAGAAAAATTGAGAAAATTACTGAAAGAAATAAAAGCTGAAGTTCCTTTTATTAGTTTAGCTTCACCGGTAGTTTGTAGCCACACCGGTCCAGGAACTTTATTAGCTGGCTGGATGCCAATTGAATAAATTTATGCCTTTAAATCACATTGCCATAATTCCAGACGGGAATAGAAGATGGGCAAAAAGAAGAGGAGTTCCTCTTTACGAAGGACATAGAATTGGAGGTCAAACAACCGAAAAAATTTTTGAAAAATCATTAGAACTGAAAATTCCCTATTTAACCTTTTGGGCCGCTTCCTATGATAATCTTCTAAAAAGATCACAAGAAGAAGTGAAGTTTTTGATTAATTTAATAAATGAGGAATTTAAGGGATTGCTCGAAGATGCCCGGGTTCATAAAAACGAAGTAAAAGTCAGAATTTTGGGTCGTTTTAGGGAGGTTCTTCCTCCAAAAACTCTAAAGATTATTGAAAAATTAATAGAGAAAACCGAAAAATATAATATCTTTTTCCTGACCTTTCTTTTAGCTTACAACGGAACTGATGAAATGGTAGAAGCAATTAAAAAAATTAGCCAAGCCTTTAAAGGAAGCACAATAAAAATTACCGACCAAGTCATTAAGAGTTTTTTATGGACGAGAGATTTACCGCCGGTAGATTTGGTAATCAGAACTGGCTGTGAGGAAGATCCTCACAATTCAGCCGGTTTCATGATGTGGCACACGGCTTATTCTCAATACTATTTCACAAAAACTCTCTATCCAGATTTCAGCCCAGAGGAGTTTGAAATGGCAATAAATAAATTTTTAGAAAGAGAAAGGAGATTTGGCAAGTAAAAATCAAAAATTAAATATTAAAATGCAAAACGACAAATCAAAATTCAAAGATGATTTTAAGAGAAGGTTATATAACTTTACTTTGCGATTGATAAAATTTCTTGATACCTTACCTAATGATAACGTTTCAAAAAGAATAGGTGATCAGTTATTAAGGAGTGGAACAAGT
>Ga0210019_1004266_pt1 | contig 12516 bp, 12 predicted proteins | sample CryGeyCG2114_020_2_FD_183969 | JGI IMG/M metagenome (GOLD analysis project Ga0210019, IMG submission 183969) | Groundwater microbial communities from aquifer - Crystal Geyser CG11_big_fil_rev_8/21/14_0.20 (SPAdes) (version 2) | ecosystem: Environmental > Aquatic > Deep subsurface > Groundwater ...
GCAGCGCCCCTAATGCGCTGAAATCAGAACTGCCTGCCTGGCCGAATGAACCTACCTGAAAACCTACTATCACGCTGAGCATGACGAAAAAAAACCTTATAAATATTAAAGTCATTTATACCCTCCTATTATTTCTTTTTCTTGGTCCCTTTAGGCTCAGGCGGCTTGAATAAAAGTTTCCACGGATGCTCTTTTATATCAAGTACCATCTCATCGATATGCTTGTACAATGTATCATCAGACATAAGCCGGCCAACCGTACCTTTACCCTGCCTGGCATAAGACACAAAATCCCTCAGGTCCCCGCTCAATGCCTCCATATTAGAAATCGTATTTTTTAAAGACACTCTCAGCCCTTCGTCTCCAGCGATCTTATTTACGGAGTCTGTAAGATTGCCTATTTTTTCTATAAGCTCTTTCGTGGACCTGGCCATTTCTTCTGTGGATACAGGGTCCTGTCCTCTTAGCGTGTCTCCTTTTTGCAGGAGCCTCGTATCCCTGGTGCCTGGGGATATCTCCAGATATTTCTCGCCTAAAAGTCCGAGCGTATTGATGGCTGCTTTTGCGTTTTCGTTAATCCATGTATTCTGGGATACCCAGACATTCAATTTAACGAGGGGTTTGTTTTCTTTTTCGTCAAAATAAACATTTATATCCTGCACTTCGCCAACCTGAACCCCGGAATAACGCACAGGCGCTCCTATACCTATGCCGTTTGCGAAACTAAAAACCACATTAAGATTATACCCGCGTTTTACGCTGTAAAAATTGCCTATAGAGAATATTATTACGGAAAGTATCACTATCCCTATGAAAATAAATATGCCCACCTTCAATTCAAAATTCATTCTTGTAAACATTATATCCTCCTGCTCTCTTTGTTAATCGCGGAAATACGCTGAAGCTGCTCCTCACTTTGTTCGGAGCAGACGCAGAAAAACGCTGAAATCAACGTGAGTTTCCGCGTAGTTCTGCGTCCCGCCAACGAAACAATGGCGGGCTTCTGCGTAGTTCCGCGATTATCACGCGTCCTCCGTTATCGGTCCCCTTGCCGCGCCTGTTATGAACTGTTTCACTATCGGATCTTTTGTATTTTTTATCTCTTCGGGAGCGCCGATTTCGATAATCTTACCTTTATACAGCATCGCGATTCTATCGGCTATTTTATAAGCGCTCACCATGTCATGAGTAACGACTATAGACGTAACGTTCAATTTACTATTCAAATCTATTATAAGGCCATTTATCGCGTCCGCCATTATCGGATCAAGCCCTGTGGTAGGCTCATCATATAATATAATCCTAGGATTATTGCAGATGGCCCGCGCCAGTCCGACTCTTTTTTTCATGCCTCCGCTCAGTTCAGAGGGCATCAGATTCTCTACGCCTTTCAACCCCACGAGTTCCAGGGAATTTGCGACTTTTTTCCGGATCTCCCCCCCAGACATGTCAGTATGTTCTCTCAGCGTAAACCCTACGTTTTCGCCTACTGTCATTGAATCAAATAAAGCGGATCCCTGAAAAAGCATGCCAAAACTAAGCCTGAGCTTATCCAGCTCATACTCTTCAAGCCTTGTCATGTCATTCCCGTCCAAGATAACCTGGCCCATGTCAGGTTTTATGAGCCCTATGATATGCTTTAAAAGAACGCTTTTCCCGCAGCCTGAACGGCCTATGATAACAATGACCTCGCCTGAATTTATAATAAGGTTCAGATTATCCAAAACTTTTGAACTTGTGAATGATTTCGAAAGATTAATGATTTCTATCATATTCTTTATTGGCCCCTGCTAAAATAATTCTTTCTGCGACTCCTTTTTATACACTATCTTTAAATGATCGTACGCCAGCTTCGTGACTTCCCTGCCTCTCGGCGTGCGTTTCAAGAAACCTATCTTCAATAAAAACGGCTCCACCACGTCAACGATTGTATCGCTTTCTTCATTTAGAGTGGCTGCAAGCGATTCTATGCCCACAGGTCCGCCGTCATAAAAATCAATTATCGCCTTGATAACTTTTCTGTCTATATCATCCAGGCCGGCTGAATCTATCCTGTGCGACGCAAGGCCGCTGACAGCGGCCTCTTTGTCTATTTTCTTATTACCTTTCACCTCGCTGTAATCCCTGACTCTTCTAAGGAGCCTGTTAGCTACGCGGGGCGTTCCGCGTGAACGGCCCGCAATCTCAACAGCCGCATCCTCGTTGAGAGATATATTTAAAAGCTCTGCGGAACGCTTTATTATCTTAACAAGGTCGTCTCTCTCATAAAAATCCAGATGATAGAACATGCCGAATCTGCTTCTTAAAGGCGCGCTTAATAATCCGGCGCGGGTCGTGGCGCCTATAAGCGTAAATCTTTTTAAGTTGAATTTTATGGTCTTTGCGTAAGGCCCTTTGTCTATCAGAAAATCTATCTGGTAATTTTCCATCGCGGGGTATATGAATTCCTCCACTACCTTTGAAAGCCTGTGAATCTCGTCTATAAAAAGTATGTCGCCTTCCCCCAGATTAGTAAGTATACCGATCAAATCTCCCGCCCTTTCTATGGCCGGGCCTGATGTAGCGGTAATCTTGGAACCCATCTCATGGCCTATTATATGAGCAAGGGTTGTCTTACCCAGCCCAGGAGGCCCTGAAAGCAGGATATGCTCAAGGCTTTCTTTTCTTTTCTTCGCAGCTTTCATAGCGATATTTATATTTTCAATTACGTGCTTTTGGCCTACGAAATTTTTCAAACTCTCCGGCCTCAGAGAAATATTAAATACAGTCTCTTCCTCAGCCTCCTCGCCTATAATCAACTGCTCCCTGTCGTCTTTAGGTTTAATATCCATAAACACCTGCTCCGTAAAGTTACAAGATGTTACAGGATGTTACAACATGTTACAGGAGGTTACGTTAGATATATAAGCTAACATAGGATTTTGTAACCTCCTGTAACTTTATGTAACCTTTTGTAACCTCCTGTAACCTTTCATGTTATTTCTTTATCTTCTGTTTATACACTTCGTTTAAAAGTTCTTCCGCTGTTTTTATTTCCGGGTTGCGTTTTAATGCCTCGTCCAGCATGTTATTGGCCTCAAATTTTTTATACTCAAGCTGCAATAAAACGCCCATCGCTTCGTCTTTTATACCAAGCTTGCCTGCGAAAGCCCCTGTTCCGGTATCCTGTAGAAGCCCGAATTTTCCAACCTTACCCTGAAGTTTCGCGATAATCTCTCTCGCCCTCTGTTCTCCTATACCGGGCAAAGATTTTAAAAAAGGTATGTCTGACATATCGATGGCCCGGGCAATCATGGATATCGGCATCTTCAATGCCCTTACCGCGGCCTTGGGCCCGATACCTGAAACCGTTATAAACTTTTCAAAAAATTCTTTTTCTATTTCATTCAAAAAACCTATCAGAACCTGGAACCCCTTGGACGGTTCCACCTGAAGATAGTGGTACGTAATAAGAGAAATAGACCCATCCGGTTGTATATTATTTTCAAGACACTGCATTACGGCGCCCGGGATAAGCACTTCGTAACATATGCCGTTTATATCCAGTACTACCGAGTATTCTTTTTTTTCTACTATTTTACCTGAAACCCTGCAGATCATTTCTATGCCCCCATATGTTGGCATGCGTAATCGCGAGAGCCAAAGCGTCCGTAATGTCAAACGGTTCAGGCGGGTTCTTCAGCCCCAATAAACTTGCAACAGTTCTCTGCATTTGTTCCTTTGAAGCCCTGCCGCGTCCGGTAATTGCCTTTTTTATCTTTGTAGTAGGGTAATTTACAAGCGCGACATTCCGATGCTCAACCGCGAGGCATATCGCACCCCGGCCGTGGGCCATTAATATAGACGTCTTCGGATGTTTGTAATGAGAATATAGCTCTTCCAGGACAACTGCTTCGGGCATTGTATCTTTTATTAAATCCGTGACTTTTTTATAAATACCTGCCAGCCTTTTCCCCATTTTATCTTTCGCGTTAGACCTTATAACGCCCGCTTCTATCAATCTGACATTATTCCCATCGGCCTCTATGAGGCCGTAACCCGTAATCCCAAGACCCGGATCTATTCCTAATATTCTCATTTTACGGAAATATGAAATAAAATAACGCGGTGAAAAGACAGTCAGCCGCGATTATTAAAATAAATGAAATAACAACGGACCTTGTAGTGGCCTTACCCACGCCTTCGGCCCCGCCTTCCGTAATAAAACCTTCATAGCACGAAATTACACATATAATCACGGCGAATATAAACGATTTGAAAAGCCCTGTGAATAAATCCTTGAACGCGAGTGTATCAAATGTCATTTTCCAGTATATGGTAGCCCCTATCAAAAGTTTATACACCCCTATGAGATAACCGCCTATTATGCCTATAAAATCAGCGTAAACCGTAAGTATGGGCAGCATGATACATAGCGCCAGAAACCTGGGCACGACAAGATATTTTACGGGATTTGCGGCAAGGGTCCTTAAGGCGTCTATCTGCTCGCTCACTTTCATTGTCCCGAGCTCCGCGGTGATGCCGGCCCCTACCCTGCCCGCGATAACAAGGGCTGTTAAGACCGGCCCGAGTTCCCGCAGCATAGAAAGCGCCACAAGGCTTGATATGTACATCTGAGCGTTCATTTTAGTCAATTGATACGCGCTCTGAAGCGCCAGCACCATTCCGGTAAATAACGCAACCATGGAAACTATAGGAAAACTCATGACACCTATCTTGTGCATCTGAATAATCCATTCTTTTCTTCTGAAAGGCAGGACAAATACCTGAAATACTGTAGTGACCATCAGATTAAAAGTGCCGCCTATGTAAATAAAAAAACGCAGCGCCTTTGCCCCAATATCTTTTATCCACTCCCGCATAAATACCTCTTTATTTAAACACAACCCTTCCGTTTTCCGCAACTGCCTTTATAGGTTTCCCTTTTTGAAAGCGTTTTGAAATAATATCTTCTGCCAGGGGGTCTTCCAAAAACCTTTGTATGGTGCGTTTTAAAGACCTCGCGCCGAAAACAGTGTCAAAACCTTTTTCTATCAAAAAGTCTTTTGCCGATTGATCAAGATTTATATCTATAGCCTGTTCCTTCAGCCTCTTTTTCACCTCTTCCATTTCTATTTCTATAATCTTATAAAGGTCCTCTTTTGTAAGCGGGTGAAACACTATCGTATCGTCAATCCTGTTTAAAAATTCAGGCTTAAAAGTTTTCTTAACCTGCTCCAGAAGCCTTTCTTTCATATCCTTGTAAGTAACTTCCTTGCTTTCTGATTTAAAACCGAGGGAACCCTGTTTTCTGAATATATCAGCTCCGACATTGGATGTCATGATAAGCACAGTATTTCTGAAATCCACTTTTCTGCCGAAACTATCTGTAAGCCGTCCGTCTTCAAGGACCTGAAGCAGTATATTGAATACATCGGGATGAGCCTTTTCTATCTCATCCAGGAGCACTACTGAATACGGCCTGCGCCTTACTTTTTCCGTAAGCTGGCCGCCTTCTTCATAACCCACGTATCCGGGAGGAGCTCCTACCAGCCTCGATACATTAAATTTCTCCATGTATTCAGACATGTCAAGCTGTATGAGCGCGTTTTCATCGCCAAACATGAATTCCGCCAGTACCCTGCCCAGATGAGTTTTGCCTACGCCCGTGGGCCCTAGAAATATAAAAGAGCCTATCGGCCGCTTCGGATCCTTTATGCCTGCGCGCGAACGCCTTACCGCATGAGTAATGGCGTTTATCGCCTCATCCTGGCCTATAATCCTATTGTGCAGCTCGTCTTCCATTTTCATGAGCCTTTCGGATTCCTTTTCTTCAATCCTAAAAATAGGGATGCCTGTCCATTTTGAGACTATGTTAGCGATCATCTCCTCATCAACCTTTGGCCTTGACTCCATCCTGGTTTTTTTCCATTCCTCGCGTATCTTATCCAGCTTGGCGCGGGCCTTTTTTTCCTCGTCTCTGAGATTAGCGGCTTTTTCAAAATCCTGATTTTTTATCGCGGAATCTTTTTCCTTATGGATATTCTCTATCTCGCTCTCCATGTCCTTTATTTCCTGCGGCGCAGTCATGACAGAAAGCCTGGCCTTTGCGCCTGCCTCATCTATAAGGTCTATCGCCTTGTCAGGCAAAAATCTTCCTGTAATATATCTATCTGAAAATTTGGCTGCCGCTTCTATGGCTGAATCCGTAATCTCCACTTTATGATGAGCTTCATATCTATCTCTCAGGCCTTTTAATATTTCTACTGTTTCTTTGACGCTGGGCGGTTCTACCATGATTATCTGGAAGCGCCTTTCGAGCGCAGCGTCTTTTTCTATGTGTTTCCTGTATTCGTCCAGGGTAGTGGCTCCTATGCATTGTATCTCGCCTCTTGAAAGCGCGGGCTTCAGTATATTTGAAGCGTCTATCGCGCCCTCCGCGCCTCCGGCCCCCACCAGCGTATGCAGTTCATCAATAAAAATTATTACGTTTTCAGACCTCTTGATCTCATCCATGACCGCTTTTATTCTCTCTTCGAATTGGCCTCTGTATTTTGTCCCGGCCACTATAAGCGCAAGATCCAGGATTATTACCCTTTTGTCTTTCAATATCTCAGGCACGTCTCCTTTTATTATCTTCTGCGCAAGGCCTTCCACTATCGCGGTTTTTCCGACCCCTGCCTCGCCTAAAAGCACGGGGTTATTTTTTGTGCGCCTCGAAAGTATCTGGATGACTCTTTCTATCTCATTTTCTCTTCCTATTACCGGATCTAATTTATTGTCGCGGCCGAGCTGAGTCAGATTTCTGCCGAACGCGTCAAGTGCCGGAGTCCTGGAGCCGGGTTTCTGCTGCGAGGCATGGCCTGTTCCCTGGCCTGGCTGGACATTTCCAAAACCAAAACCAGGCTGTATATTAGAACCTAAAAGTTCCGCTATCTCTTCCCTCACTTTATTCAGGTCAAGGCCCAGATTCACCAACACTTGCGACGCAACGCCTTCGCCTTCTCTTATAAGGCCCAATAAAATATGTTCCGTGCCTATGTAATTATGCCCCAAAGACCTTGCCTCTTCGCTGGAGAGTTCCACCACTTTTTTAGCCGTAGGGGTAAAAGGTATATCTCCGGATACAACCGTAGACGGGCCGGGTTTCACGATCTTTTCTATCTCCATTCGTATCTGCTGGAGATTCAGGCCCATTTTTTGAAGCACTACCGCAGCCACTCCTTCTCCCTCTTTTAAAAGGCCTAGCAATATATGCTCAGTGCCTATATAATCATGATTAAACCTTTTGGCCTCTTCTTTTGCCAGAATTATTACCTTTCTCGCGCGCTCCGTAAATCTGTTAAACATTGTAAACCTCCCATTTATCAAAATTCGAATCACGAAATAACCAATAATCAAACCCATCTTGTTTGGTTATTGAAATTTGGTCATTGGTAATTATTTGGTTATTGTTTCTTGTATCTTGGTTATTTCACATTGTTTCGTATTTAACATCTTCTACCCTAATTTCTCCCTGATTATCTCCGCCCTTTTAACATCCCTTTGATTAGGCCCGAGTTTCTTCCTCTCCATTTTCTGAAGATGCGCGGGCTGTGTTATCACAAAAAGTTCGTTTATGAGAGCCCTGTCGGACTGTTTTATCACGCCTAAATCAACGCCAAGCCTTACAAGCGAAAGAAGATCAATTGTCTCCGTACTTGTTATTATATGCGCACTCTTTAACGTGCCATACGCCCTCCATATCCTGTCTTCAAGGGCCTCTCTATTCTGCAAAAGAAGCGTTTCCCTCGCGCTCTGTTCATGATCAACTATCTGCTTTATGATCCTCTCTATATTATCTATAATATCCTCTTCTTTGTGCCCCAGAGAAACCTGGTTTGATATCTGAAAAAAATTACCGCTCGCCTCTGTCCCTTCTCCGTAGAGGCCCCGCGCGGTTAAACCCAGCTTTGTAATAGCCTGCAGCACTTTTCCGATTTGTTTTGTCATCACAAGCGATGGCAAATGCAGCATCACAGATGCCCTCATACCGGTTCCCGCATTAGTAGGGCACGCCGTGAGATACCCGAAATCCACGGAATACGCAAAATCCAGGAGATTACCCAATTCAGTATCCATATCATCTATTATCTGCCATGCTTCTTTTAAATTAAACCCTGATTTCATTACCTGTATGCGCAGATGATCTTCTTCGTTTATCATTATGCTGATAATTTCATCCTGGCCTACGCACAAACCTTTATTCTCCGCGTCTATCATGTGTTCCTTGCTCATCAGATGCCTCTCCACAAGAAACTGTTTATCTATGGGATCTAATTTTCCTATTTCCACAAACATGGAATTTTTTAATTTTTTAACAGACAAAGTGCTTTCTTTCGCGGCCGCGAGGATTGCTTCCTGTTCTTTCTTGCTGGCCCAATGCGCAAAAGGATAATTCGCAAGATTTCTTGCCAGCCTCACGCGTGAAGACATGACTATATCACTGACAGGGCCCGTGCACCTTATCCATTCGCCTGTATTGTTTAATAAATCATCCAATGTCATTAGAATCCCTCCCGCTGACCATGTTAATCGCGATTATTTATTGCTCTTCTTTTCTATTTCTCTTATCTTGTCTCGCAATTTCGCCGCTTCTTCAAAATCCTCTTTCTGTATTGACTTCTGAAGTTTTTCCTTCAGAACCTCTAATTCATTCCTTGCCTTGACTATCCTGGCTATTTTTTTAGGAGACTTGCCGCAATGCTGCGTTGAACCGTGTATCCTTTTTAAAAGAGGGACCAGCGCTTCTTTAAAGGTAGTATAACATTCCCCGCAACCCAGTCTGCCCACCTTTTTAAAATCCTCATAGGTGAGGCCGCATTTCGGGCATTTAAGCTTAATGTCTGTTTTGGTCTTGTTGAATTGCGTTCCAAGATCGGCAAGGCCTGCCAGAAGATCGGAAAGCCCGAAATGACTTTCCATTTGAGCTCCCTTTTTCTGAGCGCACTCCTCGCACAGATGCAGTTCTGTTATCTGTTCATCTATTATTTCCGTGAGATGCACGGTCGCCTGATTCTTACCGCAGATATTGCAAACCATAATACCCTCCCCATCAAATAAGGTGACACTCTGACAATGTCAGAGTGTCACCTTAGGCAATTCTAATACTTGATCCCGTCCGTCTTCGTAGCCTTCCTGAATTCTTTCATAAGATTTAAAGTGATTTCCCCGGGCTTACCGTCTCCGATAACCCTTTTATCCACGCACACGACAGGTATGATCTCTGCCGCTGTGCCCGTAAGGAAACATTCGTCAGCCGTGAATATATTATGCCTGGTAATAACCTCTTCCTTCACCGCCATGTCTTTTTTCTCCGCGATATCCATAACACAAGCCCTCGTGATGCCTTTAAGTATCCCAAGATAAGCGGGCGGAGTTATCAGGTTATTATTTTTTATAATAAAAATATTGTCGCCGGTGCACTCTGCCACGCATCCGTGGGCAGTAAACATCAGCGCCTCTTCATAACCAGAGTTTATCGCCTCTATCTTTGCCAGAATATTATTAAGATAGTTCAGGGATTTAATCTGAGGATTTAACGCCTCCGGTATGTTTCTTGGCGTAGGCACGGTGATAATGCTTAATCCTTCTTTATATAACTTTTCAGGATAAAGCTTTATATTATCCGTGATGATTATAATAGAAGCGGACTTGCACTTTCTCGGATCCAGCCCCAGGTCCCCGATACCTCTTGTAACCACCAGCCTGATATAGGCATTGTCCAGTTTATTTAATCTAAGCGTTTTCACGACCGCCTTTATCATGTCTTTTTTAGAAAGCGAGATATTGAGCATAATGCCCTGGCTGGATTCATAAAGCCTGTCCACATGCTCTTCCAATTTAAACACAAGTCTGTCATATGAACGGATGCCTTCAAATACGCCGTCTCCGTATAAAAGTCCGTGGTCAAAAACAGAAATCTTTGCTTCCTCTTTCTCAAAATATCCGCCGTTGATATAGACCTTCAATCCCATGACATCCTCCCGTCTTTCATTTCTATTATTTTGTGCGCCCTTTTGGCAATTTCTTTATCGTGTGTTACAATCACGATTGCTGTTTTATTCTTTTTGTTCAGGTTAAACAATATATTTAATATCTCCAGCCCCATTTCAGAATCCAGGTTACCTGTAGGTTCATCGCACAATAGCACCTTTGGATTGTTTATCAATGCCCTTGCTATCGCGACTCTCTGCTGTTCCCCCCCGGAAAGCTCACTGGGCCTGTGACGCATCCTTTTCCCGAGTCCCATGTTTTCTAGTAAGATTTCAGATCTGTTTTTTAAAGCCCCTGCTTTTGTCCAGCAGCCTTCGCCTCTTATCATGCCCGGCAGCATTACGTTTTCCAGCGCAGTAAAATCAGGAAGCAGGTGATAAAACTGGAACACAAAGCCTATCTTCTGATTTCTGAACCCGGCTCTTTTAACGTCATCCAGGCTGTAAAAATCAGAGTTATCAAGAAACACTTTGCCTGAACTCGGTTTATCTATGCCGCCCAGTATATGCAAAAGCGTTGACTTGCCTGCTCCGGAAGGGCCCACTACCGCAATCACTTCGTCCTTCCTTAATTCCAAGCTGACGCCTTTCAAAACATGTAATTCTCTTTTACCGTCTTTATATATCTTATGGACATTATCAGCTCTGAGCATATTTTACTAATCGCTGGACTACGCGGAACGTAACGCGGAAATTATACGTAAGTTTCTGCGTAGTTCCGCGTCCCGCCAAAGAAACAGCGGCGGGCTTCCGCGTGGTTCTGCGGTTGTTATTCGTATCTAAGCGCCTCGACAGGCTCCATTTTAGCCGCCTGCCATGATGGATAAAGCGTCGATAATAAGCTTATCAGGATAGCGGCCGCTATTACAGTAATCGAATCCGATAGTTCCAAATTAACAGGAAGCCTGTCTATGTAATAAATGTCCCTCGGCAATTTTATGAACTGATATGTCTTCAATAAGTAACATAAGCCGAAACCCCCTATGGCGCCGATAAACGTCCCGGCAAAACCTATCAGAAAACCGTTCAGCATAAAAATCTTTCTTATACTCCTATTATCGGCTCCTATCGACTTGAGTATGCCTATATCTTTTGTCTTTTCCATTACCATCATTATCAGGGCGCTGGCTATATTAAAACACGCCACTACCACGATAAGCGCGAGGATTATAAACATGGTTATCTTTTCAAGTTTCAAAGCGCTGAACAGATTTTTATTCAGCTCTGACCAGCTCCTCACCCAGTAATCAAACCCTATTTTTTTCTGGACATCTTTTTTTATGCGGTCCGCCATATTCACATCATCCACTTTCACGCCTATGCCGCCTGCCGCATTGCCGGTGGCATAAAAATTCTGAGCGCTTTCGAGATTTGTAAATATGAGGCCCATGTCATACTCAAACATGCCTGAATTAAAGATGCCCGCTATCCTGAAGTCCTTTGGCTTGGGGTCAGCCGCAGATATCAGTGAAATCATATCCCCTATTTTCAAGTCCAGCCTGGAAGAAAGCTCTTTTCCTATCAGGACCGTATTCTTTTTGAGTTCGAACGTCCCTGATTCCAGGTACTTCTGGATATTAGTAACATCCTTTTCTCTCGCAGGGTCTATGCCCCTTAATATAACGCCCAGGACCTGCTCGTTTTGTCTTATCAAAGCCTGGCCGCTCAGAAAAGGAGAGCTTGCCTTTACATGCGGTATTTTATTTATCTCATTTACAAGGCCGTTATAATCAGAGATACCGCCTTCTCTCTCGATTATTATATGCGAATTAGTGCCGACTATCTTTTCTCGAAGGTCTCTGTCAAAACCGCTCATCACAGCCAGCACCACAATAAGGGCCGTCACTCCCACGGCTACACCCATTATAGAAATAAAACTTATAATGGAAATAAATTTTTCCTTGCGCTTCGAGACTAGATATCTAAAGCTAATCCACAATTCGTATGGCATATCACATTTAGCTTTCGTGCTATCGCAGAACTACGCGGAACATAACGCGGAACTACGCTGAAACTCGTGTATAATTTCTGCGTTTTTCCGCGTCCCGCCAAAGAAACAGTGGCGGGCTTCCGCGTATTTCCGCGATTCCTATGCTTCCGGTTTAAGCTGCGGGAATAATATCACATCCCGTATAGACGGCTGGTTCGCGAAAAGCATCACCATCCTGTCTATGCCTATCCCAAGCCCGCCCGCGGGAGGCATCCCGTATTCCAGGGCCCTGACAAAATCCTCGTCTATTTTTTTTATACCTTCCTGGCCCGCTAACTGTTCTTCAAATCTTTTTTTCTGCTCTATAGGGTCATTGAGCTCTGAATACGCGTTCGCGATCTCCATACCTCCCATGAAAAGCTCAAACCTGTCCGTTAGAAGCGGGTTATCTTTTTTTCTTTTCGCCAGAGGGCATAGCTCTGCAAACAGGTCTATTACAAAAATAGGCCTATCCCCTGTCTCAGGTTCCAGCATCTCTGTTATTATATTTGCTATCTGCGAACGCGTGATATC
>Ga0210019_1004272_pt1 | contig 12509 bp, 11 predicted proteins | sample CryGeyCG2114_020_2_FD_183969 | JGI IMG/M metagenome (GOLD analysis project Ga0210019, IMG submission 183969) | Groundwater microbial communities from aquifer - Crystal Geyser CG11_big_fil_rev_8/21/14_0.20 (SPAdes) (version 2) | ecosystem: Environmental > Aquatic > Deep subsurface > Groundwater ...
GAAGAAGGCGGAATAGAAAATTATCGCAGTTTTTCTCAAAAACCAATCTGGCAAAGAATGTTAATTGTTCTTGGCGGAGTGCTCTCTTTTTGGCTCGTTTCAATCCTTCTTTTAAGTTTAGTGATGGGTTTGGGAGCGCCAACCGCCATCTCAGATGAAGAGAATGGGAGTTTAAGAGATGCTAAAGTTCAGATTGCGGCTGTGGCGCCCGCTTCACCCGCTGATAAATCTGGAATAAAGGCGGGAGACACCATAAGAGAATTCAAAATTCAAAATTCAGAAACCGAGCTTCCATTTTCCATAAACGAAAGCGAAGGTGAAGAAGAGAACGTAGTTCTCTTCGCCTTCAAAATTCAAAAAGTAAGAGAGATCCAAGAGTTTACAGAAGAATATAAAGGTAAAGAGGTGACTTTAACAATTGAAAGAGGAAAAGAAATTTTTGATGTCTCTTTGGTTCCCAGGATTTCGCCGCCTTCAGGAGAGGGAGCCATGGGCGTGGCTTTAGTTAGAACCGCAATAAAATCTTATCCTTGGTGGCAAGCCGGCTGGCAAGGGATTAAAGCTGCCTTTAATTTGACATTTGCCGTGATTGAAGGTTGGTCAGGAGCCATAAAGAATATTGTTAAAGGCGCGCCTTCAGGAGTTCAGTTAATGGGGCCGGTCGGTATTTTCTCTTTATTTAATCAAGCCGGTCAGCTGGGAGTTAATTATTTTTTACAATTTATTGCTGTGATTTCTATTTACATTGCTTTGTTTAACATTCTTCCTATTCCGGCTGTTGACGGCGGCAAATTTCTTTTTTTAATAATTGAAGCATTTCGAAAAAAGCCTTTTTCTCCAAAAATTGAGCAGAATATTACGGCTGTTTTCTTTGCTTTATTGATTATGATGATGATTTGGGTGACGATTAAAGACATCAGCCGAATATTTTAAAATTTCGTAGAGAGGTATGTTACAATCACAACTTTTTTGCAAAACAAAAAAAGAGACACCGCGAGAAGCTATATCAATTAGCCATAAATATTTAGTTAGAGCTGATTTTATTGAGCAAACCATAAGCGGAGTTTACCGTTTTTTACCCTTGGGTTTTAGAGTTTTAAAAAGAGTTGAAGGAATCATTAGAGAAGAAATGCAAAATCTTGGAGCTCAAGAATTATATCTACCGGCCTTGCAAGATAAATCTCTTTGGTTAGAAACCAATCGCTGGGAAACGATTGACCCTCCTTTATTTAAACTAAAAGACCGCCATCAAAAAGAAACAGCTTTGGGCTCTACTCATGAAGAGGAAATTACTGATATCATCCGACAAAGAATTAATTCCTATCAAGATTTGCCGGTCTGTCTCTATCAAATTCAAAATAAATTTCGAAACGAAATGCGAGCTACCGGCGGACTTTTGCGGATGCGAGAATTTTTAATGAAAGATTTATATAGTTTTCACGGTAACGGAAAAGACTTAATTAATTTTTATCAAAAAGTAAAAAAAACTTATTTCAAGATTTTCAAAAGATGTAATTTGAAAACTCTTTGCGTTGAAGCGAGCTCAGGCACTATTGGTGGAGAGTTGTCCCATGAGTTTATGGTATTAAGCGACAAGGGCGAGGATAAAATTTTAATTTGTAATAAATGTCTTTGGGCAGCGAATGTTGAAAAAACAGGGGAGATTAAAAAATGTCCAAAATGCAAAGGAGTTTTAGAAAGAAGGAATGCGATTGAAGTTGGTCATATCTTTAATTTGGGAACAAAATACAGTGAGAAAATGTCAGCTAATTTTCGAGATAAAGAAGGAAAAACAAAACCTATCATTATGGGATGTTATGGAATAGGACTGCCACGATTGGTGGCAACAATTGCCGAAGTTCATCATGACGAAAAAGGGATTATTTGGCCAAAAGATGTTTCTCCTTTTAATATCCATTTAATTAAAATTGAAAACTCCCTAAAAATTAACAAATTGACTGAAAAAATATATCAAGATTTACAGAGAGCAGGGGTCGATGAACTTCGTTTATCTTCACCCTTCGCTAACGCTCGGGTAGTCGATGAACTTCGTTTATCTTCACCCTTCGCTAACGCTCGGGTAGTCGATGAACTTCGTTCATCTTCACCTTTCGCTAATGCTCGGGTAGTCGATGAACTTCGTTCATCTTCACCTTTCGCTAATGCTCGGGTAATTGAAGTATTATATGACGATAGAAAAGAAAAATCAGCGGGCGAGAAATTCGCTGACGCTGATTTAATTGGGATACCAATCAGAATTGTGATAAGCGAGAGAACATTAAAAAGAGATTCGGTTGAAATCAAAGAAAGAAATAAGAAAGAGACAAAATTAGTAAAAATAGCACGCTTATCACATTTTATTAGAAATTGGTAACCAAGCTTCTGTTTGCAGAAGCGAAGGTGGAAAAGAGGATGAAGTCCTCTTTGACTATTAGACATTAGAAATTTTTATTTTATGTTCAATAAGCTTCTTTCCCGCATTTCTCAAGATATTGCCATTGATTTGGGGACCGCTACCTCTCTGGTTTATGTGAGAGGCCGGGGGATCGTCATTCAGGAGCCCTCGGTGGTGGCTATTAATCAAAAAACCGGCCAGGTTTTGGCGATTGGCGAGGAAGCCAAGAAAATGGTTGGCAGAACGCCGGCTCATATTGTTGCCACGAGACCCTTGGTTTCTGGAGTGGTTTCTGATTTTGAAGTGACAGAACAAATGTTGAGATACTTTGTTGACAAAGTTGATAAAAAAAGATTTGTTTTTAATCCCAGGCCTCGGATAATTGTAGGAATACCTTGCGGCGTGACCGAAGTAGAAAAAAAAGCAGTCAGAGATGCGGCTGAAAATGCTGGCGCCAGAAAAGTTTTTCTAATTGAGGAACCCATGGCCGCGGCCATCGGCGCCCGACTTCAGATTCAAAAAGCAGGGGGGAACTTTATTGTTGATATTGGCGGAGGGACAACTGAGGTGGCAGTGATTTCTTTAGGGGGAATTGTCATAGCCAAGAGCTTAAGAATCGCGGGAGACAAACTCAACGAAGACATTATTCACTTTGCTCAAAACGAATACAAATTATTAATCGGCGAGAGAACGGCCGAAGAAATTAAAATCGGAATTGGTTCAGCCTGCGTTTTGAAGAACTCAAAATCATCGACTACCCGAGCGTCAGCGAGGGGCGGAGATGAACGAAATTCATCGACTACCCGAGCGTCAGCGAGGGGCGGAGATGAACGAAATTCATCGACTACCCGAGCGTCAGCGAGGGGCGGAGATGAAGCTGCAGCTTCATCGACTCATACTTCGGATAAAAACGGGAATCCCAAAAGAGAAATGCCGATGCGCGGAAGAAATCTGGTAACCGGACTGCCGGAGGAAATCACGGTGACCGAGGAAGAAATCAGAAAAGCGATGGAAAAATCCGTAAGATTAATCATTGAGGAAATTAAAAGCACGATTGAAGAAACTCCGCCCGAGCTTTTGGCTGACATAATGTCCAGAGGCATTCAAATGGCCGGCGGCGGTTCGCTTTTACGGGGAATTGATTCCTTGGTAGCCAAAGAAACAAAAATTCCCACCAAAATTATTGAAGATCCAATGACGGCCGTTGTCAGAGGGGCCGGTATGGTTTTGGAAAATCTTGACGAACTCAGCGATATTTTAGTTGAAACGGAGTATTTGGAACCGCCAAAGTAAAACAATGATTTCTAAAGAAAACGTCAAACGTATAGCAAAATTAGCCAGACTTGGTTTAACTCAAGAAGAGATTTTAAAGTTTCAGAAGGATCTTTCTTCAATTTTAGATTACATAGAAAAATTGAAAGAAGTTGACGTTTCAAAAGTAAAACCCACTGCTTATTCAATAGAAATGGAGAATGTAATGAGAAAAGACGAATCAAATGAAAAATTAAAAATTAAGTTCAAAGAGCATCGCTCTTCTCTCGCCTCAGCTAAAGCTTCGGCAAATGAAAAATTATTGGACTTGGCGCCGGAAATAAAAAACGGATATTTAAAAGTTAAGTCGATACTATAAATGGAATTAACTAACTTAACAATTACTCAAACTCACGATAAACTGACGAAGAAAGAATTTTCGGCCTTGGAATTAGCTAATGCTTTCTTTGATAGAATAGAGAAGGAAGATAAAAAAATTTCAGCTTTTTTAACTTTGACAAGGGATTTGGCGCTGTCACAAGCCAAGGAGATTGATGATAGAATTTTAGAGGGCAGAGAAATTTCTGTCTTGGCCGGCGTACCCATGGCAGTCAAAGATAATATCCTGGTTGAAAATGTTAGATGTACTGCCGGTTCCAAGATCCTTGAAAATTATATTGCTCCTTACGACGCCACCGTAATAAAAAAACTTAAAAGCCAGGGCGCGGTTATCTTAGGGAAAACCAATTTAGATGAATTTGCCATGGGAAGCTCGACCGAAAATTCTGGTTTCTTTCCGACAAAAAATCCTCATGACTTGACCAGGGTTCCCGGCGGTTCCTCGGGGGGATCTGCCGCCACAATAGCTGCCAATCTGTCTGTTTTTGCTTTAGGTTCTGATACGGGCGGCTCAATCAGGCAACCGGCTTCTTTTTGCGGCGTAGCAGGATTAAAACCGACTTATGGAGCAATATCAAGATACGGATTAATTGCTTTTGCTTCTTCTTTAGACCAGATAGGACCCCTGACCAAGACAGTGGAGGATTGTAGGATTGTTTTTGAAGCAATTTCCGGAAAGGATGAAATGGATAGTACTTCTCTCAATTTAAAATTCAAAAATCAAAATTCAAAACCACAGTTTAAAATTCAAAATATAAAAATTGGCGTGCCTAAAGAATATTTTATTAAAGGAATGAATGTTGAAGTTGAAAAGATAATTAAGAAAGCTGTAAAAAAAATTGAAAACTTAGGCGCTAAAATTGAAGAAATAAGTCTGCCTCATGCCGAATATGCTTTGCCTTGCTATTATATTATTGCTCCCTCTGAAGCCTCGGCTAATTTGGCAAGATTTGATGGCATTAAGTACGGGTATTCGCAAAAAGCAGCAAAAGATTTGATGGAAGTTTATCTTCAATCCAGAGAAAAAGGTTTCGGCGCTGAAGTAAGAAGGAGAATAATGCTGGGAACATATGCTTTATCGGCCGGTTATTACGAAGCTTATTACAAAAGAGCGCAAAAGGTGAGAACATTGATAAAGGAGGATTTTCAAGAAGCATTTGAAAAGGTTGACCTTATTTTAACGCCGGTATCGCCGTCCGTTGCCTTCAAACTTGGTGAAAAAATTTCAGACCCTTTAACAATGTATCTTTCCGATATTTTTACGATTGCGGTTAATTTAGCAGGGCTTCCAGCTCTTTCCCTTCCTTGTGGCAAGGTTAACAACCTACCCGTTGGCTTGCAGATTATCGGAAATAAGTTTCAAGAACATGAGATATTAAAAGTCGGTGAAATCTTTGAAAAAAATTAATGGAAACTCTGTTTCTTATTCAAAAATGGACAACAATATAATTTCTTTAATCACCAATCCTCCTTTTGCCGGTTCGGTATTTATTTTAAAGATTGGATTTATCGGCATTTCTTTGATAATGACCGGACTTATTGTTCTTTTTTTGTCAAAGACCAACTGGCTGAAATTTCGCTTGACACAAAATTTGATTGAATTCGTAACCTATAAACCTTTTGGCACAAAGAAAATTGCCAAGCAATGGATGAAGATTAAACAAAGATTGGATGCAGGTCTGGAATCTGAATTTAAATTAGCAGTTATTGAAGCGGACGCGATGTTAGACGATATTTTGAAAAAGATGGGATATAACGGAGAAAGCTTGGGAGATAAATTAAAACAGGTAAGCGCTGATATTTTGCCAAGTCTTGCAGAAGTCCAAGGAGCTCATGAAATCAGAAATAATATCGTTCACGATCCGGATTACAGATTAAATTTAGATGGGGCCCAAAAAACAATTTCATTTTATGAGAAGGCATTCACTGATTTGGACGTGCTTTAGGTGGAGTTGATTTTAGCCAAAAACTAAGATAAAATAGCGCTTAGCGGGGTGGACCAGTAGTAGGTCGCCAGTCCCATAAGCTGGAAGCCTAGGTGCAATTCCTAGCCCCGCAACAAGTATTTTTAAAATTTTTGAACCCGAGGTATAATACAATAAAATATTTATATCTCTGGGTTTTATGGCAAAGTTTAGAGAAAAAATTAAAGCTCAAGAATTACGTCAACAAGGAAAGAGTATTAAAGAAATCGCTAAATTTTTAGGAGTGTCGAAAAGTTCTATTAGTATTTGGTGTAGAGATATTGTACTTACAGCAGAACAGATAGAAAGTCTCCAGAAGCGAATGTCTACTAAAGGAAGTTATGAGGCTCGTCTAAAGGGCGCAAGAACGCAACACGAACGGAGGCTACAACAAATTAAACGACTCCAAGAAGAGGGATTTAAGATAATTGAATCCTTGTCAAAACGAGATTTATTATTGATAGGTGCTGGTCTTTATTGGGGAGAAGGAATGAAAAAAGAAGGAAGAGCCAGAGTCGCAAATTCTGATCCAACAATAATTAAGTTTATGGTAAATTGGTTCCAGATCTTGTGGGGGATACAAAAAGAACAGTTCACATTGCAAATTTTGATTAATAAAATTCATAAAAAGAGAGTAAAAGAAGTAGAACGATATTGGTCAAATTTACTTGGAATTTCACCTACTCAATTTACTAAAACCACTTTAATCAAAGCGAAAAATAAAAAAATCTATAAAAATTTCCAGGATCATTATGGAACTCTTCTTGTTTCAGTACGTAAAGGAGGTGACTTGCGCCACAAAATTAATGGGTTGATTAGCGCTTTGTCTCAAAAACCTTTCTTATAAAGCCGGGGTAGTTCAGTCGGTTAGAACGTCGCACTCATAAGGCGAAGGTCGTGGGTTCGAGTCCCACCTCCGGCATTGTTATGATGTATGGACCCGTAGTGTAGCCCGGTTAAATATTAGATATGCCAATTTTTAAAATTAAAAATGAAAACTTCTTTAAAAAATGGTCTCCGGAAATGGCTTATATCTTAGGGTTTTTTACAGCTGATGGAAGTATGATAAGAAATAAAAGAGGGGCACATTTCATTGAATTCCAGATAACAGATAAAGATTTGTTAGAAAAGATAAGAATATTGTTAGGTTCAAATCACAAAATTAGTACGCGGAAAATGTCTGATAACGGTAAAGCTATTTATAGACTTCAAATTGGTAGCAAGGTGATATTTAATGATTTATTAAAACTTGGACTGTCATCCAGCAAAAGCAAACGAATTAAATTGCCAATTACGCCAAGAAAATATTTCCAGCATTTTTTAAGAGGATATTTTGACGGAGATGGGAATGTAACCGTTTGCACATATAAACGGAAAACGAGAAATAATAAACTTACTACAATTTTACAGTCAGGTTTTATATCTGGATGTAAAAAATTTTTAGAAGGACTAAAAGAAAAATTATTAGGAGAAAAAATAGTAAAAGGCGGTAGTCTTTACTATTCCAGTGGCGGATGGCGGTTATTCTTTTCAATTAATGATAGCAAACAGCTTTATCGCTATATGTATTCGGGAATAAACAGAGGTAGTAAATTATGTTTAGATAGAAAGAAAATAATTTTCGATAATTACATGCGGGCGTAGCTTAGTCCGGATAAAAGCGCCTCCCTGTCACGGAGGAGAACGTGGGTTCAAATCCCATCGCCCGCGCCAACAGCGGCAAGTGGTAAATTGAGCAGCAAAGCTCAAAAGTTTTTTAACAACTTTTTTATAAGGAGGTGAGGAAGATGGATATAAAAATTTGCAAGGAAAAGAAAAAGTGTAGCCATTTTTTAATTGAAAAGTTGGTGCAGGAACTTGGAGAGTTGGGGAACGAAGACGGCTTAAAAAAAATAAAAAGCAAGGAGGAATTTAAAAACTGGGAAAAGAAGATTGAAAAACTTGGCGAGGCGGTGAAGAAATTTGAAGGTTCGGTCGTAGAATTTTTTGAGGCCAAAGGATTTTATCCTTGCCGTGACCCCATGCAGATTTGTTGGGGTCGACGGAAATACTTGACTTGTCTCAAAGGCTTGGATAAAAAAGCCTATTCAAAGAACATTCGTTCTTCTCCACCCTTCGCTTCGCTAGGGTATTTGAAGACAAAAATGGAGGTGAAAAAATGAGGAGGGGATTTAATAAAAAGAAAAAAATGCCAGGCAATTAAACTGATTGAAACCCGGCATTTTAATTTGACATTTTTTTAAAAGTTTGATAGAACGAGAATCAAAAATAGCTATCTTTATATTGGAGATAAAATTAGATAGCACCTTACCAAATAAGAAGGAAAGGAGGAAAAAGCGAAAGAGATTAATAAACCATTTTTGATTTTCAAGAGAGAAAATTAAAAAGTTCATATGGAAGGGGAGGTGATTGAGTTGATAAGGCCGGAAAGAAAGGAAGCAATTTCTGAATTAGCAGTAGCCTTAGAGATTTCTCCTAATTTAATCAGCCGGGCTCTCCAGATGATTGCTGATAAAACCGCCTACAATGTCTGGTCAATTCCCAAAAAATCTGGCGGAGAAAGACAAATTCAGACAGCCAATTGGCCTCTGAATGAAATCCAAAGTAAAATAGCAGTAAAAATCTATCCTTATTCTCTCTCAGAAATTAACCACGCCTTTGTTACTGGCAGGTCTCACCGAACAGCAGTTTTGCCCCATGTTCGGGCCAATGCCTTTTTCTCATTTGATATCAAAGATGCTTTTCCTTCAACATCGAGAAGACAAGTTATACTCAAGTTGCGATTGATCTCAGCTCAGCTTGGTTTCAAAGACAGGGTGGCTGAGTTGATGGCTGACTTAGTCTGCTATTCTCCTACCGGGAAATCTGAGGATGGATTTTTGCCCCAGGGTTATAGCTCTTCGCCCTACATCTTTAATTTGGTTCTTAGAGATATTGACCGAATTCTGGCTGACTTCGCCAAAAAAAGAGGTTATCAAATTACTAGATACGTGGATAATTTTCTCATTTCAACCACCGAAAAAGCCATTCCAAAAGAAGACAGAAGATTAGTAATAAAGTTAGTGGAAAATCTTGGTGGTTTCAGAATCCCGCCAGAAAAAACCCATTATCTGGAAGTTGAAGGAAAGGGTGTCCATTTTGAATTCCTAGGTTTAGTGATTGAGGGACCGAGAGATGGCGAGAGAAGAATGGGTGTGGCCGACGAGAAATTGGGCGAGTGCAGGTGGATAATTCTGGGAGCAATGGAGCAAAAGGATTTCTCGGAAAGAACATTTCGGGGAATTAAAGGGAAAATCAACTATATAAAGAGCATCTATAAATCTCAAGGAAAGCCGCTACCAGCTGAGATTGTTGATGTTTTTGCTCAGTATCAAATGATGAAAGAAGTGGCTGATGCCCAAAAAAGAAAGCAATCTTTCTTCACAAGCTAAAACCGACTGGTCAAATAAGAAATCGCCAGTCGGTTATTTTTTTAACAATAGCTTGACAATTTCCAAAGAGGTGGTAAAAGAAAAACAGGAGAGTTAGTACCTTTCAATAACAATAAGGAAAGGAAGAAAGGCAAAATAGGTGAATTTTACTGTCATAATTTTTCCTGAAAAATTACAATAAAAGAAAGGAGGAAGGAAAGAAAAGACAATAGAACCGAAGGTAAGAGAACTAAAGAAAAGCCCTAATTAAAAAAGGAGGTATAAGATGGAAAAGTTATTTTTTCAGGCACTGATTATTGTTGCTGGGATGGTAATTGGTGGGTTTCTTTGTTATTGGTTGATATTTCGTTCCAGATTTCGAGTGCTCACTGAGCAACTTCAGCAGAAAGACTTTGAATTGCGCCAGGTTTTGGAAACTAAAGCGGCCGCTGAACAAGAAGCAAAGCGGATACCGGAGCTTGAACAACAACTAATTAGTCTTAGGAGCCAGGCCACTGAGTGGCAAACAGAAATCGCTGCTTTAAAAACACAACAGGAAGCTGACAAGGAAAAAATCCAGTGGGTCAAAGAGGCCGAAGAATACCTGCGTGAAGCTTTTCAATCTTTGAGCTCTCAAGTGCTTCAGGCCAATGCCGATGAGTTTTTGAAACGTGCCCGGGAGCAACTAGATACTTTGCTTGTTCAGGTGAGGGGTGACTGGTCTACTCACAAAGCAGAACTCAAAATTCTGGTTCAGCCTTTAGGGGATAGTCTTAAGGTGTTAGATAATCAAATTCATGAATTGGAACAAAAACGCGAAGGTGCTTATCAGGGTTTACGAGAACAGTTGGGCCAACAAGTCCAAATTGTTCAACAGCTTCAAAAAGCTACCATTAGCCTCGACCAAGCTTTGAAGTCACCCATTATTCGAGGCCGGTGGGGCGAGTATCAACTGCGACGGGTAGTTGAGATGGCCGGGATGATCAGTCACATTGATTTTGAAGAGCAAGTCGGTACTGAAGAAGGACGGCCTGACGCCATTATTTATTTGCCTAACAAAGGCGTGTTGCCAGTGGATGCTAAAACGCCAATGCAGGCTTATTTTGAAGCCATGGAAGCAACTGATGAAAAAACACGGACAACAAAACTTAATGAGCATAGTAGGATAATGCGTGAGACAATCCGGGGACTAGGTCAACGCCGCTATTGGCAACAATTTGAGCGGACACCGGAAATGGTCGTCATGTTTATGCCCAATGAAGCTTGTTTGAGTGTTGCCTTTGAGCAAGACCCAGGGTTGTTGGAGTTTGCTATTGGACAGCGTGTTATTCCCGTTACTCCAATAACTTTTCTGGCCTTGCTGACTGCTGTGGCTTATGGTTGGCAGCAGCATCTAATGACTGAGAGCGCCCGCCAAATAGCTCTCCAGGGTAAAGAGTTGTATGACCGCTTGATAAAATTCATTGAACACATCCAAAGGATGGGGAAGGGATTGGATTCAACAGTCAAAGTTTATAACGAGGCGGTAGGTTCTTTGGAAAGTCGTCTCTTCCCAGCCGCCAGAAAATTCAAGGAATTGGCCGCTATTGCCGAAGAGATACCTGTTTTGGCACCGATTGAGAGTCAGGCTCGAGGACTAGTCAGTTTAGAAGCGACAGAAGAAGTCAAAAAAGAATGAAAAGGAGGAATGAAAAATGAAAGCAATAAGAAAAGCAGTATTGAGTTGGTGGAATTTGACGGTACCGGTCAAGATCATGCCTTTAATTGGCTCTGAGGTACATCTAATTCCTAAGGAAATCGATGTTCATCAGAAGTGCAATCAAGAGGTGACAGAGGCAATTCTCTGTCCTAGTTGCAAGAAAGTTTTTAAAGCAAAAGTTCAAGTCTCTTGCCCGGAGTGTCATCGGACTTTTGAGCCAGAAATTCAAAATCTTTGTTCAGAATGTAAAAGTAAAGTTAAGGAACCGATTATAAAGAAGTGGTGTCCAACCTGTAAAAAACAAATAACTGATAAAGTCATTAAAAAAGTATTTCCTGTTGGTGAAGATCAGCTGATGGAACTAAGCGATAAAGAAATAGAACAGTGGGAGAAAAATTTTCCCGATAAAGAAAAAATCAATGTTGGCTGGGTTACTCGTAAACGGGAGATTAATCCTGTTTATTTCTTGACCACTTATACCCTGGTGCCTGATAAAAAAGGCGAGTATGGGTATGAGTTCTTTAGACAGATGCTGGCCGATAACGAATTGGTGTTGATTGCTGATGTGGTCATTTCAAAAAATAATTATCGGGCGATTATTTCTCATGAGAACGGTAGATTATTGCTTATCACCTTGGTCAATTACGACGAGATTGAATGGCCAGATGTCCCCCCAGTTCAATTACCAGCTGAGCTAGTGGAAAAAGGCAAAGATTTTCTGTTTAAACTGGCTGATCGTCAGTTCAGGCCAGAAGAACATGCTCGAGATCCTTATCGAGAGTATTTCCAAATGCTGGTCGCCAAAAAGGTCGAGAAAAGAGAAGTTGCTTTTAGGCCACCACTTGTTCCTTCGCCAGAGGTTCAGGATGAAATAACTAAGCAACTGATGGCGAGTCTTCTTTCTGTCCAACAAGAAATAAAAAAAGAAGAAAAGAAAGCCCTGATTTAAAAAATAAGGCCGTTGAACTATCTAGTTTCAGCGGCCTTTCTTTTTTTGACAAATTTTTTGAACATGGTAATTTTAATCAGAGGAGGATAGTTCTTTTTTTGTAGTTTTGCTAGAAAAAATTTTTAAAAAAGAATAAGGAAAGAAAGGAGGTGAACAGATGAAGAGGGTTATTGTCATTTTTTTGTTGTTGCCACTAATTATTTTTTGGTTGAAACCTGTGGAGGTCATCGTTAGAAGATGATGACCAGAAAGGAGGAAAAGGAAGATGGAAAAACTGATTTCTTTACAAAGGAGTGTTGTTCCTGCTTGTGACGTACCAACAATAGAAAAACTTCAGGAGCTCGTAATTGCCACTCGGAAAGTAGACGGGATAGGTGGTTACAAGGTCGGACTGGAGCTTGTTATTCAGTTTGGCCTTGAGGAGGTGGTCAAGAAAATTCGT
>Ga0210019_1004274_pt1 | contig 12505 bp, 13 predicted proteins | sample CryGeyCG2114_020_2_FD_183969 | JGI IMG/M metagenome (GOLD analysis project Ga0210019, IMG submission 183969) | Groundwater microbial communities from aquifer - Crystal Geyser CG11_big_fil_rev_8/21/14_0.20 (SPAdes) (version 2) | ecosystem: Environmental > Aquatic > Deep subsurface > Groundwater ...
ACGCCACGAGCAGCGCGCTGGACACAACGGTGTGCATCAGACGACCTCTCATGGATCCCTCCTTCGGCTCAAGGGCCGGCGGTTGGCCGCAAGCCTCCGGAGGTCCGGTCGGTCGGCGAATCTTCAGACGGTGACACAGCAAGCCGCACCCGCTCGATGCGGTCGATTTGCACGACGCGGGCGTTATGCACGGTGATTTGTACGGTCCCGTAGCGCAGATCCGCGATCGCCTCGCTGATCTGCTGGAGCAGCTCTGGCGACGGCGGGCTTAACTTAGACATTTCCCTCGAGACTGCGGTAGTCAATGCCGTCAAAGTTCGTGGTGCGCGCAAGTTGCGCCCGAAACGCCCAGGGCAGCACCACGTCGATGTGGTCCACGACCTGCCCTGTCCGGTCCCGGCGCACGCCGTGCAAGATGAGTTGCGCATCCTTCACGCACAACGCGGCCTCATCGACCCGCAAACGGATCTCCGCCATCAGGCCACGATCTGCTCCACGTGCAGCGGCGGCGGCGGCTGGCGCACCCAGCGCGCCTTGGCCGGCTGCCGCTGGCAGGTGCGGCATACCCCATAGAGCTTGTGCGTGTGGGACACGAGGTGATAGCCGAAGCGCTGGACGACTTCTTCTTGCAGCGCCTCCACGCGCGGCTCTTGAAACTCGATGATCTCCCCGCAGGCAACGCACATCAGGTGATCATGGTGGGACTTGGCGGACATGACCTCATAGTTCGGCGGGCCGTAACGGAAGTCGTGTTTGTCGATCATGCCGACATCTTGGAGCAGCGCGAGGGTGCGGTAGATCGTTGCGCGCCCGATCGTGGAGTCGGCCTTGTGCACGTCCTTTACCAACTCTTCGGCCGTGAAGTGCAGGAAGGCGAGCGCCCTGCGGACAACCGTGCGGCGCTCTGCGGTCAGGCGGACGCCTTGCTGTTTGAGCTGTTGTTCGACCTGTTCTAAGCGCTGTTCGAAGGACTTGCTCATGAGACTATGTCTCAATACTTCCTCTAGAAAATTGAGACTTTGCCTCTCCGAAACGCCTATTTATGAGACTCAGTCTCAAATTATACTCTAAGAGAAACGCGAGTGATCCTCGCGTACGTATAACTACTCTATCAAGAAATGGTGGTCAGGTCAAGCGAAAATTTAGGGCGCTTGACCTTCGTCGGAGACCGCCTCAACGCTGGTGATCTCGGGCACCTCGGCGCGAATGGCCCGCTCGATGCCCATTTTGAGCGTCATCATCGACGACGGGCAGCCATGGCAGGCACCGACCAGCCGGACTTTGACCAGCCCGTCCGCCACGTCCACGAGCTCGATGTCGCCGCCGTCCATCTGCACTGCCGGCCGGATGCGGTTGATCACTTTCTCAACACGATCTCTCATGATGGGGTCCTCCGTCGACTACCAGACGCTAGCTTAGCATGTTCTGCCCCGCCCCGCAAGACGGCGGCGACGGTCCGGCCGATCGCGGCTGGGCTTTCAATGATGGTGACACCGGCCGCGCGCAGCGCGGCGAACTTCTCATCCGCGGTGCCTTTGCCTCCGGCGATGATGGCGCCGGCATGGCCCATGCGCTTCTCTTTGGGCGCCATGCGGCCGGCGACGAACGCAAACACCGGCTTCTTCACGTGCGCCTTGATGTAGGCGGCGGCCTCTTCCTCTTCGGTGCCGCCGATTTCACCGATCAGCACGATCGCCTCGGTCTGCGCGTCGCGCTCAAAGAGCGGCAGCAAGTCTACGAACCCTGAGCCGATCACCGGATCGCCCCCGATGCCGATGCACGTGGATTGGCCGAAGCCGGCTTGCGTGAGCTGATACACCGCGTCGTACGTGAGCGTGCCGCTGCGCGAGAGGACCGCAATCGATCCTGGCTGATGGATATAGCCGGGCATGATGCCCAGCTTGCACGCGCCGGGCGTGATCAGCCCCGGACAATTCGGGCCAATGAGCCGGATCGATGTTCCCCCGAGCCGGCGCTTGATGCGCACCATATCCAGCGTCGGGATGCCTTCGGTGATGACGACGATGAGCGGCAGCTTCGCGTCGATCGCCTCGTTCACCGCGCTGTACGCGAACTTTGCCGGCACGAAAATCACCGTGGCATTGGCTTTGGTCGCAGCCACAGACTCAGCGACGGTATTGAAGACCGGGACGCCATGCACGGCGCCGCCGGCTTTCCCGGGTGTGACGCCACCGACGACCGCAGTGCCGTATTCCAACATCTTCTCGGTGTGGAACGCGCCGGCCTGGCCGGTAATGCCTTGGACAATGACCCGCGTCTCCTTGCCGACGAGGACGCTCATCGCGCCAGCTCCACGACCTGGCGGGCAGCGGCCTCCAGCTCATCGACGCTGATCAGGTTGAGCTGCTTCGCTCCGGCAAGCAGGCGCCGCCCCTCCTCGACGTTGGTGCCCTGCAAGCGCACGATAATGGGTAGCTTCACCTCGAGCTGCGCGGTCGCTTTGAGCAGCCCTTCCGCGATCCAGTCGCAGCGCATGATGCCGCCGAAGATGTTCACCAGCACCGCCTTCACCCGCGCATCCGCCAAAATGATCGAAAACGCGTTCGTCACCTGCTCGACGTTGGCGCCGCCGCCCACGTCGAGGAAGTTGGCCGGCGAGCCGCCACAGAGCTTGATGATGTCGTTGGTCGCCATGGCCAGCCCGGCCCCGTTTACCAAGCAGCCGATGTTGCCCTCAAGGCCCACGTAGGAGATGCCGATCTTGCTCGCCTTCAGCTCCAGCGGATGTTCCTGGCTCTCATCGCGCATCGCCGCCAGCTCCGGATGGCGGAAGAGCGCGTTGGCATCGAGCGTCACCTTGGCGTCGACCGCCAGCATCCGGCCGTCGGTAATGATCCCCAGGGGATTGATCTCGATGAGCGTGCAGTCCTTGGAGCGAAACAGCTCCCACATCGCCCGCAGCGTCTGCGTGCAGGTGGCCGCCTGGGCTGCATTCAGCTCGAAGAGTTTCGCGACGCGCGCGCACGCCTCGTCGCTCACCCCGTGTTCCAGATCGACCGCTTCGCGGACGATGGCCCCCGGCTCAGTCGCCGCCACTTCCTCGATATCCATGCCGCCCTTGGCACTGGCGAGGATCATCGGCTGCGCTTGGAAGCGGTCGATCGTCAGCGCCACGTACAGCTCGCGCGCCAGCGTGCTGCGCTCATCGATGAGCACCGAGGAGACGGGCAGGCCGTCCGGGCCGGTCTGCTTGGTGACCAGCCGGCGGCCGAGCAATCCCGCGGCGGCCTTGGCCGTTTCGGCTGCGCTGCGGACCGCCACCACGCCGCCGACCTTGCCGCGGCCGCCCGCATGGAGCTGAGCTTTCACATTGCAGATGAACCCCTCGCCCCCGCGGCACTGTTGCTTGACCGTGTCGTAGCACCGGGCGGCTTCTTCCGGGGTGCGCGCGACCACGCCGAAGGGCACGGGGATGCCGGCCTGGTCGAAGAGTTGCTTGGCTTGGTATTCGTGGAGTTTCACGTGCGTTCGCTGATGGGGACAAACTTGAGGTCGCGCGGCCCGGTGTACTGGGACAGCGGTCGGATGAGGCGGTTGTCCGCCCACTGCTCGAGCACGTGGGCGGACCAGCCGGCCATGCGGGCGCACGCGAACATGGCGGTGAAGAGTTCCGTTGGAATCCCAAGATAGTGCAGCAGCGAGGCGGAATAGAAATCCACGTTGATATAGAGCTGCTTGGCCTTCCACACCGACTCCTGCAGCCGCTCAGAGATCACGAACCACTTCGTATCCTTGGTCGTGCCTAGAGACTTCGCGATCTCCTTCAGGTGCTTGGCGCGTGGATCCGCCCCTTTATACACCCGGTGGCCGAACCCCATGAACCGCTTGTGGTCGGCCAGCGTGCGCTGCACGTACGGCTCGACCTGCTCCGGCGTGCCGATTTCCTCCAGCATTTCCATGGCTTTGCGGTTGGCCGCGCCATGCAACGGGCCTTTGAGCGAGCCGATGGCGGCCGTGACCGCGGAATAATAATCCGCCTTGGTTCCGGTCACCGTACGGGCCGTAAAGGTGGAGGCGTTAAATCCGTGGTCGGCGAGCAGCACGAAGTAGGCATCGAGTGCTTTGGCCAGCGCCAGCGCAGGCTCCTGCCCATGGAGCATGTACAGGAAGTTGGCGGCGTGGCTGAGGCCCGGTTTTGGAGACAGCGGGGTTTTATTTTCCCGCAGCCGCCCGATGGCCGCCACGAGGGTGACCGTCTGGGCGGTGAGGCGGATGGCTTTGACGCGGATCGACTCGAGCGCGTCGTCCTCGGCCTGCGGATCGTCGCAGCCGATCACCGACACCATGGTGCGCAACAGCGCCATCGACGGTGCATGGATAGGGAGCTGTTTGAGGACGTCGAGTACGTGCGGATCCACGGTGCGTCCGCCATCGAGTTGGCGGGTCCACTCGGCCAGCTGGCTGCGGGTGGGGAGCTTGCCGAAAAATAGCAGGTAGCTGACTTCTTCGTAGGACGCCTTGCTGACCAGCTCGTCGATGTTGTAGCCCTGGTAAATGAGCTGGCATCGCTGCCCGTCGACGTCTGAGATCGCCGTCGTTCCGGCGACGACGCCTTCCAGCCCCTTTGAGATCCCGGAGGAGGTCGCGGGACTTGACGCACCGCTCATGCACGCGCCCCTGCAGGTTGGATGTTCGCCAATGACTTGATGCCGGCCTTGACTTGCTCGGCCGCCGCGTGGAGTGCGGAGCGCTCTTCAGCCGCGAGCGGCATCTCGACGACGCGCTCGATGCCCTGGGCGCTCAGCTGCGCGGGCACGCCGATGCACACGTCGCGCAGCCCGTACTCGCCCTCGAGCCAGGCGCACACTGGCAGCACCACATGGCGGTCGTTCAGGATGGCATCGACCATCTGCACCGCGCTGCTGGCCGGCGCGTAAAACGCGCTGCCGGTTTTCAAGAGGCTGACGATTTCTGCGCCGCCGTTCTTGGCGCGGTCGATGAGCTGGGTAATCTCCGCCGCCGGCAACAGCCCGGTCAGCGGCTTGCCATTCACCGTGATGGAGCTGCGCAGTGCTACCATCATATCGCCGTGCGAGCCCAGGATCATGGCCTGCACGGCGCTGGGTGCTGTGTCGAGCCGCTGGGCGATGACCGTGCGCAGCCGGGCGCTGTCAAGGATACCCGCCATGCCGATGACGCGCGGCTTTGGGAATTTGCTGCGCCGCAGGGCGAGCGCAACCATGACGTCGAGCGGATTCGTGACCACGACGATGATGGCCTTCGGGCTGCCAGCGGCGATCCGCTCGGCGATTGGGCCGACGATATTGGCGTTGGCCGCCAGCAGGTCATCGCGGGACATGCCTGGTTTGCGGGCCAGCCCTGCCGTCACGACGACGACGCGGCTATCCGCCAGTGCGGCCCAGTCGGTCGTGCCGGTAAGCCGGCCGACAAACCCCTCCACCGGGGCTGACTGCATCATGTCCAGCGCCTTCCCTTGGGCCAACCCGTCGACAACGTCGATGAGCACCACATCCGCCAGCCCTTTGAGAGCTAGCAGATGCGCCGTGGTGGCGCCGACTTGCCCTGCCCCAATGACGGTCACGCGTGGTAGCGACATATTCTGAGAGCCTTACAGTAGTGTCAGAAACCGAATGCCCAACACGATCAACGCCGCCCCGGCGGCCGTCCACAGCAGCCAGATCGAGACCGCGCAGATGGCGCGCAGCCCGGTGGTGACGCTGGAAAATCCGCCGACGAACCACCCGCTCCAATCTTCCATAATCACCGTCGAGCGGGCCGCGGTGCGCGCGTGGATCCGGTGCGCCGTGCGGACATTCTGGCGGGCCATGGCCAAACCCACCCCGGCAGCGACAATACCAGTAAGCATCAACAGGCCGCTGAGGATGACTTGGGGCATGGCGCGATCGACTGGTGCTGCGTCGTAAGACGCTCAGTCTAGCAGAGCCTCCGAATATCGTCAAATCCGCGGCTTAGACCCGCAGTCGCCGGCGGAAGGACGCGGGATGTTTCCGAGAGGGAGGCCCGGAGGCGCCCTGCGTCCCGTCAGCGCCGCGAGGGAGGGTTCCCCGAGGGAACAGCCCGCGGCCCAAGCCGCCGGCGAGACCCATGCCGACGGCAACCCGGCTCGCTCACGTGCGGCGCGGCGAGGACGGACGGGGTGGCGCCGCGGGCCAAACACCTGCGGTGTTCGGCACTTCCTTCGCCCACCCCCGCCGTTGGCGGGGGTACCCGGGCTCGGTCGCAGGACCCGCCAAGCGTGATCACCATCCTCAGGCATCTTGACGATCGCGGCGAGGATCAGGCAGACTTGAGCTAGCACAGGGTGGACAGCCTGTGCGGATCTGACGAAATGCCACACCTAGCGTAAGCTAGGGCCGGAAAGCTACGGGCCCCGCATCCATGAAGGGGTCGCCGAGTTGCCGAATCGGATGCGAGGCCGCCGAGCCGCCGAACCAGATTGGTTCGACGGCATTTTTGTTGTCCTAGGAGGCGGTAATGGCCCAGTGGCGCGCCAACGAACGCGGAATCCTCGTCCTGGCGGCATCCTACTGGATGCTCGTCGTCCTACTGCTCCTCTCGAGCATTTCGACGGTCCGCAGCTTCGGTGAAGTGCGCGCTGCCACCTCCGCAGTCTCTGCGATGCAAGCTCTCCACACCGCCGAGGCCGGCGTGGACCAATCGCTCCGGCAGCTCACCGGCAACCCGAACTTTGCAGGAACAGACAACGGCGACGGGATTGCGCAAGCCGGCGAATGGCAGGCCATGCCGGATGGCAGCAGCTTTTGGATCCGCGTGACGAACAGTGGGGCGAACGGCCGACGTATCCACACCCGTGGGATGTCCGACGGCGTTCAGCGGCAGCTCGAGGTACTGGTGGCGATGCAATCCGGGTTGCCCGAAGGCGCGATTCTCAGCGATGGGCCGGTCAACATCATCGGCGAAACCGGCGCCGGGGACTTCATCGAGGTGCACGGCAACATCGTAGCGAATTACACCGGGCCGCGGAGCATCTTCATCCAGGACACGCGCGTCATGCAGGCCACCGATGCGACAAGCGGGAATCCGATCTCAGGCTCCGGATCGGTGACGCTGATGAACGTGCCGGCCGCCACTACGCCCACGCTCTATCGCGACCCCGGCCGCAGCATCACCCCAGGGCTGCGGGACCAGTCCACCGTCGCCGGCAACATCGACGCGGGCTTTTCGGTGAACGCGGGCATTACGTCCAACCCGACCACGGTGATCGCGGAAACCGAGGGCGCACAGCGGCACATCGGGCTGGTCAGCCGCGGCGGTTCAAGCAGCAACACGCCGCCCAACGGCCAGCCCACCACGGTGGCGGGGGATGTCCGATCCGTCGCGAAGCGCTTGACGATGCCGCCGGTCATCATTCCTCCGCCGAGCCCCATTACCGTCGGCGGCCGGACGTTCGCCAATGACTGCACGCACGATTTCGTCTTCCACGAGAACAACAACACCCTGACCGAGCCCGGGGCGCCATTCAATAATCTTTACGGCGGGGGCATCGCCAACCGCAAACTGCCCGGCGGCACCCCTGGCAACCCCAGAGTGTACTGTTTCCGGTCCTTCAAGGGGCACGGCGCCGGGGCGGCGGATACGCCGAAGCTGCTTTTCGACGGCCCGGTCATCGTCTATATCGACAGCAGCGGCGCCGGGAAAGATGTCGAATTGGGCCGGCCGTCCATGGCCGGCGAGCAGGAATGGAACGCGTACGTCAACTGGCGGGTGGATGCCGGAAACGGCCCGGAAACCCGGGATGCGAATGATCTCTGGCTGATGGTCAAAGGCGCGACCGACGTCGAACAGTTTCGCGGGCATTTCGCCGGGTCCATCTACGCCCCGGAATCCGAGGTGACGATCACCGGAGGCAGCAACGCCGACAGCGTCACGGGCATGGTCGCGGGGACATCAGTGACGCTCGTCAATCAAGCCAGGATCCGCACGCGGCTGCCCGCCGGTGGTGGGCCGCCTGGCGTCGGCGGAGCGACTGTGCTGTTGTCCTGGCGCGAGCTGTAACCCGCTGCGCGCATTGCTTCCCCTCAGTTGACAGTCTCGCCCTGGTTTGGTCTAATACCGGCTGAATCCATATAAGGGAGGTTTGCATGCGGCGAGTGCTGTCTGGGGTGTTGGCGATAGGGGCTGTCGTGCTGAACGCCGTGGTCGGGGCGATGCCTTCAGCCGCGGCCGAAGAGCTGACAATTGAGGGGGAGATTATCGATCCGGCCGGCTACCTGAAAAGCGGAGCGCGCGGCCCGGACCTTGTGGATCAAACTTACCTGGCGTTGGATGGCGGCCAATCATTGGCGCTGCTTGATCCCGCAACGCAAACTTTGTATTTCCTCCTGGCCGAAGAGCCCGGCGAAGATCCGAACGAGCTGGTCTACGACTATGTCAGCCAGAAGGTGCGCGCCACGGGCACGGTGTATGAGCGCGATGGGGTTCGTGGGATCGTGCTGACATCCGCCGAGCCGCTTGAGAATGCGGGCGCGGCCCCATCGACAGAGCTTGCCCCGCCGGAAGATTAGGACAGTCTCCGCGCTACCACCCGAGGCAATACCCGCACCACGTCCCGCCGATGGCACAGCTCGGTGCCGGGCGTCATCGCGGTGGCGGTCCCGCAGGCCACCCCTAATCGAAACGCCTCGACGAGGTCGCCCGTCCGGCTCCAGCCATGCAAGAACCCGCCCACGAGCGAGTCGCCCGCTCCCACCGCGGAACTGGTTTTGATCTTGGGAGGTTTCGCCACCCAGATCCCGATGGGCGCTGGAGCCGCCAAGAGCGCGCCCTCCGCTCCGATGGAGAGGATGACCACCTCCGGCCCGCGCTGCAGCAGTGCTTGCGCCCCCTGAATGATTGACCGCCGATTGGGCAGCCGGCGGCCCAGCAACTCCTCGGCTTCAGCGCGGTTCGGCTTGATGAGCCACGGACGGGCCAGCAATCCCTGGCGAAGCGCCTGGCCGGAACTGTCAAGAACGGTCGGAATCCCCCGTCGGCCGAACTCCCTGATCCAGGCACGATAGATGCCCGCCGGAGCTCCGGGCGGCAGGCTCCCGCTGAGCGCCACGGCGCGCACCCGCCCTGAGCGGTGCAGCACGCAACGAAAGACGCGCGCCAGCGACGTGCGCATGACGCGCGGGCCTTCGGTGTTCACTTCGGTCACGGCGCGCGGCGTGCGCGTGCGGATCTTATAGTTGTTCCGCGTCAGGCCGGAGATCGGAACGAGCTCGTGAGGAATCGCCAGGCGCCGCAGGAGGTCTTGCAGGATGGCGCCGTCAGCGCCGCCCATGACGCCGAACGCGACCGTGCGGCCGCCCAGCTCATGGACCACGCGCGAGACATTGATGCCCTTGCCTCCGGGATACCGCAGGAAGCGGCGGGCGCGATGCAGGGCGCCGACCTGTAGACGGTCGACCTCGATCCATTCATCGAGCGAAGGATTCAGCGTAACGGTGGCGATCATGAGATGGCTGGAGGCTCTAGGCTGAAGGCTCAAGGGGGTTCCCCTCGAGCCTAGAGCCTCGAGCCTTGAGCGGTCTTGGTCCGGGCGCGCTCGTAGAGCTCGACATAGGCGCGGGCGGAGCGGGTCCAAGAGAGATCCTGCCGCATGCCGGTGTGCATGAGCTGGGTCCACAGGGCGCGCTCGCCATACGCGGTGAGGGCGCGCTTGATGGTCTCGATGAGCGCACGGGCGGTGTGGTCTTGAAACACAAACCCGTTCGCCGATTTTGCAGCCAGCGTCGATGGCGTCAGGTCCGTCACGGTATCCGCCAGCCCCCCGACTCGTTTGACGATCGGGACGGTGCCGAACCGCATGCTGTACATCTGGTTCAATCCGCACGGTTCGAACTTAGACGGCATCAGGAACGCATCCGCGCCCGCCTCGATTTGATGCGCCAGGGCGTTGTCAAACGCCAGGTGGACCGCCAACCGGTCCGGAAAGCGCTTCACCAGCTGCTCAAGCAATTGGTGGTACTTCGGGTCGCCAGTGCCCAACAAGACGACCTGCAGCGGCAGCCCCATGAGCGTCTCCAGCGCCTCGGCGAAAATATCGATGCCCTTTTGATCCGCGAGCCGCTGGATCATGCCAATCAAGAAGTCCTGCCGCTCGGCCAGCTTGCTCCGGCGCTGCAGGGCCAGCTTACAGGCCCCCTTGCCGGAAGGATTCTCTGCGCTGTAGTGCGCCTCGATGTGCGGATCGGTCTGCGGATTCCATTCGTCCGGATCGATGCCGTTGAGGATGCCCAAGAGATCGCTGCTGCGCGCGTGCAACACGCCCTCGAGCCCGCAACCGAACTCCTGCGTTTGGATTTCTTTCGCGTACGTCGGACTGACGGTCGTGAGCACCGCAGAGGACACCAAACCGCCCTTCAGGCAGTTGATCTGGCCGTAAAATTCCAGCCCGTCGATCGTGAAGGCGGACGGCGGGAGCTCGGTGATCGGCCACTGGTCGGCGGGAAAGAGCCCTTGGTAGGCCAGGTTGTGCACGGTAAACGCCGTGGCCATCCCGGTGAAAAACTCCTCCCGGCCGATCGACCCCAGCGTCAGCTGGGCCGATGCCAGCGCCGCCTGCCAGTCATGGCAGTGCACGACGTCCGGCCGCCAATTGAGCGCGGGCAGCATGCGCAGCGCCGCCTGCGAGAACAGGCTGAAGCGCTCCAGATTGTCCGGATGGTCCTTCCCCTGCACCTGGTACAACCCCTCGCGGTCGAAGCTCTCGGGAGATTCCACGAAATACACCGGCACGCGGGTTTTGGGCAGCACCGCTTCCCAGATCTTGACCGCCCGCGTGCGCGCGCCCACGCGGATCTCGAGGCCGACCGGCGTGGATTTCAGCCCGAACTTCTTCCGGTCGATCTGGCGGTAGAGCGGCAGCACGATGCGGATGTCGTGCCCGAGCGCGGCCAGCGCCTTGGGGAGCGCGGCGGCCACATCGGCGAGCCCGCCGGTCTTCGCAAACGGATCGACTTCGGATGCCATGCACAAGATGTTCATTAAGAACCCTCAGCGTACACGCGATAGTCGAGGAACGGAAACAGGTTGTCCTTGGACTCAAGCTCTGAGAGCCAGCCCTCGTCGATCCGCCGCTGGCGCAACGAGTCGTCCAAGCGCGTAAACCGGGCCATGTGGTCGTGGAGCCGTCGGTACGCATAGCCGGTGTGGGTCTGCGTTTTGAGAATAAACGCCCAGTCCGAGGACTGCGCCAGGCACAGCTCGCGGCCCATCTGGTTGAGCGCGCGGCGTGTGAGCGGGTCCGGCTGGGCATGCGCCTTGGCGGCTTGCGTCATCTGCTCGGCCATATGGTGCAGGTGGCGGTAGATCCAGTCGTTCGCCCCGTTGAGCCACACGTCGTTATAGCCGCCGTTGCCCCAGCTCGACATCGACGGCTCCAGCACCTGGTTCGTCGGATAGCGCTGGAAGTACTCCGACGGGGTGATCAGCGAGAACTGCTGCTGATCGAAGTGGACTTTGCGGATCAGCAGCTCCAGCCACTCCGGCCCCTCGAACCACCAGTGGCCGAAAAGCTCTGAGTCGTAGGGGCTGATGATGATGGGCGCGCGATTCATCGCCGCGCGGAGGAACTCGATCTGCCGCTGGCGGTTGAACATGAAGTTCCCCGCATGCTCCGAGGCTTTTTCCAGCGCCCGGTCAGGATCGTAGGGTTGTTTATCGTTCGTCTTGCCGGTGATGCGGTAGTACTTGATGCCGGTGTTCAGCCGCGTGCCGTCGCCGTTAAGGTACGGCCGGACGTAGTCATACTCCAGGTCGAAACCAATGTCGCGGTAGAACTCGCGATACTCGCTATCCCCCGGGTACCCTTCCTCCGCGCTCCACACGCTCTTGGAGGATTCCAGGTCGCGCCCGAACGCGGCCACGCCGCTGGGACAGATGGCCGGGGCGTACACCCCGTATTTGGGGCGGGGTGAACCGAACAGCACGCCGTGCGCATCGGTGAGGAAATACCGCACGCCCATCTCCTTGAGATAGCGGTCATGTCCCGGGTGGTAGCCACACTCGGGGAGCCAGAAGCCGATCGGCCGGCGGCCGAAGGCGTGCTCGAAGGCTTCCACGCCGATGCGGATCTGCGCGCGCGCCGCCGAGGGCACAACGTCCATGAGCGGGAGAAATCCGTGCGTGGCGCACGACGCGATCGGTTCCAAGCACCCCCGCTCGGCGAGTTGCCGGAACGGCCGGATCAGATCCTGCCGGTAGGTGTCGACGTACCGCTGCCGCGCGGCGGTGAACCGGTGGTGGTAGAACAGCGCCAGCCGGTGGAACGGCGGCAGCCAGCGGGTGCGGTCGATCTCCTTGGCGGAGAGCTCAATGAGCTTGTCGAGATGGCGAATGTAGCGCGCCTGGAGCACCGGGTCGGCCAGCATCGCCAGCAGCGTCGGCGTGAAGGACATCGTGATGCGAAACGGCACGCCGTCGTTCGCCAGCCGCTCAAAACGCTCCACGAGCGGCAGGTACGTTTCGGTGATCGCCTCAAAGAGCCACCGCTCCT
>Ga0210019_1004275_pt1 | contig 12505 bp, 14 predicted proteins | sample CryGeyCG2114_020_2_FD_183969 | JGI IMG/M metagenome (GOLD analysis project Ga0210019, IMG submission 183969) | Groundwater microbial communities from aquifer - Crystal Geyser CG11_big_fil_rev_8/21/14_0.20 (SPAdes) (version 2) | ecosystem: Environmental > Aquatic > Deep subsurface > Groundwater ...
TAGAAGCTATTTTTGGAGTTGAAGAATCGATTGTTTCTTTTGCTATCTTTTTTAAATTATGTCCCTCTTCTTTTCCTATTAAACAATCTGAAAAATAAACAAATTCTGCAGTCGGTCTTTTTAATTTAGCCTTTTCCGAATTCAAAAGTTCTAAGATTTTCCAATAAGGATTAAGAAAGTAACTTACTTTTATTCCATCGATAATCATGACACCCTTTTCCCTTAAACTACATGATTTATCAGCTATCAAAAATATATCTAAGTCAGATTTTTTAGTAAGTCTTTTTTTGAAGTAAGAACCAGTTACAAGTAGACAGATAACATTATGTTTTTTCTTCATTCTTTTAAAAAATTTTAAAGCTACACAGGTATATCTTTTTTCTAAGAGATTATAATTTACCATCGTAAACAATTTCTTCAATTCTTTTTACTGTAATGGGGAAAATTGATTTTATAACATTTACGTTTCTCAAAAACCTAGTTACATCCTCTTTATCTATCCTGCCTTTATGGTGTGTATTTCTGCTTATAGCAAAAATTTCAGATTCAAAATAGCTAATAGCTTTTGAAGGATACATAGTCTCGATAAATTCTTTTATACCTTCATCTTCATTTGTTTCTCTTTCTTGCGTGCCATAATGTTTTAAAATATGTTTTGATAAATTTAGTGTTCTATAAAGTAATTTTTTCCCCCCGCTTATACTATCCAAATTTACTTCCATATCCTCAAATGATTCTGTACATCTAATCGCACAATATCTCATAATATCACTATTTAAGATATCAGCATTTATTTTTTCATAAAACTTATCAACAGCCATTTCAGTATCTCCTAATGAATAACCATGTACTGAAATGTTTTTAGAGAAAGGTTTGTTAAATAGACCTGCCCAAACAAGCAATGGTATAAAGGTTCCATGTAGTAATGTTCTTGACCCGTCTATAGAATAATCCATTGACTCTTCGGAAAATAGCAACGGGCTTACAGCCAAATCAAATATTGGATTTATTTTTTGAGAACTTTCAGATTCTCCAGGCATTTCTGTAGCAAATTCTCTTTTTTTACTTATTGGGTACATCCCATTAAGAGTGTATGCAAGATCTACTAACCTTTTTCTTATTTGGTCCCCTTGTGCAAATCGCATCTCTTCTAAAATCTTTAAGAGATTTGTTCTATTAACTATCTCCTTTATATCTAAAAAATATTGGCACTCGTTATATTTTATAAACTTTTTTTCTTTTAAGACTATAAAATACCTTTTGGCATTTTCTCTAGATTTCGAATCAGTATCTCTATATTCTGTATATTTTTCTATTCCAAAAAGATTTAATTGTCTGTTAAAATCTTCTTCCATATTTTTTAATTTATTTTCCAAATCTTGTTTGCCAAATGTATCAAGTCTTTTTCCTTGATGATTCCAAGAAGGAAAAAAATATTCTACATAGCCTCCCTTTTGTCTTTCTCTTCTTCCAAGTACATCACACCATACTAAATTTGCTCCATGTCCGACACTTAATCTTCCTTTTGTCGTAATAAAGGCAGGTGAATAAATCTTCATAGGACTATTAAATGAAAAGCATATTTAAACTTTTCTCCATGTAACTACTATATAAATGTAAAAAATTTTCTTTTAGAAAAAATCAAAACAACAAAACCCCCTCTTTTTAATTTCTATTTTCAACAAATCTCAAATTAAACCCCTCGTCTGTCTAATTCATTATTAACAACAGCAACTGTTTGAGAAGCAAAATACATTAAAGGACCAATAGAAATGCTTTTGCAGTATTTTTTTAGTCTATTTAATTCTTTTTTTGGAAGTCCGTCGTGGTCTCCGAGCAAAAATGTACAATTTTCAGAGATTTTTGTTTTTCTTATATCTTCGCCCTTTTTATCTAGTATAAATATTTCATTTCCATTTTCAATTAATTCTTCAATAACTTTAAACAAACTCTTTTTTTCAACAAAGCACCCTGAAAAAACTTCTTTTTTATCTCCTTGCTTGTATTTGTAAAGAATCTTTTTAATTAATGTTCCAACATCTTTTTTTGAAATATCAATACTTCCTGCTTCTTGTCCTGTTTCAGGAACTCCTTTGTTAGTTTTAACTTGTATTGAAATATGTTTTGGAGGGTCAGGCATTCCATAGAAAACAAAATGAAAAACAACATTCTCTCTTAAAGCATGAGATAAAAATACCCCCTGAATAAAACTATGAATTGCAATATCCATTCTACCAGCTTTCATTAAATCTCCTCCCGAAGAATATTTTGAAAGAGCATTTCCAGATGTTGTTGCTGAGCTTGAAAAATATACAAAGTGTCGCATGAAGAATATAGGAAAAGACATTATTTATATATTTTTAATTGGGGATTGAGATGCCTGAGTATAAATTTATTGTTTTAATATTTTATCAAAGGTTACCAATAATAATCTATTGATGGGATTATGTTAAATGCAATTTTCAAAAAATCACAATAAGAAAGATTTTGGAGAAAATGGGAATATTATTCTTTTATGTTTTCTTTAAAGTATTTTAAGATTATCTCTTTATCTACAGATTTATCTAAACAAAAAACATTAAATGGTTTTAATTCATCTGTAAATTCAGATGATGCAGAACTTCTTAAAATAATTGGAATATTGGGATATAATTTTCTTGCCATCTTTGCAATTTCATTTCCATAAAATTTTTGATCTTCTGAATTATGATAGGATAATCCTGGAATATGTGGCATGTCCCAATCAAGTACAATACCATCCAAACCCCCATTATTAATATTTTCCATTGCTTTTTTTCCATTACGAACATACTCAACTTCATAATGCTTACTCAATAAATTAATTAATGATTCAACTATATGATGTTCATCATCAGCAACTAATATTTTTCTCATGGGTTGTGTTAATAATAACATATTTATAAAGCTTTCGATTAATTTACTACTTTTGAATTAATCTTAACACGTTATGCGGGTTTCCCCCTCTCCCTCCTACTTCATCTCCTGCATTACAAACATCGGCTTTGCAAAAATATTTTTTTCATCTGCAACTTTATACATTCCAATAAATTTGCCGTTGCTGAATACGCAGATATTTTTCCCATTATCTAATTTTTGTCCTTTAATCAAATCCTCTTCATATATCGGAGAGCCATGCAAAACCCTTGCAATAATCTCTTTTTTAATTTCAACAGCAGAATGCAATTCTGTGATTATTTCTCCAGGAATTATAATCTTTCTTAGTAATTCTTCTTCTTTGTTTTTATATTCTTCAACAGCTCTTTCAAACTCATACAAATTTACACTTGGATATTTTTTATCATTTTCTTTAAAGATACCGGCTCTTATACGCCTCAACTCCAGCATGTGCGCTCCGACTTTTAATTCCTTACCTAAATCATCAATTAATTTTCTTATATAAGTTCCTCCCTGAACTTCAGCTTTAAACAAAATATCTTTTCCATTTATTTCGAGAATTTCAAATTTTTTTATTTCTCTTTCTCTTTCAACTCTTTCAACTCTTGACTTTACAGGTGGCTTTTGCATTATTTTTCCTGCAAATTTTTCCTGCATTATTTTTTCAATTTCTTTTGATGAAACATCCTCGTGAATTCTCATTATTCCAACATATTCTTTATCTTCACCCAAGAAATATCCTGTTAATTTGCAGGCGCGGTTCAGTGCAACAGGCAAAACTCCTGTGACCTTTGGGTCAAGTGTTCCAAAGTGCGAAGTTTTTCTTGCCCCAAGTTTTTTCTTTACAAAATCCGAAACATCAAACGACGTCGGTCCTGACGGCTTGTCAATGTTTATAATTCCAAATTCAAGAAGTTCATGAATTGTTTTATGCTGTTTTAGATTTTCTATATCCATCTTCAAAAGAACAAGCAGACTGATTTAAAGTTTTTGATTGGTTTATTTTCTATGTTCTAATTTTTCTATCAGATGATTTAAAATTCTTAAATAAACTTCTTTTCCAAGGACTTTGTCTTCTGTTCCAGCGTCTATATTTGGGTTGTCATTAATTTCTATAACATAAACTTTGCCGTTTGTTTCTTTTATGTCCACGCCGTATAGTCCGTCGCCAATAAGTTTCGCAGCTCGCAGTGCTTCTTTCAAAACTTTTTTTGGAACTTGCTCTATTGGAATAGTATCGCTGTCACCCTCTTTTGTTTTCCCGTCTCTGCCTTTTTTAAGTATCTGCCAGTATTTTTTAGCCATATAATATCTGCAGGCAAAAAGCGGTTTTTTATTTAACACGCCGATTCTCCAGTCAAAAGAAGTCGGCACATATTCCTGGCATATTACTAAATCAGAATTCTCAAAAAAATCAGACAAAAGCTTAGTCAATTCTTCTTTGTTCTCTGCTTTTTTAACTCCGAGGGAAAATGAACTGTCTGGTTTTTTCAGGACAACTGGAAATCCAAATTGATTTATAATTTCATCAACTCCGCCGTTATTTTTTTTCACTATTAAGGTTTTCGGAATGCTTATGTTATTGTTTTTCAAAATTTCAGTTAAATAAACTTTATTGCAACATTTTAAAATCGATTCAGGGTCGTCAATAACCGAAAGCCCTTCTGCAGAAGCCCTCCTCGAGAATCTGTATGTGTGGTTGTTCACTGCTGTTGTTTCTCTTATAAAAAGAATATCAAATTCAGGGATTCTGCTGTAATCCTCTTTTGTAATTATTTCGCTTTCAATTCCAAGTGTTTCTGCTAATTTAATAAATTTGTTTATTGCTCTTCTGTTAGAAGGTTTTTCTTCAAGCAAACCATTATAAAGTATAGCCATATTATACCTGAAGAAATTTTTTCTTCTTGAATTAAAAATCCTTTTTTTTGAAAAATATCTTCTAGCACATTCCATAACAAATTCTTTATCTTCCTCTGGGATTTCATCAGCAGGAATTGGAATCACACTCTGCGCACTCCACTTCGGATGATTATAAGAAAATGTTACTCTCAAAAAAGGCGTATAAAAAAGCGTGAATATCTCATGAGAAAGTTTTTCATATTTTTTCAAATTATTCTCGCCAAAATATATTTTCAAAACAAATTTATTTGATTTTATGTCCTTGAGACTGCTCTGGATTATTTCTTCAATTTCTTCTGAAGTTATTTTTGTTATAGAATTAGATTTCATGTCCTGTATTGTGCTTATGCTCGGAACTGGTTTGTGCCATCTTGCTTCTGCAAGCAGAGAAACATAATATCCGTAAGATTGATACCTGTAAGATTTGCATAAATTAAAAACTTTGAATTTTCTCTTCTCTGAATATTTGCTGTCTGTCAAATAAGAATTTGCAGAAACAATTTCCACATTCGGTATTTCAAGCTTCCAGTTTTTCGAGTCATCTACAATCAAAAGAAAGTTCATGCCTCTCCTAAACTAACAAATAAATGTTTTTGTACAGAATCGGGATTATCTTCTGGATTATCAGACATTTTAATATATTATACTTTTATTAAAATGTTTATAAACTTAACTATGACATTTCTTTGTTACTTTAATTGGTTTTTTTAGATAGGTTTTTAAGTTTCTTTTAATTTAATTTTTTATGGCAACCCCAAGTGTGGCAAATTTAAATAAAGCAAGACATAAACAAGGTATGATTTCTAAACAGAATGAAGAAAATAGAAATCAAAAAATTAATGAGATGAAAAATTCGAAACCATTAACAGAAGAAGAACATCAAGAACGACTTCAAAAATTAAAGGATATTGGATTAATAAAATGACAACTCTAAAGTATGAACTACCTTTAACTACTTCAACAGGTAGAGCAAGAGTAAAAAGAAGAAAGAATGAGTTTGGAGAACCATTAAAAACTGAAGATAAATTGTCTAATGAAGATTATATTGAATGGCAGATTTCTTATTTTATGCCTTTTGATACTCTTTGGGATAAATTCAAAGGTATGAAAAAAAATAAACAGAAAAAGAAAGAGTTAATTGAAGATTATTTTAGAGATTTTAAGCCAAATGAGTTAATAAAAGATTTGGCTAATTTCTTTGAACAAACAGAAGATATACAAAGAAAAGATTTTAAGAAAAAATTAAAAGAAATATTTGAAAAGCATAATCAAATATTAATTATCAAAGAACATAAAGATAACAAGACTTATGTGATGTATGAACTTGCAGATTTATTTGAGATGGCTATGAAAGATAATGTTATCTCTAAAAGAGAAATTGAAGAATTACTAAACTTCAATAAAGAAAAAGTGGATATTGAGAATCAATATTCTGTTAAGAGAAAATCACTTAACAAATCTATTTCGGAGAATTTTGAATATTATGAAGAAAATGCTCCATTATTCATCAAAAGAATGAATGATAAATTTTTTACCGAAATACAGATAAAACATAAACAAAAAGTAGTGGGCTATCAAGGAATGGTTTATTTTTGTATTTGGATAAAATCAATAAAAGATAAAGAGGGGAAATCATTAATTGGAAGAAAAGCAAAAAGTAACGAGAAAGTTATTATTGATTTATCTAAAGAAGATTTATTTAATATTGCAAAATCTTTTATGATAACTTCTAAAGACCACGATTGGGATATGAAAACAATATTAAAAGGAATAATTAAAGGTTAATTTTGAAATCCAATAAATCTGTTTTCTTCATAGACTTACTTCCAACACGAACAGATATATTTCTAAAATGTTCTTGATTATTTGTAATTTCAGAAACTATTTTTTCTTTTAACTCTTTATTTAAATTATATTCATCTTTAAAGTCAAAAACGTAGAACATATCATTTAAAATATCCTCTTTAATATTAATTAAACCTGTTTTCCCTATACTTGAATTTCCAACACGAACAATGGCTAAGGAGTAATCTTTAATTTCTTTTCCTTCAGGAATTTTTGTTTTTGTTAAAATATTTGCCCCAGAAATATTGTTATTTTTATAATCTCTTTGATATTTTGTTTTTTTCTCTGAAAGATATTTTGAGAGGGTATGTTTTCCGTTCCCATTTCCATTATTTTTTTTGTAAAGAAAAGATTTAGGGATTAATTCTTCTGTAAGCAATTTATCTTTATCTAAGACTTCATTGATACAATTTCCATCTTCATAAAGTAAAATTATTTTATCTTTATAATTATCAAGATTAGTAAATATGGCAAAACAGCAAGGGATTGGTTCTTCAAACCAATTTTTATCATTTTGATAAATTATTATAGTAGAAAAATTATCTAAGATTATTTGTTTTGTTTCTTTATTCTTATTTCCGATAAAAAAAGATATTGGTAAAACAAAAGCAATACTTGATTCTTTATTTTTTAGGTGTTTTATAGACTTTAAGATAAATGCTTTTTCTATTTGCATTTTTTCTTTTTTATTTAGACCATTTTCTAAAAAAGAAATATTTGGATATTTTGAAGGATAAAAGTAACTATTCTTAACATTGTATTTTGTAAATGGGGGGTTCCCGATAACTAAATCAAACTTGTTTTTTTCTTCAAAATTAAAAAAATCTTCGGGATTATTAGTTAAGTCTTTATCAATTTCACACTCGCTTATTCTATTAAATCCTCTTTTTTCTAACTCTTTAACAAAATTTCTGGTTCCTGCTGATGGTTCCAAAATTGAAATCTCTTTAGAATAGTGCTTATAACTCTGTAATAAATTTATGACTCTCTTAACTATTTCCTCTTTTGTAAAATATTGTCCTAAGACAAATTTCTTCACTTCTTCCATGTTAATATTACTCTTTCCCATCTTTTAATTATTTGTATTTGATAACTCAATAAGTGAAAGCCACTTATTTGGATTGTTTAATTTTTCTTTAATTTCGGGAATAGCCAATTCGTAAGGACATCTTTTAAGAGTTTGATGTTTGGTTATAAAATTATAATAAATCTCTAAACCTTTCATAATAGCATTTGCAGATTCAATAGAGTCGTGAAATCCACGAAAAGTTTTAGTTCTCTGTCTAATATTATTATGTAATCTTTCAATCATAATATTAAATCCTTCGCCTTTACTTGCATTAACCCTATGGTGCGTAACTCCATATCTTTTGGTATTTGATTTTTCAATTAGAGTAAATGTTTTTTGAATAGCATAAGGATAAGCAGTTAATCCGTCAGTTGTAACTATCTTAACTTGTTCTTCTGTTTTATCTTTTGCTCTCTTCAAAACTTGTTTTATTTCTTCTTGTTCTCTACCTCTTACAAATTCAGAAGAAATCATAAATCTTGTTTTAGTATCTATACAATCAATAAACCAATTTTTATCTACCCCTTTTTTATTAGAATATTTTCTTCTTGAATATTCCATTTCATCAAGTTGTATTTCTTGTCCGACTTGAAGCTTAAGTTTGTCTGCCCATTGAGAAATAGTTTTTGAATATTTTATTACCCATTTGTAAATAGATTTATGTGAGGCATTATGAGGATAAAATGCTTTAAGGTGTTCTTGGACTTTTCTTGTTGAAACTCCCCTGTAAAAAAGGTCAATAGATAAGGTAATCTTCTTTTTATTATTTCTCATTCTATAAAATCCCGTTCTTTCAACAAATTTCTTATTACAGTTCTTATAGAAATATCTTTGTTGCTTTCCATGTGCTTGTGTTTCAAAAGTTCCTCGTTTAACTACCTCTTCTCCTTTACAATGAGGACATTTTATTTTCTGTACCATAATATATTCAGGTACCACCCCTTTATATATCTTTCGGTACCTTATACCTAATAAACCATAATATAGAACAAAACGTCTATCTTATGGCATTAAACTACAGTCGTTTCATTAAAAAACGAAATATTTAAATACTATGATATATAGTCTTTCTTTATGGAAAACAAAATGAAACAATATAGTCTGAAACTACCAAGTAGCTCAGTAGTTAATTTAAAGAGCAGTTGGGAAATATTGAAAATAATTTCAAGAACAGGAAAGATATTTACAGATAAAGATGTTGTAAAAAATGGCTCCCCTATAAATGAAAATAATTTATTTAGAGTGCTGTCTTATTTAAAATATTTAGGGTTGCTTATAGAAAAAAGAGAAAAAGAAATAGTTAATGGAAAAGAAGAATCTGTACAAAAATGGATTCAGGAAGATAATAAAGATGTAACAGAATTATTTTTTTTATTGAGGGATAATAGAGAAGAAGAAGCAAAGAACCTCTTCACAGAACTGATTAAAAAAAATGACTTGTTTTTATCAATAAAAGAAGAACTTATTAGCGGACATCCTTCTATAACTCTAATAGATTTAAAAGATTTTTTTAGAAGGAAGAATTCTGGAAAAAGTCCAAGTTATTATGATAATGGAGTTAAATTTACAATAGACCTCTTATTATTTTGTAAACTAATCTTAATAGAGGGAAATATAATAAAATTGAGAGGACAAGAAAACATTGTTTCTGAAAGTAAAAATGAAAGAGAATTAAAGAAAGATTCTACAGAAAAAACAAAAGTAATTCTTGGAGAAAATAAATATATGATTTCAGTTGTAGGTAAAGATACTAATTTTGAGTTTCCCATTAATCAAATTTCGGATATAGAAGATGTAGAAGCAATATTAACTATCATAAAAAAGAAATTAAACTAATGCTCATTAATGAGAAGTAGGGACAAAAGCCGTCGGACTCCAGACCCGACGGCTCTACTTTAATAAGATAAATTACATATACTTATTCTTCTTTTAAATCTTTCTCAATAACAATCTTCTCTTTTTCTGCTTTTACCTTTAGATTTTTCCCTAAAAGTTTAGATTCTTCAACTACTTCTTTAGGTAAATTAAGAAGATATTTGGAATATTCTTTATCCCCAACTTTTTTAGACATCGCTTTTATTATTTTCATTCCAAAGTTTTTAAAGTATCGATTACTTTTAAATATTTCTGTACCTTAATTTATCTAACCTCTCTATTGCTAAATCGCAATATTCTTTTTCTATTTCAAATCCGATAAAATTTCTATCGCATAGAGAACAAGCAAGAGCAGTACTTCCTGAACCAACAAAGGGGTCTAAGATTATATCCTTCTCTTTAGAAAACATCTTCAATAATTCAGAAATAAATTGTTTTGGTTTTGGAGACGGATGATTAATAAAACCCTCATCTGGTCCCACCATCTTAGAAGGGGAATCATTAAATATATCTTTATTCCATTTTATAATTTTTGGATTTCCTTTTTTGAAAACCAAGCAGGACATATATTTACTAAATCCTATTGGAGAATGGACACTCCCAAGAGGGCAATTTAAAATGAATTGCCAATGATAAATAAATGGATTATTCTTAAAAATTTCTGGAAGAAGTTTTGTGCTAAAGAATGTTATAAAAAAGCCATCTTTTTTTAAAACTCTGTAACATTCAGGAAGAATTAAATAAAAAGTTTCCAAATTTGAACTATTTTTTATTCCTTCTTTTTTAATTCCATAAGGAGGGTCGGTTAAAATTAAATCTATGCTTTCATTCGGAATTTCTTTAATTAAATTAATCGCATCTCCACAAACAATCTGATTTATCCACTCTTTTATCATAAAAATTCAAAGAAAATAGATTATAAAAAATCTCTCACTTGACAAGGAAAAGACCAATTAAAGTAACAAAGAACTATCACATGTTTATTTTTTCATCCAATGTTGCCTCTCTTTTTCAGGGAATTTTTCAATAGCATATCGCAACATTGTCCTAGGCATTTTCTTGTAATGCTTTTTCAAAAATTCTTTTTCAGTTTCAATATCTTTTTTTCCAATTTCCCTCAGCATCCAGCCAACTGCTTTGTGAATCAAATCATGTTTGTCATTCAATAAAATTTCAGAAATTCTCAAGGCATCTTTGTATTCTCCTTTTCTAATAAAACTCATTGTTGAAATAATTGCAATTCTTTTTTCCCAGATGTTCTTTGATTCAGCGAGTTCGTATAAAATACCCTTCTTTTTGTCAGACAAAAATTCACCCACAATGTTCGGTGCACCCAAATCAACCAAATCCCAGTTGTTTATGTTTTTTGTGTTCTTAATGTAAAAATTAAAAATATTTCCCCTTTCTTCTTCTTTTGATTTTTTAAACTTGTCAACTAAAATAAGAATTCCAGTTAATCGATGCTCATGTATTTTGCTTTCCAGCAATTCTTGAATCTTTACAAGGCTTAATCCGGTGTATTTTTTTGCGATTTTTCTTTGAGCAGGAACTTTTATTCCAAGAAAAATATCCCCCTCACCGTATTCGCCCTCGCTTGTTTTAAAAAATCTCTGCAGAATTTTTGCCTGTTCTGGATTTGCAAGCGAATTTAGTTCTGAAACTAATAAATGGAGCATTATTTATAAAAAATTTGAAAGTATAAAAACTTTTAAATTTGTGAATTTTCTTTAGAAGATGGTAAACCAAAAAACCGCACTTAAACAGCTTTCTAAACTAAGTCATCTTGGAAAACAAATGCGGCTTGCAGCAGAGCAATGGCCCTCGGAGTTCCAAATTTTAATTGCAACTATTCTCTCTGCTAGAACAAGGGATGAAAAAACAATTTTAGTTGCAAAAAAACTTTTTCAAAAATTTCCCTCGTCAAACAAGTTAGCAAGCGCTTCACTAAAAGATGTTCAAAAAATTATTATGCCAGTGAATTTTTATAAAAACAAATCAAAAAATATAATAAACTGTTCTAAAAAATTAATTGAATTTTACAGGGAAAAAATCCCAAAAGAAATAGATGAGCTTTTAAAACTTCCGGGCGTTGGAAGAAAAACAGCGAATGTATTTTTGTCAGAAATAGGTAACGATGCAATTGGAGTTGACACACATGTCCAATACATCTCTAAAAAACTTAGATGGACAAAGAATAAAAACCCGGAAAAGATAGAAGAAGATTTAAAAAAGTTATTCCAACAAAAATATTGGAATAAAGTTAACCCCACTTTAGTTAGGTTTGGAAGGACTTATTCATCAAAAAAACAAAAAGATAAAATTCTTGATGAATTATCGTTAAAGAAATAAAAAATGAACAAGTTAATTAATCAAATTAATAAATTAAAAAATTCAGAGATAAAACAAATTGTAGATTCTAGAATAAAAGAATTTGAGGCTTTTTTAGAAAAAGATAATAACGAGCTTTTTAAGGAGCTTTGTTTTTGTCTTCTTACAGCTAATTTTAGTGCAAAAGGAGGAATAAAAATTCAAAAACAAATTGATGATGGATTTTTATTTTTGTCAGAAAAAATTCTTTCTTCAGAACTCTTAAAGTTGGGTCATAGATTTCCAAACACAAGAGCAAACTATATTGTTGAAGCCAGGAAATATAAAGATTCTCTAAGGATCTTATTAAACTCTTTTGAAAACGAGCATAAAATTCGTGAATGGCTGGTAAAAAATATAAAAGGGCTAGGGATGAAAGAAGCAAGTCATTTTTTGAGGAATATTGGATACAAAAATATTTCGATAATTGATTTTCACATTGTTGATTTGCTTGTTAAAAGTGGTTTAATTGAAAGACCAAAATCCCTCACATTAAAAAAATACCTCGAAATTGAAAATGTATTGAAAAAAATT
>Ga0210019_1004280_pt1 | contig 12488 bp, 10 predicted proteins | sample CryGeyCG2114_020_2_FD_183969 | JGI IMG/M metagenome (GOLD analysis project Ga0210019, IMG submission 183969) | Groundwater microbial communities from aquifer - Crystal Geyser CG11_big_fil_rev_8/21/14_0.20 (SPAdes) (version 2) | ecosystem: Environmental > Aquatic > Deep subsurface > Groundwater ...
GGTTATCGCCGCCTATATTAACAAGAAGCCTTTGCATTATGATTGGGATGATTGGGAAGAGAAAATCTGGTATGAATCATGCGGCAGAAGCCTGCATTCAAGATTTATCGGCGGCTTCTTTAAATTGCTCGAAAGAGTATTACCGTTATTATCTGATTCTGTATCTTGCGCTAGTAACCGTTTAAAAGAATTAGCTGTAGATTTTGGCGTGAAAGATGAGTTTATTTTTGATGCTCCTGTTGGCGCAGATTTAGTTAAGTTTAAGCCGGGCCCAAGTGGTGCACAAATAAAAGCAAAGTATCATATACCGGAGAACGAGCATGTTGTTTTATATGTCGGACAATTACATGGGGCCCAATATGTAGACCTTCTCATCAAGGCAGCAAATGTTGTATTAAATGATCGTAAGGATGTTAAGTTTATGATCGTTGGCGAAGGATTTTTGGAGAATCAGTTACGTCAAATGGTAAAAGATTCGGGCTTAGAGAATAAAGTAATATTTACCGGTGCAGTTAATCATGAGGAGATACCGCTTTATATTGGTGCTGCGAGTATTTGTATTGCGCCGTTTAGGGATACAAAGGTTACCCAATGTAAAAGCCCTCTAAAAATCGTTGAATATATGGCTTCGGGTAAGGCGATTGTAGCAAGTAAAGTTGGAGAGGTGCGCAAAATGTTAGGAGGGGTAGGCTTCTTAGCAGCCGCGGGGGATTATCAAAGCTTGGCTGAGGGGATTAACGCTTTACTTAATGATAGAGAGTTGTGTAAAAAGTTAGGTTTGGCTGCTCGCATGAGGGCAGAGCGTAAATTTAATTGGTCATATACAGCAACGAATTTATTAGAGGCATATAATAAAATTAGCGGAGTGAAATGAAGGTGATTTTTGTAACACGCGAAGGGTCTCAATTGTCTGGCGCACGGGTGCGTTGTCACGGTTTTGCGCGGCAATTAAATACATATGGAATAGAGACAGAAATTTTTTCATTTGCGGATAATCTAGGGGCAAAATACGCAGAAGAAGAATCTCAAATGAGTTGGATTACAAAACTAAAATATAATTTAGCAGCCTTTAAACGACTCATAAAAACTGGGGAAAAAGATATATTTTTTCTACAGAGATTAAATTATCACGCCCTAGCCCCGTTCCTTATTTCCTGGCCAGGGAAAAGAAAATTTATTTTTGACTGCGATGATTGGAATATCCGGGAGAATCCAGTTTACCGTTTTGGATTTTATCCAAGTTCAAAGATGGAATATTTAACTAGAAAATTGGCTGGATATTCTAATGTCTGTATTGCTGCTAGTGGATTTTTAAATGAATATTTATCGCAATTTAATAAGCTTGTGTATTATTTGCCTACGGGTGTGGATACTCAGATATTTAGCCCGAAAGCCAAAGATAAAAATACTTCGGAAATAATATTTTCCTGGATAGGTACGGCATATCATCCGGAAATGGGTGAAAATTTAAGGTTTATCCTGGATGTTTTCTTGGCTCTGGCGGACAGAAACAATAACATTTTTTTGAGCCTTGCCGGTAAAGGTAAATATTTTAATGAGGTTATAAGCGGGCTAGATATTTTTAAGTATAAAGATAGGGTGATAAATGAAGGATGGATATCTCCTGAGCAGATCCCAGTTTATCTTTCAAAAATAGATATCGGACTCTTGCCTTTGATTCAAAATACGAAGTTTAATTTGGCAAAATCTCCGACTAAGCTCTTTGAGTATATGGCCATGGCTAAGCCTACTGTTTCCAGTAATATCGGAGAAGCCGCAAGAATTATTCAGGATAATAAAAACGGATTTTTAGCGAATAATAAAGAGGAGTTTATAGTAAAAATGAATAGATTAATTGCTGATTCTGTCTTACGGCAGCAGTTGGGAATTCAGGCGCGCAAGACCGTGGAGGAGAATTATTCTCTCTCTGTTTTAGGTAAGCAATTATATGAAATTATAAGGACGGTTTGATGCCAGATATTTCGGTAATTATTTTAACTTTTAATAGCAGGGAATATATTAAATTATGCCTGGATTCTTTATTTAATCAACAATATGGTAATATCGAAGTAATTGTAGTTGATAACGGTTCAAAAGATGGAACTGCCGGTTTTATAAGAGAAAACTATCCGCAAGTTAGATTAATTACAAATGAGAAAAATTTAGGGGTCTCTTATGCGAGAAATCAGGGTATTAACATTGCTTTACACAAATGGATTTTAACTTTAGACTGTGACATTGTATTAACCGATGGATTTATTAAAAAAATTATGGAATTTGCAAATAATTCTAAAGATTCAATTGGCATGATTCAACCAAAAATTTTAACTCAAAACAGCAAAGAAATTTATTCCTGCGGCATATATCGTTCTTGGTTAAGCAGATTTTATGATATTGGAAAAGGTTTACCTGACTCGCAAAAATTTACTGTTGAAGGATCCATCTTTGGTGCCTGTTGTGCTTCAGCTTTATATAGACGTAAAATGCTGGAAGACCTGAAGGATGGTTATGGGTATTTCGACGAAAGATTTTTCTTTCTTTTTGAGGATGCAGATTTATCCTGGCGGGCGCAAAAAAAAGGCTGGGGTTGTATGTATTACCCCCGAATAAGGTGTTTTCATAATGGAAACAGTTCATCCACGGATAAAAAAACCAGGCAATTTTTAAGTTTTCGTAATCGCCAGTTAATGATTTTTAAAAATCAACGTTTTTTTATAACCTTATTAATGTTCCCGTTATATTTAGTTTATGATTTGCCTAGATTTCTCATGCTTGCGGTTAAATTTAAGTGTAAATTTCCTAAATTAGGATAATTTTAACTATGACTAATGTCAGCGTGATCATCGTAACAATGGGCACAAAAAATTATATCAATTCCTGCTTAGAATCTATTTTTAAACAAACACATTTGCTTTTTGAGGTTATTGTTATTGATAATTCATCTACGCAAAGTTTAGCCTTAGAGATTAATAAATTGTATCCATCGGTTAAAGTTTATCCCGGAGCTAAGGATTCATTCTATGCTCAAGCTTTGAATCAAGGCATAGGCCTAAGCAGAGGGGAATTTATCCTTTGCCTCAACGACGATGTGATTTTGGATAAAGATTTTATCCGCCAGGCACTTAGTGGGTTTTCGGTAAAGAAAAATATAGGTTTGGTAAGCGGAAAGATTTTACGCCGCGACGGAAAAACTTTGGATAGTACGGGTTTATTTTTAAGCGCCTGGCGAACGGCTAAGGAGAGGGGTTACGGCTTAGCGAATTCAGGGCAGTTTGAGCAAGGGGGTTTTATCTTCGGAGTAAACGGCGCGGCGGCTTTTTACCGGAAGGAAATGCTAGAGGAAGTTAAAGACAAGAATGGTTATTTTGATTCCAGGTTTAGTATGTTCTATGAGGATTTAGATCTATCCTGGCGGGCTAAGAAGAGGGGGTGGCTTGCATATTATATTCCAACCGCTGTAGCAAATCATGTGCGCGGAGGTTCATTTCGTCCTGATTCCGGCATAGATAAGCCTGTGGCGCGTAGATATTTGAGCGATGAGTTACATTGCGGCTTAATTGAAAACCGCTATCTGACTATATTAAAAAATGAAACTTTCTTTGGATTTTTCCTGCACCTTATTCCGATATTAATCTATGATTTGTGCGCCTGGATTTTTGTTTTATTTTTCCAGCCGAAAGTTATTAAGTTATTTTTTAGCCGCTTATTTAGGAAAAGATTTTGACAATTTGAAGTTATGCTTTAGAATACAGGTAGAATTTATGCGCGGGTGGTGGAATGGCAGACACGCAAGCATGAGGGGCTTGTGCCGAAAGGCTTGGGGGTTCAACTCCCCCCTCGCGCACTTTTAACGTTTTTCCTGCCGCTTATCTTTAACGTAATTACTTTTCTCTATGTTTTTGGCAAGCTTCTTTAGCTCTGCGCCGATCTCACCGATCTGAGCGACGTGGGTTATGTCGCGCATTTCATTAGTTACAACACCGATTGATATTGAGAGCAGAGGGATCTTGTGGATTTTACTTTGGCGGTCATAGCCGATGATAAAACCGTTTTCCCGGTCTTCTTGATTGTAGAATGACGGAGAAATTTTATCAAAATCGCGGATGATCTTTTCACAGATACTATCCGCAAACTCCGGAGTAGTTACAACGACAAAATCATCTCCGCCGATATGGCCGAGGAAATCTTTCGGCCTGCCGGATTGATGTACTGCCCCAAGCAGAATGCGGGCGGTTTCTCGGATCACATTATCGCCGTGTTCAAATCCGTATTTATCATTATAGGCTTTGAATTTATCCAGATCCGCATAGCAGACGGCAAATTTATTTTTACTGTTAATACACTTTGAGAACTCATTAAGGATAGCTATGTTTCCCGGCAGCCGGGTAAGCGGGTTTGCTTCCAGATCCCTTTGTGTACGCCTTAAGACCATGCGTATCCTTGCCAGGAGCTCTTTGGGTTCAAAAGGTTTAACTATGTAATCGTCAGCTCCGGCATTAATGCCGCCTATTCTGTCGTTGATTTCACCTTTTCCGGTGACCATGATTATCGGTAGGTGCTGTAATAATAAATCTTTTTTGACCAGATTACACACCTGCCGGCCATCCATTTTTGGCATTTTGTAATCTAGTAGCGCTAAGTCCAATGGTTTGGTGCGGATGATCTCTAAAGCCTCTTCGCCGTTTTGCGCTTCAAGGGTTTCGTAATTTTCTTCGGATAAAGTAATTTTAAGAATATCTCTTATATCCGGATCGTCATCAGCAATAAGTATTTTTGTCGTCATAAGTATTATTGGCCTGCCTTAAGGGTAAAGCTAAAAGTTGACCCTTCTCCGGGTTTACTCTCTACCCATATCTTACCTTGATGCGCTTCGATGATCTGTCTGACCAAGGCAAGGCCAAGGCCGGTGCCTTTTACCTCCTGATTAATCGTATTGTCTACGCGGTAAAACTCATCAAATATATGCTCCTGATCATCCTGGGGGATACCGAAACCGGTATCTTGGACATCAATCTGAACGGTATTATTCAGGCGGTTTGCGTTAATGCTGATCTTACCGTTTTGCGGGGTAAATTTTAGTGCGTTGCCCACCAAATTAATAAACACCCTTTCGATCTGACCCCGGGCAGCCATAATATTTTGGCAGTTATCTGGGATATTGCCGGCAAAAGTAATATTTTTTATTTTTAACTGTTCAGAGAGTAAGTCGGAAATTTTTTCCACAATACTTTTTAAATCCTGGCCGGCAATCTTCATATCTACTTTACCCGATTCAATACGCGAGATATCCAAGAGGTCGTTGATCATCTGCATTAACTCGTCGCTGTGGCGGTTGATCTTCTCAAGCCTGGCCTTGATCTCATCAGGCATCGCCCCAAGTTTACCGGCGAGCAATATCGCCGCATAGCCTTTGATCGAGGTAAGGGGGGTCCTTAATTCGTGAGACACGCTGGAAATGAAATCACTTTTTCGCCGGCTTATTCTTTTAACTTCTTCCAAGGCTTGAGTTAACTGATGGGTTCGTTCTTCAACCTTGATCTCTAATTCCTGTTGAGACTTCCAGGTTTTTTCAAAGAGCCGGGCGTTATCTAAAGTCTGGCCGATTTGATTAGCCAGAATACTGATAAACTCACGGTCTCCTTTGGTTATAGTAGCGTCGATATCTTGCGTGCCGACAAAAATAAATCCTTGGTCTGCCTCCTGGGTAAGCACAGGGCAGATAATAAATGAATGCGTTAAAAATAGCTGACGCACCTTATCTTTTGTTAAAAAATTATCAGTTGCAAATTCAGAGGAAGCGGTTGCTCGATTATGGATTAAATCCAGGAAATAATCCTTATTGAGATTAACCGCGTTTTCTATTCTTTCAGATTCTTCATGGCTGTATCCTAAGCATAAACATAAACGGAATTCTCTCTCCAGGCTCCTCCATAAAAAAGCAAGGGATTGTTTGAATCCTAATGCCTCTAAGTATTTATTATCTATTTTTTTAAAAATCTGTTTTTCTTCCAGCGTCGTATTTATTTCTTTAGATAGTTTTTGCAGCGTATCCAGCCCGGCGATCTTTTTATCTAATTCTTCCTGAGCCTTGTTTAGCTCCATATCGGTGCGCATGATCAGCTTAGCCTGCTCGTCCATCTCTTCCAGAGAAAGGCTCAAGGTTTTTATTTTATCTGCCGATTCTTTCAACCGTTGTACCTTAGAGAGCAGGGCGATTCCCATACCGGCTACAATTAAGCAAATACTGATGAATATAAAGGAAAGCATTATTGGTCTCCTATGGCTAAAATGTTGATGCTCTGATTATGAAGATATGTCTGGCCAAGGTAATTAATTGATTTTAAAGGAGCTTGCTCGCCATTAGTGCAGATGCCGATTAACGGAGTATCTTTCCCGAATACCTCTTTGATTACTCCTATCTCAATGCTCTTTTGTCTACCCAGAAGAGTGAGCCTGGCGGCGGAGTCAAAAATCATCACAAATTTTATTTTTTCCATTCCAAAATTTCTCTTTGCCTCTTCACTGGCTGTGATTGCCGCTTTTAGGCGAGAGTCTTCGGTGCTGATCATTAATCTTATCCTGCTGTTTTGCGGGACGTTGCCCTGGGTGATGAGCGAGCCGTCATCTTTTATCGATATAATATTACGCAAGAGGTATTCTTTCTCTCCTTGTAAATAAATTCCTATCGGGTAGGAGGTAGATATGCGCCGCAGCTCTTTTGCCAACTCCATTGTGTCTTTGGCAAGGTACTCTTCATAGAGTTTTACTGCCGGTAACCCGTCGATCTCTTTAATGAGATTGCCTTCTGAGGTAGTAACCGTGCGTATTTTACCTAAAGCCAACCAGCCGTGTTTTATCCCGAACCCGAAATTAAATTTACCGCCGAAAATTATTCCGCTGCAGGATTCAGAGAGCAGCTCGTTATTTACATATTGAAAAGTTTTTTGATTGGCAAAATCATCCGAGGGAGACGCACCGACTAAAGGAAAGCTTCTGCCGAGATTTTCCTGCAGGCCGTTGATCAGGTTTGTTCCACCGGTGATTAGGCTATCCGAAAAAATTATACTTAAGCTTCGGCGTACATTTTTAAAACCATATAATAATTTATTGGCTAGCTCCTCGCCGCTTGAAAGGGAGGTATCCGGTTTAATATTTTTTACCGTATTAATATTAAAAAATGTTTGCTGAGTTAAGCTGATTAGTAAAACCGCGAAACCGTATTTAAATACGCCTTGATCAGTAAGGATCATCTGGCTGCTACAACCTAATATGGGGATCCCGCCTAGCAAGTTGTTCGCGGCCTTTAACACCAATGGGTGAGCAAATTCCGTGGAGGTAAAGATAATTGCCAGGCTTACCGGAACATTTTTTAATCCGATTACGGCTTGTCCGATTGCTTCATTAACAGCCTGAACATGCTCTTTGAGTTGGCTGAACCCGCTACTTATAATCATGGCGAGTTTAGTATATAATGCAAACATCAGAGGGTCAATAAAATTATTGACTAAAGAGATGGTTATAGTAAAATGACTGACAAACATTTGGCCCCATCGTCTAGCCCGGTCCAGGACGTCAGCTTCTCAGGCTGTAAACACCGGTTCAAATCCGGTTGGGGCTACCAATAAAATTTCCCTTGCATTTTATTGAGCTTTATAATATTATAAAACTCAAGGAGGAGTGCTAATGCGCGAACAATTAGGTTTTCTAAAGGCTTCCAGTGCAGTGGTTAAGGTCGCTGCCTGGATTTTTTTGTTTCTTGGACTTGTTGCCGGCTCATCCGTGCTTTTAGGCATGCTTCCGTATTATCCCCGCTGGATGGGGTTAGTTATTCTGTCAGTTTATACATTTATAGCTTTCTTCTTTTTTCTGGTTGCTAAAATCGTCGATCTTTTAATAAAAATTATAAAAGAAATTAAGAAGGATTAATTTGGAGGCAAAAAGTGAAAAGAAAAATAATTTTATTTGCGCTGGTTAGTTTATTTCTAGGCAGTATTTTAGGATGCGACAAGATTCCTTTTATCGCCGGAAAGAAAAAAGAGGTAAAAGTTATTCCTGCTCCGGCGGCAATAGAGGCAAAGGGGGCGATCATTGCCAAGGTGAACAATATTCCGGTAGGCCTGGAGGATTTGAATGATGAGATTGATATTTATAACGCTAATGTTCCGCCGGATCGCCCGGAATTAAAAATTAATACTAAAGAACAAAAAATAAGTTACTTAAGGAATGAAATTATTCGCAGGCTTTTAATCTATCAAAATGCCTTGGATAAAGGTTTAGATAGGAGTGAAGAGGTAAGACAGGCAGTTGAAAAGAATAAACGCGATATCCTGGTTGTAGAGAATATCAAGGAAGTTACAAAAAATATTGATGTTTCTTCCAAAGACGTTGAAGATTATTACAATACCTATAAAGAGCAGCTTAAAGAGCCTGAGGAACGCCAGGTTTCTGAAATAGTCGTCGGCAGTGAACAGAATGCAAAGGATATATATATTCAGCTTTTACAAGGCGCTGATTTTGGGGCTTTAGCTAAAAGTAATTCGAAATCATCAAGCGCCAAAGACGGCGGAGATTTAGGATTTATTTCCAAGGGTAAGAAATCCACGCAATTTGATGCCGCAGCTTTTTCGGATTCTTTAGAGGTAGGTAAAATTAGCAGTATATTTAAAACTCCCGAAGGTTATTGTATAGTTAAATTAGAAGCTAAACGCGGAGGCAGCCAGAAACCTTTGTCTGAGATGTGGGATGATATTAAACGCGGCCTGGTTTTCTTAAAGCAACAGCAGGCAATTGAAGATTTAACCGGCAAGCTTTCCCGTGAGGCTAAGATTGAAGTATACGAAGGAGAGATAAAATAATGGCTATAGAAAAACAGAAGCTTATTTTAATTGCGGGAGTAGTTTTAGCTTTATTGGCAATTGTAATGACGAAGATGTATTTGGATCAGCAGAAGCAGGCTCTTGAGGAAAAGAAGAGAAGAGAGATTGCTAATATTCAGGCGAATCAGGCAGCGGTTTTGGTTTCTAAGCAAGATCTTCCTGCAGGAACGGTTATCGAGCCGGAGATGTTAGGAACGGAAATTGTTCCTAATCGGTTTGTTCAACCTCAAGCGCAAACTTCTTTAGATAGGGTAGCCGGAATGGTCACGATTGCTCCGATATCTAAAGGGGAGCAGATAAGTCTTTCTAAGCTTAGCCAAAGTAGAAGGTCAGGTGGCGGAGATTTATCAGGGGTTACTCCTTCAGGCAAAAGAGCTATTTCGATTGTCGTCGATAATATTGCTTCCTTATCAGGAATGATTAATCCCGGGGATTACGTTGATGTATTGGCTACAATAATGATTCCTGTCACCGGAGTAGATGGCAAGCTGACCGAACAGATGGCCGTTTTGCCCTTGTTCCAGAATGTTTTAGTTTTAGCAGTAGGATCAAATACCGGAGGCATGGTAACTAGCTCAGGCAGTAGATATGCAGAAAAGCAGGCATCCAGCGGGAACGCTTTAATTACCCTGTCATTAGGGCCGCAGGAAGCAAATCTGATTGCTTTTGTCCAGGAGCAAGGTAAGATCCGTTTGGTGATGCGTTCTCCGGCTGATGCTAGAGTTGAGCCGATTGCTCCGGCCAGTTGGGAAACTTTATTTCAGTATATTTCGCCGCAAAGTATGGAAAAACCAATAGATACTAATGAATATGTGGAAGTTTTACGCGGATTAAATAAGACAAAAATTCCTTTGTCAAAATAAACTGGCCCCAAACCCGAGGAGAAAAATGAGAAAGTTATTCTTTAGCTTATTTTGTGTAGCTACTTTTTTAGCCACAATGCCTTTTAAGGGATATTCCACTGGTCTGGCTGATGAAGAGATAAAACTTTATTTGGGCCAGCCACAAGTTATTTCTGTAAGTTCACCAAAAAGAGTGGCAGTTGGAAATCCGGCGATTGCCGACGTTGTCAACATTAGCAAGATTGAGCTTACTGTGAATCCTAAGGCAGCCGGAAACACTACGCTGATTGTTTGGGATAATTTTGGTGAACAATCTTATTGCTTAAAAGTATTCATTGAAGATACATCTTTGATCAAGGCTCGAGTAGACAATATGCTGGCGTCATTAAATTTTCCCGGAGTTTATACTAAGGCAGAAGATGAAGAGGATAAGGTAGTGCTCTTAGGTAGCGTAAAATCTACTCAAGATAAAGAAAGAATTACTCTGGCATTAGCTCAAATAAAAGATAAAATAATGGATTTAATAGTGGTAAAAGAAGAGGAAGCAATTGTTGAAATTGATGTCCAAGTAATTGAGTTGAACAAAGGAGCCCAAGAAACATTGGGATTTACTTGGCCTGGCTCGACTACCTTAACCGAGGTTGGCTCTCGAGCTATAGACCCCGGCGTATCCTCTATTATAAAAATATTTGAGACTAAGGATTGGACTCGCGCCGCATTTACTTTAAGGCTGGATGCTTTGATTACTGAAGGTAAAGCGCGTGTTCTTTCCCGCCCGCGCCTGTCTTGTCAGAGCGGAAAAGAGGCTAAACTTGTTGTCGGAGGAGAAGTTCCGATATTAGGTGGTTCAGTTACACCTGGCACAAGTGGGGCAACTTCAATTGGCGCAACTACCGGCGGAACGGTAGAGTATAAAGAATATGGGATTATTTTAAATATTAAGCCTCTAGTTGAGGATTCTGGTCGCATTCACCTTAATCTCGATGTGACTGTTAGCGAAGTAGGTGCAGCAGTGGAAACTAGTTATGCTTTAGCATATCCATTAACTAAGCGTTCGGCGACAACCGAACTTTTTCTTGATGATGGGCAGACAATGGCCATTGGAGGTTTAATAAAGAGAAAGACAGAAGAGGAATTAACTAGAGTTCCCTGGCTCTCCGATATTCCGGTTTTAGGGGCGTTTTTCAGGAAAAGGACTACTTCTGAAGGGATTCAGGGTGATGATGCAAAAAATGATACCGAGCTTTTTATTACGCTTACTCCGCGCATAGTTAGTCAGGGGGTATCTACGAAAGAATTAAAACCTGCGCCGGTTAATGTTCCTTCGGTTAGCGATGATAATATTAAAGACCCTGTTTTAAAGTATTCAAAAATTGTGCAAAAGCTGATCTTGGATGACTTCTTTTATCCGGTTGAGGCTAAAGAAGCAGGATTCCAGGGAACCGTGAAATTAAGTTTAAAACTTTCGCACCAAGGCGATTTAATGGATATAAAAGTAAAGGATTCCTCCGGATACCGGGTACTCGATGACGGTGCCCTGAATACAGCAAAAAAAGCTTCCCCTTATCCTCCATTCTCTCCCGAAATAAAGGAAAAAGAGTTATGGGTGGATATTCCAATAGTCTATCAACTGAATTAAGAAAATGGCCAAAAGAATCATAATTTTTAGCACCAAAGGTGGTGTCGGTAAGACTCTGATTGCTGCTAATTTAGCGGTATCTTTAGCGCAAGCGCAAAAACGCGTCTGCGTAATTGATTTAGATACGCAGGTCGTCGGAGATATGGCGCATATGTTGAGCTTAAGCCCTCAAAAGTGTATAGCGGATTTAATGTCTTTTATTAAAACGCAGCCGCAATTAACGAAAAAACAGGATTTTATAATTAAGAGTAAATTTAAAAATGTTGATTTTCTTGCCGGAGTGCTAAAGCCGCAGCAATCCGGTTATCTTTATGCAGAGGAGCTTCCCAAGATATTCGATCTTTTGGATAAAGATTATGATTATATTGTTGTGGATGTCGGTAAAAGCTTTAGCGAAGTATTTCTTGCAGCATTAAATCAAGCCAATCTTATCCTTTTGGTAGTTACTCCTGATGTGCTCTCCATATATCAAACTAAATGGGCGTTGGATACTCTGCAGTTTCTGCATTTTCCTCTGAGCATGATTAAGCTTGTGCTTAACCGGGCGGAATCTGTATCTAGTATTAGCTGGCAGGAGATTAGGGTAAATTTGCCCGTTGATATCATTGAGAAGATTCCCTCTGAAGGAAAATTAGTTAATCAGGCAGTTAATCTAGGAGTGCCGGTAGTCATTGATTCTGAGCGCTCTAAGATTACAAAAGCCTTCTCAGATCTTGCCGATATTGTAATTACCGGTAAAGGAATCTTTACCGAGCGTCGGGATATTGATCAGATTAAGATGAAGGAGGCAGTAAGAGAAAAGTCCGGACAGTTTTGGCAGAGTCAGAACCTGATGCAATCTGTGCTTGAGCCGGATATCAATGAAGATAAAGATGAGATAGTAATCCTTAAGCGCAGGATACATAGCAAACTAATTGAAAATTTAAATATTAAAAAAATCGATTTGAATATTTTTAGTGACCAGAAGAAAGCTAAAGATTTAAGGGAAAGAGCCGAAGCAATCGTAAGTAATCTTTTAGTTGAAGAAGCAGGAAGTTTTATTCCTTCGCAGGATGTCAGAAGAAAGCTGATTAAAGAAATCCTCGATGAAGCCTTAGGGCTGGGTGCATTAGAAGACCTTTTAGTCGATCC
>Ga0210019_1004281_pt1 | contig 12484 bp, 12 predicted proteins | sample CryGeyCG2114_020_2_FD_183969 | JGI IMG/M metagenome (GOLD analysis project Ga0210019, IMG submission 183969) | Groundwater microbial communities from aquifer - Crystal Geyser CG11_big_fil_rev_8/21/14_0.20 (SPAdes) (version 2) | ecosystem: Environmental > Aquatic > Deep subsurface > Groundwater ...
GCTTCTCACTGCATCCCAGACGAGTATCACCGGGCCGTGATGATGGACTTCGCCGAGAATTGGTAAGGGGCCACGCACTGGAGTAGTGCGAACCTCAAAAAATCCTGTTGAACTCTCAGGAGAAAAGACTGTAGTGGGATAAACATAAATGGATTCCACATTGCGGTAATAATTGTTTGGCAACGCGAGTATCATCAAGCAGGCATGGGCGGCGATAATGACGCGAATTTCATCCGTCAATTCGAGGTTATTGCACCCTGACCAGTTCTTTTCGGCAATAAAGATCTGGATGAGATCCTGTAAACGCTTTTTTTCATCATTATTGAGGTGCTGATAATATTGAAGACTATTTTGAACGTGCCTCTCCCACTCGCTGGGGAAAGGAGTGCCAAGTATTTTTTTTCGCCGATAATCACGAAACCAATGCCACACGAAAATTAACCTCTTTAAAGCTGAATCACCGCTACGCTCCCTTAACAATGCTCGGGATTGTTTTAATGTTTATTTTCTTCGGCGTTCAGGCAATCCAATATCCTCACATAGTATCTCCTATGGCATATTCCCTTGAGGAAAATTTTTTGCGGAGCCCCCTTTACTTTATTTATTGGGTTTTGGATGGTCTTTGGTTTTAATCTCCCCCTTGATAAGAGACCTTTGCACAACCCCGAGATTCTTCGCTGACGCTCAGAATGACATTCCCCCCCCCCCATCCGTCATTCCCGCGCAGGCGGGAATCCAGAAATCAAATCAGGGTTTCGCTCTTCAATCAGGCGTAGCTGACAGGCTCGTTTCCATTTTCTGACCTGTTTTCGCGGGTGCTCGGCGCACGGCCAGCAGACCCGACATTTCTGTGCGCTCAAGGCCTCGTGGCGTTGTTTCGAAACGTTTAGCCATGTTGCCCCCACGGTGAGTGGTGATCGGTCATGTCTTCGTGTTGTTCGAAGTAGACCCGGTGTATACACAGGGTTGTCTCATTTCACCCTTCTGGATTCCCGCCTGCGCGGGAATGACGTAGGTTGATGGGGATGACGGGGGTTGTGAGGCGAGCAAACTTTTCGTTACCCCCACGGCGAGTGGTGCTCGGCGTACCCTTGCAGGCACGAAGGCTAAGGTTAATCATCACGCCCCCCTTATCAGGCGGAAGCTCAATTGAAAATTAAACTTCTTGCGGTGAATCACTCATCTGTGTTCGTGATGTCCTCTTCATTAGCATTCGTGCCCCGAAGGGGTAACATCTGTGGTTCAAAAGGTTTTCGGGATTAAATCGTTACGGGCGAGGCGGGTTGCAGGTGGCCTTCGGGATAGATATATAAAATTTCTTCGGGCGCGATCATTTGCGCGACTTCCAGAACATTCTGATAGCCTTCAAGGTGGTTGTTGGCAACGGGTAGCAGTATGAAATCGTAATGTTCGCTCCTCAGTTGATCTACCAAATCGTTGGGAATTGATTCGGCTGAAAAAAATCCCGTGCCGTAAGAATAGATTTGATTGAGCTCTTCCATATCCTCCATGTCTTTGGTGGAAACATTCTGTCCGAGTAGATCGACCTGCGCCTTGGTGTTTAAATTTTCAAGGATCAGGCGGATCATCCAGTTTCTGACATTTCTGAGCACCAGAATTTTGGAGCCATCCGGAATGGCTTTGAAAGAAGATTGGGCGTTGTTTGAAAAATTTTGTGATTGAACTTTCTCTTTTCCCATATCAAAAGCAGACAGGGCTTTGTTGAAGTTTTTCCGGATTTCGTCAGCAGGGTAATGCGGGTAGTGGACCACAACCTGACCGTTGCCATCGAACCCTTCCCAGTTTGTCGAGGGGGAAAGTAGGGATTGTTCTATACAAGAATTGTAGAAGTCTGTTCCTGGTTGAGGCGTATTGATAGAAACCTGTATTTCATCGAGCCATCCTTTGGAAGCCATTTCATAGACCAGGTCGACTGTTTTCTGGTCTTCTTCCTGACTGGAGCCGAGCCCGCCGATGCTGATGGTCCCATAAAACAGCATGCCCAGACTTTTGCCAAATTTAACCATGGAACGAAGTTTATCCAGATCGTGTTTTTTGCCGAGAGTCATTTTTTCCGCGACCTTGTCGCTACCCGTTTCAATCCCGAAACGGATTTTGTAATACCCGGCGGCGCGCATTTCTGCCAGGGCCTCCTCATCCAGGGAAGCGTACTCGCACATGGCTTCGTACTTGAGGTGATCCAGTTCGGCAGAGCGAATTGCCCTGGCCAGGGAGATGTTGAAACTTTTTTTAATGTTGTGGACTTCTTCGTCAAAGAACACGCCTTCCATTTCCGGGTATTTCCCGTGCAAGGCGCGGATCTCTTCAACAACACTGTCAACGTTTCTCGGGCGCCAGTTCAGTTCATCATAATAGAGCGTGGCCGCGGCGCAGAAATTACAACGGCGCGGACAACCTCTTGAACCGTACATCTGGATCTGTTTGTAGCGGCAGTTGGGTTCGTGATAATCAATGCGGCTCACATCATCATCTTCAGGAAAAGGCAGAGCGTTGATGTCGATCAGTTTGCCCCGGGCATTGGGATGAACACCGGCAAGCTTTCCGGAGTCCTTTCCCTGGATCAGGTCAAGAACTGTAAACTCATATTCGCCTATGCAAACGTGGTCTGCGACTTTCAGGATATCTTCGGGGTGGGCCATCGGGTGCTGACCGGTAAACACCAGTTTGGTTCCAAAAGTTTCCTTGAGTGCAGAGGCAAGGCGAAGATCTTCACGAATGGTCCGGGTTGAACTTTCCATGATGAGCCAGTCGGGTTTTTCCGCGCTGGCATGTTTGAAATAGGTTTCGAAATCCCAGGCATGCAACACCCCATCCATGAATTTTACGTTATGGTTGGTTTCCCGTTTCAAAAGAGAAGAGGTGTAGGCCAGTTCCCAGGGATAGTATCCGCAATTGGTGAAGTTCTTCACACCCAGAGACCAGCGCGACGGAACATGGACCATGTGATAACCATCCTGGTCGATTCCTACAGAATTGGCGACAATGATGTTCATGGTTTTCATCAGGCTGTGGCTTTGTTCGATTCCTGTACCGATGGATAAGGCTTGGGGACAACAGAGGGTGCTTTCTTGCCAAACAGTTTGCGGAATCCCCATTCTCCGATCAATGCCAGTGTAATGATGAAACAAAGCAGGGCGGTGGCGGCATAATTGACACTCAGCCAGAAGAAGGTGGTTTTTTCCATGATGGATTTGCGCATTGCCTTGGCAGGGTCGAGTTGGACAAAAGTTCCTCGAGGGTTGTAGCCCCTTACTTCTTTGGCCTTGGCCGCACAGGCCAAACGATCGATATTGGCGTAACCCAACCCGTGGTCAATATTGTAAAGGGAGACGGCAAGATCAAACTTTTTTTCCCGCAGGCGCGCGATGTTTGCCATGCCGTAGCTGGAGACAGTCATTCTGCGCTGATCGGGAACGGTGAACACCTCATCCACCAGGGGGTCTTGCGCGACCGCTTCCTGTGCTGACTGCGGAGCGAGGACAGTGATTCTGCAGTTGGGGAATTCTTCCCTCAGGGAAAGCAGGGTCTGATTTAGAATCCGTGTGGCAGAACGAATAACCAGAATATTCATTTGGTTTTCCTGTGTATCCATAGATTATCCGGGAATGTGGGCGCGGCCAAAGTCGCCTGGGTTTTCCAGGTCAAATACTTTGCCTTCGACGTTAACGGCGACCAGCTTTTTAATTCCAGAACGTTTGGCGATGGCCTTGACTTCGGAATAGCCGTTCCCGGAAATATTATTAAAAGGGATCACGCCCAGCGAAAACGATTTCTTTTTCAACTGGCCCATCAAACTTTCGGGGAACGTTTTCTGATTGAAATGCGAGTCCCCATAAAGGAGCACTTCATGGACGTGCGGGTTTTTCCTCAGTTCCTGTTCGACTCCGGTTTGCGCGAGAACGGTGACATCTTTCTTGAACTGGTTGTGGATGGAGCTCACAACATCGTTGATCTGCTTCATCCTTGAACTGCGGAAAAGAAGGATCTCGCCGTTGGAATTGAGTTCCAGGTTTTTAAAGTTGTCCTTGGCGGTGGCATTGTAGCGCTGGTTGAAACCTATTTCATAGAGTTTCTCCGCTTCCCTGAAATTGGCCATGATTTTTTCAGCGGGGTATTCCGGGCGGTTGACCACGACATGGTTTCCCCCATCAAAATGTTTCCAGTCCACATCCTTGAGGTAGCCCTGTTCTTTCATGCGATTGAAGAATGGGGTGCCCGGTTGCGGGGTGCTGATGGAAAGCTGGAACCGCCACAGCAGACCACGATCAAGAAGCTCATGAATGAGGTCGAGAGTTTTTTTGTCGCAATCATCGGTGGAGCCTTCTCCGCCGAAGGTAAAAGTTCCATAGAATTTCAGGCCGATGCCGGTGCCATGTTTCATGAGTTGTTTGAGCTTGGGAACATTGAATTTCCTTTGCAGTTCCATTCCACGCGCCGCATGTTCGCCGGCTGTTTCTATGCCAAGCCGAACCATGTAATAGCCGGCGCTTTTCATATTGTCGAGGACTTCTTCGTCCATGGGCCATTGACCGCACATGACGTCATACTTCAGGTCGTCGAGTCCGTTTTCGCGGATTGCCTTGGTCAATTCCAGGATATACTTCTTGCTTCCGTTATGAACCTCTTCATCAAAAAAGATTCCTTCCAGATGTGGATATTTGGCGCGCAGGGTCTGCAATTCGTGGACCACATTTTCCGGGTTTCTCGGTCGCCAGTTCGGACGCTGGTATGAAATGTTTCCGCATACGCAGAAGGTGCAGGACAAGGGACAGCCTCTGGAAGCATAAGCCTGGATTTCCAGATATTCGCTGGAAGGCTCGCCGGGCATTCCATAATGCAGGCGTGAGACATCAGCATCCTCAGGAAGTGGCAGGTCGTTCACATCAAGCGGGGGCCTGATGTTGGTGTTGGGCCAAAGCCCCATAATGGAGGCAAGGTCCTTGCCTTGAAGGATGTCACGCACAACCAATTCATACTCCCGCAAGACGACATGGTCGGCATACTCGCTCACCTCTTCAGGAAAAGTAGTGGGATGGGGTCCACAAAAAATCAGCTTTGTCCCGAACCTTTTTTTAATTTCCTTGCCGAACCTGCTGTCGGCGTCGATGGTGCGCGTGGCGCAGTCCATGACCAGATAATCCGGGGCGAATTCAGAGATTTTTTCTACGAACGCATCGTGATCCCATTTTTCCAGGCACCCATCAAAAAATTTAACTTCGTGGTCAGTGTCCCGCTTCAGGATCGAGGAACAATAAGCCAACTGCCAAGGGTAATAAGTGAAAATGTTGTGGTCTTTAGTGCTGTTGGTCCAGCGACTGGGGGAGTGGATCATGGCATACCCGTCGGCATCAATTCCAACAGAATTACAAACGGCTACTTTCATAGATTTCCTCTACTAGGCGTACAATATTTTTGTTATAGGCTCAATGGATGTTTCCACTTGCGTGGGAAGCAATGAGCAAGGACTCGTTAAGCCGGGAAAAACGGGTGCTAGCAGTAAAAAGCTATTGCCAGATGTCTGCGGAGGCTCCCCGCTCTTTTTCCGGAACCGAAAACGGGCGCACCTGACGAAAAGAGTCTAAAGCTCATAACGGTTGAAATCAATTAAAACTTTAACAATAAAGGCTTTGGCGGGATTCTTCCCGGTTGATTTGTTGGGCCTCATTTGAGGTCGGGAGAATTAGGGAAAGGCTTATGCCTTTTGGGATTCGCCTTGACAAGAGTTGGTGGACTTGTAAAGATATCGCCCCACTAGCGTTCATGAACAAGGACTCGGTAATTCGGGAACAACGGGTGCTGGCAGTAAAAGCTATTGCCAGTTTCCTGCGGAGGTTCTCCACGTGTTCAATTTTGACGGAAGAATTGGTAATCCCCTTTAAGGAGAATAGAATGGTTGACGAATCAGCGGCAGAAAAGAACCCTGGATCAGGGTTTTTCGCCCGGCTGAAATCCGGATTGGCAAAGACCCGCTCAAGTCTGGCGGGAGGGTTTGACAACATTGTCCATGGCAGGGCGAAAGTCGGGCCGGAGTTATTGGAAGAGCTTGAAGAATCCCTTCTCATTGCCGATGTGGGCATGCAGGTGACCTCATACATTCTGGAAGATTTGAAAAAAGATGTTTCCCAGAACCGGATTCGTGAAAACAAGGAAGTGCTGGAACAATTAAAACTGCGTATGACCCATGTTTTGTCGCAAAACCAGAAGCCTCTGGCACTTTCGGAACACAAGCCTTTTGTGATACTGGCTGTCGGCGTGAATGGTTCGGGTAAAACCACGACCATTGGAAAGCTGGCCAGGCATTGGAAGCAGGAGGGCAAAAATGTTCTGCTGGCGGCCGGGGATACATTCCGGGCGGCGGCTATTGACCAGTTACAGGTCTGGGCGAAGCGGTCAGACATTCCCTGCATCAGCCAGAAGAGTGGCGCTGATCCTTCTGCTGTTGCTTATGATGCGGTTCAGGCTGGCGTGGCTCGTGATGTGGATTTGGTCATCATCGACACGGCGGGGAGGTTGCAAACCAATACCAACCTGATGGAAGAATTGAAAAAAATAAAACGGGTGATTGGAAAAGTTCTTCCGGGTGCACCGCATGAAACCTTGCTGGTTCTGGATGCGACCATCGGGCAAAACAGCATATCCCAGGCGCGGCTATTTAATGAAGCGCTGAATGTAGATGGGGTAGTGATGACCAAACTGGATGGAACTGCCAAGGGGGGAGTGCTGTTTAATATTTCTGGCGAGCTTAAACTCCCGGTCCGGTTTATAGGAGTTGGGGAGAAGCCGGAAGATTTACAGGAGTTTATTCCGGAAAAATTTGTGGAAGCGTTAATCCCCGGTTAAGGCTTCCGGGTAATCGTCGTCATACTGCACGGAGTTTTTCTGGTTTGTTCTTTCCAGTTCCTCAAACTGTTTTTGTACAATATAGCGGTGAATCAGGTCGCGATCCTCGTCTTTCATGCCTTCAAAGAAACGAAACCGGAAAAGATCACCTTCCTCATCCCCTTTTTGGACCGAGACCAGGAAAACTTCTGTTTTGATGATACGGGGTTCTTCCAAAGGCAGGGCAAACAGGGCTGTGATAGGTTGCTTGCCGTGAATTCGGGTGACCCCTTTAATGCGACAACCGAACCCGCTGGCGCTCAGGTCGCTGATGGTTGTGCAAAACACCCGTTCATCTTCCATGGTAAGGCAAAGGTCGAGGGTGTTCCGGCTGTCTGTCATAAGTCGGTAGAAGTCCCTGCGGTCCACATCGGGGTCGACAGGCATTTCTCTGGATTTCCAGCGAAAAATCTTCTTAAGCCAACGTGCAACAGGTTTGTGGGCCGACTCTGACTTTATACCGGGATCAAACTTACTCACCATGAACCAACCTTCCTTTCGCCAAACGCAGGGTCACAAAAGACTTGTTTCAATAAGTGTCGGCAATTTTGACAAAGAGCTTTAGCCTTGATTTTGTGGGAAAAGTGAAATTTATAAGAGAAACACTTCTCATATCGGAGCCAGGAAAAAGTTGAGGGTTATGCATGGATTCCTGGTAATTTGCAGAAACTTGCCGGGAAATTTAAACGGTAGGCAGGAATGGGGCGCTGTCACCGATAGACTACGAAAGAGGGCAAATTTTGAAGGCGCAGGGTGTCTGGGAAATCAGGGGCGTATCATAATTTATTTCTTTGTATTATAGCGGAAGCGGCTTTTTGGATGGGGAGAGGTGAAGGAGAAAAAATGGAGGCACCGGGCGGATTCGAACCGCCGATAGAGATTTTGCAGACCTCTGCCTTACCACTTGGCGACGGTGCCCTGCTTGGTTGTAAAGATGGGAAAAATGGAGCGGGAGAAGGGGTTCGAACCCTCGACTTCAACCTTGGCAAGGTTGCACTCTACCACTGAGTTACTCCCGCAACTATTTTTGTCTGGGATGGAATACCCGAGACCAATTATATTTCCTCATCCGGGATTGTCAATTTCTATTTTTTCTTCTATTTTTTGAAAAACTTTGCCTCGGTCCCTTCGATCAGGCGAAGAATGTTGCCATAATGCCTTTGTACAGTGAGTAAACCGACTATGACCGCAAGGTAAATATAGGGTGGTGGAAGCTCAAAAAAAAATGCAAACAGGGGCAGGGAAATCGCCGCCATGATTGATCCAATGGAAACATAGCCCGAAGTCCATAAGCCAACGGAAAACACCCCGACCGAGCATAAAGTGGCCCAGGGCATGATATATGAGAACAGGCCCAGGCTGGTTGCAACCCCTTTGCCGCCCTTGAATTTCAGAAAGACGGAGTAAAGGTGGCCGAGAAAAACCATAAGCCCGGCCAGTGCAATCAGCATTGGTTTCTCGTACAGCGCTCCGGCACCAAAAACTACGATGAATCCTTTCAGAACATCTCCAATCAGGGTCAGTAGCCCGGCTTTTTTACCCAGCACCCTGGCTACGTTGGTGGCACCGATATTGCCGCTACCGTGCTCGCGGATGTCCAGATGTTGGGCTCGTGCCAGCACAACGCCAAAAGGAATAGAGCCGATTAAATATGAGACCAGACACAGGACTAAAATTTCAGTCAGCATAATGGAAGGTTATTCTGCCTCGTCCACCCATGATTCGCTTTGCAGTTTGGACTTTAATTTTAATTTGGCCCTTTTTTCGATTTGCCGCACCCGCTCGCGGGAAAGGCCAATCTCTTTGCCAATCTCCTCTAGTGTTTTTACGTCGTCAAAAAAACCGAAACGCATTTTGAGGATCACGGCCTCCCTTTCTGAGAGGTCTTCCAGTAACTGGTCAACCTTTTCGCTGAGCGATGCCTGCATAAGCTGGTCGTCGTAGGGGATGAATTCCTGGTTCTCGAGTAGATCAAGATAAGGCGTGTCTTCATTATCTTTTAACGGCGAATCGAGCGAAAGATGGGTCCGGTAGGCGCGCATGATAGAGTTGACTTCCTCGTCTCCATACCCCAGGCTCCTTGCCAGTTCGGATTGAGTCGGTTCGCGCTCCAGATCCTGCACCATCTGCTGGCTCTTTTTGTTGATCTTGAGGACCTTTCCCGCCTGCTTGACAGGGAGTTTGACCGTGCCGGATTGTTCGGCGAGGGAATGCATGATGGCCTGCTTGATCCACCATACGGCATAGGTGATGAATTTAACATTCCTGGAAACATCAAAGCGTTTGGCGGCCTGGATCAATCCAATATTCCCCTCTTCGATCAAGTCCTGGAGAGGGATGCCCAGCCCCCGGTACTTGTTAGCCACGGTCACTACATATTTTAAATTTCTCCGTACCATTTCCTGGATGGCTTTAGGGTCCCCGGCTTTAATGGATTTCGCCAGCCTGATTTCCTCTTCCCTGGTGAGAATCTTGATCCTGCTGATCTCCTCCATGTACTGGTTCAACGGGTCATGGTTCGTCCCTTTGTCCGTCGCGGGGAAGGAACGCTTTGCTTTTTCCGGTTTGCGTTTAGGATTTTTAGGCATAATTTTTCAGATTCAGCGCAGGGTTTTCAAGCGAAGCCGTGCTTCTTTTGCGAACTTGCTTTGAGGAGAGCTTTGAATGACTTTTTTATAATAAGCGGCCGCCTCGGAAAAATTTTGTTCATGATAATAGGATTCACCTAACAGGAATTCTGCTTCCAGACCATACGCATGATTGGGATATTCCGCTTTCAACCGCTTGAGTCTTTGGATGGCCGACTGGAAAGAACCGGTGCGATAATAAAACTTCCCGATTTCAAACATGTTTTGCGCCAGAATATCCAGGCACTGGGTAATTTTCAAGTTAGCTTCTTTTGCATAAGAACTTTTTGGGAAGTCCTGTATGAAGCGACGAAAGCCTTCCAGCGCTGAATTAACCGGCGACAAATCCCGGGAAGCCAAATCGGTCAGCTTGAAATTTGACATGGCTTTATAAAAGTGAGCCCGATCCACAAACTGGTGGGCGGGGTAAAGGTCCGTGAATTTCTGGTAATGGAACCTGGCCTCTTCATATTCATTTTCCCTGAAATGAATGTCTGCGAGCAACATCGTGGCCGCTATCCGCTCCTTACTGTCTGGATAATCTTCCATCAACAGTTGGATTTTAGCTTTGGCTTCTTCGGAATCTTTCTTTTTCGCAAGTTGCTTGCTTTGTTGCAATAATTGCCTTGCGGAATAGCTTTTCTCTTTTTTTGTAGTTGCACATCCGGAAAAAAATGCCAGTACGCAAACCCAGGTGAAAAAAGATACGTATTTTGAGGAAAGGCTAAATGGTAACATTATGCTCTTTGATGATTGTAGAATGTGTTCAAATATATACTAAAAAACCTTATGTTTAAAGAGCTTAATCGTTTTCTGGGACGTTAAAGCTCCTTGCTTATCCAGAAAACTTCGTGCTATAACTTCTACAATGCCCACTCTTTAAGATGGGGAACTTCCTCGAAGAAAACTGCTGTCATCATGAAACGAATTATCAAAATTGGATTGTTAAGCTTGCTGGGGTTCCCGGGGCTTGCCTTTGCCGCGGAAACGGCCTCCACAGACTCATGGAAACTGCTTTCCATTTTTGAAAAAGGCGGGATCATGATGTATCCCATTCTTTTTAGTTCCGTTTTAATGCTGGGGATTGCCATAGAGCGTATTTATAACCTGAGAAGGAAGAACGTTATTAACTCCGCCTTTCTCCAGAATGTTCGGAACCAGTGGGATTGGAAGGATATACAAAAAACCCTGCAGTTGTGTAACTCTTACGACAATTCGCTTTCGAGGATTTTAAAAGTCGGGCTATTGCGGGTAGGGGGAAAGCTTGATGAAATTGAAAGGGCGATTGAAGGGGCGGGTCAGCATGAAGCGTCTCTGATGAACTCGAACCTCAGAGTGCTGGGTGCAGTGGCAAATATAACTCCGATGATGGGTCTTTTGGGAACCGTGTTCGGAATGATCAAAGCCTTCAATGTGATTTCTCTCAGTGGGACCGGTAACCCCGGCCTTGTGGCCAGCGGTATATCCGAGGCGTTGATCACAACCGCGGCAGGAATGGTGGTGGGCATCCCGGCTTTGGCCCTGTACCACTACTTTCGGGGAAAAATAGATCGTTATGTTTTTGAGATGGAAGAAATCTCCTTTCAACTCATTGAAGAGCTTTCCTACGATGGCATCCAAAAGTCTAAACCAGCGCCGCCCAGGGAAAAACCTAAAAGGGCATCAAGCGTTGGTTGATCGGGGCCTTTCCGTTTAAAAGGAATTCACCATGCGATTCAGAAGAGAAGAAGAAGATAATTTTGCGTTCGACATGACGCCCATGATTGATGTGGTGTTCCTTCTCATTATTTTTTTCATGGTGTCCACGGTGTTTGTGGACTTCAGTAGAAAGATGGATATTAACCTGCCGACTTCCAAGTCTTCTGTCCTTGATGAAAGCGCCAAAACCCTGGAGGTTGAAATGTCGGGGGACAAAAAAATATTTCTCGGGGGCAAGCCGTTAACGCTTCTGGGGTTGGAAACAACCCTTGAGAAAATGGAACTTCAGGACAAAAAACCAAGCGCTATCATCCGAGCCGATAAATCCCTCCCTTATGGTGATGTGATCCAGGTCATGGGCCTTTTGCAAAAAAAGGGCATTCCTGATATAAGCGTTGCGGTAAAATAGGGTATACTTGGTTACCTGTAACATTACAAACAGCGTCCGGTTTGTGGGTTTGAGCCGGACTCTTTACGTTTTAAGGAGATTTTGCATGGCAACCTACACAAAAGAAAAAGATGTTGAAACCACATTGGAAGATGACGCCTCTGCGCGGACTGCAATGCAGGAAGTATTTTCCAACACTGCCCGGTGGCCGTCTGGATTCGGCGGTTTCACCGCGGATGTGACGGCAAATTTAAATGGTGTTGAACAAAAGGGTACTGTGACGGTTAAAGGTCCCAAGGAAATCGAGACCGACATCAGCGAAGAAAAAGCCAAAGCCTTCATTACGGAAAATCTGGCTTCCATTGCCATGCACCGGGGTCCGCGTTCTTTTGACGAGTCAGATGGTAAGTACAAACTCAACTTCGGTGATGATGGCACGCACCCGTTGGGCAGAAAACTCATTATGGGCGGGGATGGTATGAGTTCGTTCTACCGTATCAAGGACGGTCGAATCCAGCAGATCAATCGGCAGACTCCGCGAATGTCATTTTCTATCAATGTTGAAGAGAGCCGGAAAAATCAGGACGGAAAATTCCTGACTCATAAATACTCCGTGTTCTATTTCAATCCGGAAACAAAGGGCCTGAAAGATGTGGAAAGCTATACAGATGAGTATACAAGAGTGGGTGAGGCTGACCTACCTGAACAGCGCCGCATTATCAACTGCGAAGACGGTGCGGTCTCAGTTTCTACCATGACGCTGAGCAACCATAAACTTCTGTAGACCAGTATGAGCTGGCATGGATGAAACTTTCATCCGTGCCAGCTTGAAGCCTGCCTGATAATCAAAGCAACCCCCCTCCGTCCCCCT
>Ga0210019_1004283_pt1 | contig 12478 bp, 10 predicted proteins | sample CryGeyCG2114_020_2_FD_183969 | JGI IMG/M metagenome (GOLD analysis project Ga0210019, IMG submission 183969) | Groundwater microbial communities from aquifer - Crystal Geyser CG11_big_fil_rev_8/21/14_0.20 (SPAdes) (version 2) | ecosystem: Environmental > Aquatic > Deep subsurface > Groundwater ...
GACGCTCACGCAAGCTACGCTTAATTGTGAGCGGGACGCTCACGCAAGCTACGCTTAATTGTGAGCGGGACGCTCACGCAAGCTACGCTTAATTGTGAGCGGGACGCTCACGCAAGCTACGCTTAATCGGATATATCCTTTCCGCTAACAGCGCGCCCCCGATCAGATGCAAGTGGATATGATCAACCTCCTGCCCGCCGTGATGTTTCACCCGAAATAACAGCTTATAACCATTCGCGCTAATATTCAAGTCGCGGGCTATTTTCTGGGCAACCAAAATCATTTTGCCAGCCAAATCTTGATGCCGCTCCTCCAGGTCATCAATGGTCGGAATATGCTCTTTGGGAATAATCAGAACATGAACGGGTGCGATGGGATGAGCGTCTTGAAAAGCAAAAATCCGTTCGTCTTCATAAACGATTTCGGATGAAATTTGTTTGTTGGCAATTTTACAAAAAATACAGTCTGGCATAATTATCCGCGTTATAGTCCAATTTTCACCGGCGACCCGCTTGGTGACGCGTCATGCGCTTTTTGGCTCAAGCACTGATAACCAACCGCGTGCGGCCAGCGCTGGCTTAAATTGCCGAGGGAATCATGGTCATCCGCTTCGCCAGTAAGGCGAAATGCAGCGCAAAGTTCGTATTCGTCTTGAGACTTTATTCGATAATCGAATTTCACTCCGGTGGCCGGATCCACAAACACGTCGTCAGAAAGATAGTTATACTCTTTTCTCATCTCATCCAAAGAAACCGGCAACACGCCTTTCCCGGAATAATATGAATCAATAGTTGAGACAATCTGGTCAAAGTTGCTTATGATAACATTATCCAGCTTACGATTCCGCGTTGTTGCCGGCGACTCCATAATAAATAACGAAAAGATAAACGTGGCAACAATGATCGCCAGTGAACCATAAAAATAGATAATGATAATATTATCACGCTCATTTAATACTTCGCCGCGGCGTATATCATAGAGATAAAAAGAAAAAACTGTGGCCGCGATACCGCCGACCGTCAGCGCCTTGAGAATAAACTTGAGGGTCAGTTCGCCATTCAGAAAATTATTAAGAATATTAACGAGCGTGCCAAGTACGATCACGGCCGAAACAAGCAAAATAAAATAAACTAGCCATCGCCTGACACCGGATTCTTTGTCAAGCTGGCTGGCAAGCAGGCTCTTAAAGATCTGCCGCATAACCAGATAAAAGATCGGTGTCGCGACAACCAACATCGAGATGGCATACTTAAGCGTATCCGGGCTAAACCGCGTCTGAAATTCCCTAAGCTGGTCGACCACGTATTTATTGATCACCTGAAAAATGACCATTCCGGTCCCGGTTGCCATAAAGACCAGAGCCACGAGCGACAACATATAATAGAATGCGAATTTTGCGTTATTTGTTTTTGAATTTTCCATAATAATCGAGATTCTTCTCCGCCATCCGCCAATCGGCGGAGACGGATCAGAATTACAAAATTCATTGATTTATAATTTTTTTTGCCAACCTTTTTTTGAGCACTAAAATCAGTTTATCTTGTTTTATAGTCTCCTGGGCCCCGGTCGTCATATCGCGCACAATAATCGTTCCGTCAAGAACCTCTTGCTGCCCGAGAATCAATGCCATCTTAATTTCCGCTCTATCCGCCAGCTTCAACTGGGTTTTAATGCTGTCTTTGCTGAACGCGGCGGCAGCGGCAATATTTGCTTTCCGTAATTCTTCAAAAATTTTAAAACCTCTTCGTCTGGCCAACTCTCCCAATTGAACTAAAAAGACTCGCGGATTAATAAGCGGATGGAATTTAATGGCCTGAAACTTCAATTGTGCGATTAACCTTTCCACGCCTATCCCGCCGCCTACGGCCGGAGTATCCTTACCACCCAAAAATTTTATCAGATAGTCGTAGCGTCCGCCCCCCCCCAAAGCGCCTTGCCGCGCCTGTTCGCCATCGGGCCAAAACTCAAAGACAGTCTTTGTATAATAGTCTAATCCCCGCACCAAAGATTGATTCAAAATGTAGGGAATTTCCAACTCGTCCAAAAATTCCAACACGCTTTTAAAATGAGTGTGGCATTCTTCACAAAGGTGATCGATCATTTGTGGAACACCGGCCATTAATTGAATGCAGTGTTCGTCCTTGCAATCTAACAATCTTAAAGGATTTTGCCTGAATCGCCTTCGGCAATCTGCGCAGAGACGATCAGCTCTATTTTTGTAATACCCAAGTAGCAATTTTCGATAGTGCGGCTGACACTCCGAACATCCGATGGAATTAATATGAAGATTAATCGCTTTCAATCCCAACTCCCGAAAAACGACAAAAAACAACTGGATAACCTCAGCATCATTAGCCACCGCTTTGCTGCCGATAACCTCAAGATTAACCTGGTGAAACTGCCGATAGCGGCCAGTTTGCGGATTTTCATAACGGAAAAGAGGCCCCCAGCTATAAAGCTTAACCGGATGAACCAAGGCGGATAACCCATCCTCCAAATAGGCGCGAATAACGCCCGGCGTGAATTCCGGCCGCAACGCCAAAGAATCTCCGCCCTTACTTTTAAAAAGGTACATTTGTTTTTCCACAATGTCGGTGGTCTCGCCGGTGGCACGAACATAAAGATCGGCATCTTCAATAACGGGGGTATCAATCCGTCCAAACCCATAGAAAAGAAAAACCTCTTTTATGGTTTTATAAATTTTCTCCCAGTAAATTTGTTCGTCAGGCAAAATATCGTAAGTTCCTCTTGGGGCTTGAAAAGTTTTTTGATTTTTAGGTTTTGCCGGCTGAGACATTATAATATAATGCGAAAAGCGCAAAAGATTTATACGAAAAATGCGAACTTTTCACGCCACTCGCATACCAACAAGTTTATTCGCATAATTCGCATATCAGTTCGCCGCGCCCTTCCGAAGTCTTGGCGTAGAAGGGCATATTTCGCATTGTGTCCTTTTAATAGTTTGGCGCCGCAAAAACAGTCAACCTGTCCGGCGGCCATGCCCTGACCCAAGCTCGCCCAATAATAAAATCTTTGCCAACGGGACCCCACCGCCTGGAGTCGGAAGAAGCATCGCGATTATCTCCCAAGACAAAATATTCGGTGTTTTTTAAGGTCATCTTGAGATCGCCAATGGTCTTTTGTCCGACCGCCAAATAATTTTCTTCCAAGGCCAGACCACTCGGATGCTGTTGATTATAAATGATAATTCCTCCACCTGCAATCTCCACCGTCTCGCCAGGCAAGCCAATAATTCTTTTGATGTAATATTGCGACGGACCCAAAGGATATCGAAAAACTATCACGTCTCCTCTTTTTGGAGCTTCAAAACGATAGCTGATTTCATTAATGATCAGGTAATGTCCATCGTCAAAACCTGGCTCCATTGAAGCGCCCTTGACGAAAAAAGGCTGAACAACAAAATACCGTATTGGCACCACTATTAATACGGAAACTAAAACAATTTTGATTGTTTCCCAAAGAAAAAGAAAAAAACCGCGCATTATTTCCTCCTTGTAAATTCTTTATCCCGTATCTTTCTCAGCTTGAACCATCATTTGCTGAAGTCAAAAGGCGAAGCCGCCTTACGGCTCTATCCGCGAAATTCAACAACCTCAAGATAGAAAAGGTACGGGATTTATCAATTTCATTCTATAGTATTTGCCCATTTTTGCAAGACGCGATATCATTAGTTCGTAAACCCGAAATCAGAAATTCGAAATAAATTATAAATTAAATATTCAAAACGGGGTTTGGGCATTATGATTTTGGGTATTTGATATTGTTTCGGATTTCTGATTTCGTGCTTCGGATTTCTATGAAGATAGTTGTCGGTCTCGGTAATCTGGGAAAAAAATTTGAGAAAAACCGACACAATGTCGGATTTTTAACCGTTGATTATATTCAAAAAAACGCGGGTGATTTTACCAAGTGGCAATTGAAGAAAAAATTAAAGTCGGAAATCGCCGAAAGCAAAGAATTAGACGTCATCCTTGCCAAACCCCAGACGTTTATGAATAACTCTGGCGAAGCGATAAGAAATTTAATTTCAAGTTTCAAGTTTCAAGTTTCAAGTTTATATGTTATTCACGACGATTTCGACCTGCCGCTCGGCACCTTTAAATTCGAATTCAGCCGCGGCTCAGCCGGCCACAAGGGAGTACAATCAATTATCGACATCCTCGGCACGAAAGATTTTTGGAGATTGAGAATCGGCATCAGACCCCCCTATGTCATTCCCGCGCAAGCGGGAATCCAGAACAGTACAAGCCCCGACGAACATCCGAACCAGAACAAATCCCGACCGCCGATCAAAGCGGAAGATTTCGTCTTAAAAAATTTCGGAAAAGAAGAAAGAAAAATCATCGAAGAATTAACCCCGGGAGCAATTAAAGAATTGTTGGGCTAAAAATTTTCTTTCTAAAAAAATGCGCCTCGCTATCCTATCTGCGAGCTTCAGGGGCAAATCCCGAAAAATCGGGCAACCCCCGATCTTACGGGGTACTAACCAAGAAATAGGAGGGTTGTTCTTAAGTTTTCGCCACTCACAGATAGGATACCAAGGCGAACTTTGTGATTTTTCGTTATTATATGCTATATTCTAATTTTTGTCAATGACAACTTCTTCGTCAGAGCTAAAATATTACAACGCCTTCAATCTTTTCCCGGAGATCGGAGCCGTAAGATTTAAAAAACTTCTGGCTTATTTTGATTCTTTAGAAAATGCCTGGCAGGCAAGCGAAAGTGATTTCCGGAACGCCGGGCTTGACGAAAAAATAGCGCAAAAAATTTGCGCCGAACGAAAGAATATCGACCCCGGCAAAGAATTCGAAAAATTAGAAAAGGAAAAAATAGCGCTGATAACCGCCGAAGACGAAACCTACCCCAAGCTCCTCAAAGAGATTTATGACCCGCCGGCTGTTTTGTATATCAAAGGCACATTCAAACCACCGGACGATTTTAGTTTAGCGGTTATCGGTACCAGAAAACCGACCCCCTACGGCACCCAAGCCGCCAGCAACCTCACTCGTGATTTGTCATCCACCGGCCTGACGATTGTCAGCGGCCTAGCATTAGGTATCGACACCTTGGCTCACAAGGCTTGTCTGGAAGCACGCGGCCGGACAATCGCGGTTATCGGCTCGGGATTAGACAGAAACAGCATCTATCCGTCGAGTAACCGCAGACTTTTCGACATGATTGCCGAAAATGGGGCGGTCATTTCCGAATATCCAATCGGGACCGCGGCAATGCCCTATCATTTCCCCGCCCGCAACCGCATTATTTCCGGCTTGTCTTTGGGGGTATTGGTCATCGAGGCCACCGAAAAAAGCGGGACATCTCTGACTGCCAACCACGCCCTCAGTCAAAACCGCCAAGTTTTTGCCATTCCCGGACCAATTTATTCTCCAAGCTCCGTTGGTCCGAATAATTTGATAAAAATTGGGGCAAAATTAGTCTGTAATATTCAGGACGTCCTTGAAGAATTAAACCTTGTTTCTCTCACCGAACAAATCGAAGCCAAAGAGATAATTCCCGACACCGAAGAAGAAGCGCTAATTTTAAAACTCCTCTCCCACGAACCGCTCCATATTGACAAAATCGTGATAGAAACTAAACTTGACACAGCAACGGTCAGCTCGACTCTGACTTTAATGGAAATGAAAGGAAAAGCGAAAAATCTTGGCGGGATGCAGTATGTGATAGTAAGATAAACTAAATCAATTATTCTAATTAACCTAATTATTTTAAAGAAATCCCAAGTCCCAATTCCGAATCCGGAAAAAATCACTAAATCGCAGTAACCAAAAACTATTGGTTATCGGGCATTTTCCAGCATTCTGGTTTGGCGATTGGTTATTCCTTAGATTAATTAGAGCAATTATAATAATTAGAAATTCATTGAAGCTCGTCATCGTTGAATCACCAACCAAAGCTAAAACCATCCAGCGCTTTCTGGGCGATGATTTTTTGGTTAAATCAAGCTACGGACATGTCCGCGATCTGCCAAAAAAAGAAATGGGGATTGATATTGAGCATAATTTCAAACCCCGATACATTATTCCCACCAAGGCGAAAACTAAAGTTTCCGAACTTAAAAAATTATCCGCTAAATCTGAAGAGGTCATTCTGGCAACTGACGAAGATCGCGAAGGCGAAGCTATTTCTTGGCATTTGGCCGCAGCGCTGAAATTAGACGAGAAAAACGCCAAACGCATAGTCTTCCACGAAATTACCAAATCAGCCATTGAAAAAGCCTTGGAAACCCCGAGAAAAATAGATATTGACCTCGTCGACGCCCAGCAAGCGCGAAGAATCTTAGACCGCCTGGTCGGCTACGAACTTTCGCCGTTTCTCTGGAAAAAAATAAGGCGCGGCCTTTCGGCCGGACGTGTGCAATCTGTTGCTCTGCGCTTCATTGTCGAACGCGAACGTGAAATCGAGAAATTCCACGAAGAAGAATTTTGGAATATCAAAGCCCGGCTCAAAAAAGAAGATACGACCGAAGAATTTGAAGCGAGCCTCACGGAAAAAAATGGAGAAAAAATCGAAAAAATCACCGAGACAAAAGTTTTCGCTGGAATATACCGAAATAAAAAAACATCCGTCGCGTCCGTGAAAGAATCGGAAAGCATAAAAGCTGATTTAGAAAAGTCTTCGTATTCGGTCAAATCCGTTGAACGCAAAGAAGCCCAGGGATTCCCCTCACCGCCATTTACCACCTCCACACTACAACAAGCCGCTATCGGACGGCTGGGATTTTCCGCCAAGCAAACCATGGCCACGGCTCAAAAACTCTACGAAGAGGGTCATATCACCTACATGCGAACTGATTCGTTTAATCTTTCGCAAGAATCGCTTGTCTCCGCGCAAAAAACAATTCAAAAAGAATTTGGAATGGAATATGCCCTACCCTCTCCCCGTTTCTTCAAAAACAAATCAAAGAGCGCTCAAGAGGCGCATGAAGCCATCCGCCCGACCCATCCGGAAAAACTTCCCGAAATGTTCAAAGAGACACTCGATCCCAACCAATATAAACTATACAAACTCATCTGGGGCCGTATGGTCGCTTCACAAATGGCGCCGGCTATTTTTGATTCCCGACAAATAGAAATTGAGGCAAAAAACGAGGAGACAAAAAATTCTTATCTTCTTAGAACCGGTGGGTCGGTTGTAAAATTTGATGGCTACCTAAAGGCCTACGAAAAAAGAAACCAAGGAGAAGCGGAGTTAATTCCAGAGATGAAAGAAAAAGAACCCTTAACGCTTTCCCGCGTCGAGGCAGAGCAGAAATTCACCGCCGCCCCGCCGCGTTACAACGAAGCATCGCTGGTAAAAACGCTCGAGGAAAACGGCATTGGCCGGCCATCGACCTACGCGCCGATAATTTCAACTATTATTGAAAGACAATATATCGACAAAGATGAAAATCGCCGGCTTTTCCCCTTGGAAATTGGAATGCTCGTCAATGACCTTTTGGTAGAGCATTTTCCGAAAGTCGTGGATGTCGAGTTTACTGCGACCATTGAAGAAGACTTTGACGAAATAGCGGACGGAAAACGAGAATGGGTGCCAGTAATACGTGAATTCTACGAACCATTCCACAAAAACCTTTCGGAGAAAATGAAAACGGTTAAGAAAGAAGACATTTTGGAAAAGCTGGATCGCCAATGTCCGGAATGCGGAGGCGACCTTATCATGAAATTTGGACGATACGGAAAATTCATCGCTTGCGCCAATTTTCCCAAATGCAAATATACTGAAAAAACCGAGGAGGAAAAAAAGATGGATGAGGCGCATTCTGGTATTGTCTGCGAAAAGTGCGGATCGCCGATGGTGGTAAAACGCGGACGTTTCGGCACCTTCTTGGGGTGCTCCAATTATCCAAATTGCAAAAACATCAAAAAAATCGAGAAAAAATTGGGAATAGCCTGCCCGAAGTGCGTTGAGGGAGACATTATCGAACTCCGCTCAAAGAAAAAAAGGCTCTTTTACGGCTGCTCTCGCTATCCGAATTGCGACTTCGCGCTTTGGAATAAGCCAACTGGCCAAAAATGCCCAAAGTGCAATTCACTCTTGGTCGAGCTGCCAAAAGGAAAAACCAAATGTTCGAATAAGGAATGCAAATAAAGATAAATTACAATTAAGCGAAGCTTGCGTGAGCGTTCCGCTCACAATATCAAAATCACAAATTTCAAATAAATCATAATGGCCGAAACACAAAATTCAAAACCGTTTTGAAAATTTGGATTTTGGATTTTGAATTTATTTAGAATTTGTAATTTAAGATTTGGCGCTTTGCGATAATTCCTTTTGATTTTCCCTTAATGCCCCCCCACGCCCCCAACATTGAAGACCTCATCAAGGAGGTTCAATCATACAACCCTCAAGCAAACTTTGATTTAATTCAAAAGGCTTTTGAATTCGCCAAAAAAGCTCACGGCAACCAGCTTCGGGAATCAGGCGAGCCATATATCATCCATCCGCTGGCCACCGCCAGAACTTTAGCCCAGCTAAGATTAAATTCAAAAACTATCGCCGCCGGACTTCTCCACGACGTCGCCGACGATACACCGGTTACGATAGAAGACATTGAAAAGGAATTCGGGCCGGAGATCGCTTTTATGGTCAGCGGCGTCAGCAAACTGGGAAAAATCAAATATCGCGGCATCGAAGAGCAGGCGGAAAAATTGAGAAGAGTGTTTTTGGCAATGGCCCAAGATATTCGAGTGGTTCTGATCAAGCTGGCTGATCGCCTGCACAACTTGAAAACCTTAAAATATGTGCCAGAGGAAAAGCAAAAAAGGATCGCGATGGAGGCGCTGGAAATCTACGCGCCTTTAGCCTATCGCCTAGGAATGGGTGAAATGAAAGGACAAATCGAAGACGCGGCTTTCCCCTATTATTATCCCAACGAATACAAATGGCTGATGCAAAACGTGAGAGATAAATACCAGGAGCGGGAAAATTATATTCAAAAAATCCAAAAAATGGTTAGGGGAGAATTAGAAAAAGCCAAAGTTCAGGTTGCCGATATTCACTCCCGCGCTAAACACTATTATAGCTTATACAAAAAACTCCAGCGGCACGAGATGGATTTAAATAAAATATATGACCTGGTTGCGCTAAGAATTATCGTTCCAACAATTGAAGACTGTTACACTACCCTAGGCGTTGTTCACAAAATGTGGCGTCCGCTGCCAGGGCGCATTAAAGATTATATCGCCATCCCGAAGACTAACGGCTACCAATCAATTCACACAACGGTTTTCTGCGTAGACGGCAAAATTGTCGAGATACAAATCCGAACCGAGAAAATGCACAAAGAAGCGGAATATGGTATTGCCGCTCACTGGCACTATTCAGAAAAAGGAGGGTTCAAAGATTATCTTAAAAAAACTTTTCGCTTTCGCGTCCAACCGGCACTCACGCTTCAGCCGCCAAAAAAAGAATTGCTCTGGATCCAACAACTCCAAGACTGGCAGAAAGAAACCAAGGACCCCGAAGAATTTCTTGAAGGACTAAAAATAGATTTTTTCAACAATAGAATTTTCGTCTTCACGCCCATGGGTCTCGTCATTGACCTGCCAGAAAACGCGACGGCCGTAGATTTTGCCTACGCCATTCACACAGACATCGGCCATCGTTGCGTCGGCGCTAAGGTGGGCGGAAAAATCATCGCTTTAAGCCAGCCACTTTCAAACGGGCAAATCGTAGAAATTCTGACCCAAAAAGAAACCCGACCCAAAAGGGATTGGCTCGAATTCGTCAAAACCTCCGACGCCCGCTCAAAAATTAAAAAATGGTTGAGAGAAAAAGAGGGAATAATATTAGAGAAAGAGGTCGCCGAGGCGCCAAAGGAAAAACAGATTCCGTCGCTCAAGAAAGCTAAAGAAAAAGAGGCGTCACCCGCTCAGGTAGAAGTCGACGGGCAAACGCAAATCTTAACTCACATAGCTAAATGCTGCCAACCCCAACCGCCCGATTCTATTAGGGGCTATATTACCGTCTCCCGCGGTGTTTCAGTCCACAAAGCATCCTGTCATAGTTTGGCAAAAATAAAAAACCCCGAAAAATTAGTCGAAGCAAAATGGAAAAAGTAAAAGTTTGGCAAAAAATGCTTCTTTTCTGTCATTCCCGCGCCACACCTACGGGTGGTCACCCGAAGGGCGAAAAGCGGGAATCCAGCGCGGGATAAACTCCAGAGGAAATCAAGCCTGATATTTTTGGCTTATTGACTAGATTACCAGTCGGGACCAAAATGACAATTCGAAAGAAGCTTAATATGAATTCAAGAAAAATATGAAGAATCCATACGAAACGCCAACTGAAGAAAAAATTAACAGAACGCAAAAAATCCCCCTCGAAAAATTGGGTAAATTTACTGAACAAGTTCGAGAGACAAATTCGTCATGAAAGACCAAGCGAAGAAAGAATCAAAGAGATTAAAAACGAGCTTGAAGAAGCCGCCGACCTATTTCAATCCGCCGACGTTCCATACATTATTGACGGTGCCCTGAATATTTCATTATACAAGAGGAAGTTTTTCAGAGAACATAGAGACATTGATTTTGGCGTTTTTTCAAAAGACATTCCAAAATTAGCACGCGCCCTAGAACAAAGAGGATACGCCCTTTTTAGATTTCCCGAAGATGTTGACGAAAGACTAAAAGTGAAAAAGGCGTTACCCCATGAGCTGATAAGGCCAGATGAAGTTGATGTTTCTACAATTTCACGGGAACACATCTTCTTTTTAAGGGTAAAAGATGATTTTGAAATAGATACCGAAAATTATACCTGCTTTGACATTCACGCTCTGGACCAAAATGTAGATGGCGATATTGTAAGATTGAGCGGCACCGTGATACCAAAAGAATATTATATGAACACTCTGGAATACACGACCGACTCAGGAAAGAAATTACGGCTCTGCCACCCGGCAATTTTGGTTTATCACAAACTATTAGAAGGCCGCGAACACGATCTGGCCGATATTAAATATATGATAAAGGAAAACATGCTGTCCAAAGAAAATTTTGCGGAAATTGAAGGATTACTGGCGCAAGACGAAGAAAAAAATTGGGATGAAGACAGGCCGAAAATCCAAAAGGCTAAAAAGTGGATTCTGAGCCGCACGCAACCCTAAATATTCTTAACGCCAATAAGTCCGATTGACAACTGAAACTCATCTCCCTAAACTATAATAAGCAGACAGACAATGCCCGGGTGGCGGAATTGGCAGACGCGCTGGACTCAAAATCCAGTGATGGCAACATCGTGAGAGTTCAACTCTCTCCCCGGGCACCACTTATACGAAAGTCCCACCTTAGACACTAATATAAAAAGGTGCGAAGCAATGGCAACGTTGTGATAATTTTTGCTTCGTGCAATTTTTCAAAGAAAATTTATGAATTTTGAACCGTTTCCGCGACAAAAAATTGATAATCAACTCGCAAACGCGAAGACAATCGGAAATAATCTGAAAAAAAATGGCCATGGTGGACAAGCAGAAAGTTTCGCTTCGGAGCTCACCGAGATCCAAAGAAAACAAGTAGATAGGTATCTTGAAGAAGAGCTTGTGGCAGAAGAAAGAGTCCAAAAACCAATGAACCCCAATTGTAAGGTTTCCGTAGTTATACCTTCCTATGGAGAACGAGGTTATATTTTGCGGCCAATAGAATCATTGGCAAACCAGGAGGGGGTGGAGACAAACGAATATGAATTGATTGTGGTGGTAAATAATCCCTCTGAATCACCTGCAAAATCCGCCAAAGAAACTAATGCGGATTTTGAAAGAAAAATTGTTCAGTATCAATCGGCGATCAGAGAAAATCAAGAAACCTTAAAATTGATAAAATTTATTAACGGCGAAGATAACGATGTGGAAATTAGCGCGCAGGAAAAAGGAATTATTGAGAGAATAAAGGCTTCTGGTCTAAAAGTGTATGCGATTGACAAAGCATCTTCCGGTAAAACCTTGCCGCAAGAAATTGCAAATGTCGGAGGCGCAAGGAATAGAGGCGTAGCAGAAGCAGTAGCCCGTTTTTTAGAACAAAATAGAAATGGAATAATCGCACAGTCAGACGCCGACACTAGATTTGACAGTAAATATATTTGTAATCTCATAGACACATTTAAAAAGAGACCTGAATTGGTTGGGCTTGTCGGCAAACTAGATTTGGAACCGGAATACGGCGATGAACTGATCAGCCTAACTTCTCTTTATGGAGATATGAAAATTGCCTATACCACACTTATTGATGATTTAGGCAAGAGAGAATCTGGCTTTGAAGACGTTGAAGAGATCCGTTTCTTTGAGCATGTCCATTTTAGTGGCGCAAATATGGCCAGCCGCGCAGTAGAAGCGGCGCTAGTTGGCGGAGTGCCAAAAATAGCGGGCGGCGAGGACCCCGGTTTTGGTGAGCGTCTCTCTGATATTGGTGTGATTGATAGGGTTCCTGAAATTGTAGTATCTACG
>Ga0210019_1004285_pt1 | contig 12475 bp, 10 predicted proteins | sample CryGeyCG2114_020_2_FD_183969 | JGI IMG/M metagenome (GOLD analysis project Ga0210019, IMG submission 183969) | Groundwater microbial communities from aquifer - Crystal Geyser CG11_big_fil_rev_8/21/14_0.20 (SPAdes) (version 2) | ecosystem: Environmental > Aquatic > Deep subsurface > Groundwater ...
CTCGGCGGAGCGGCTGATTCCGCTCAGCCAGATGCCGGTCGGGAAAAAATCCGGATGACCCCGCCCCTCCGGAGTCCGGGTCTGCCGGGGATCCCCGGCAGACCAACGCGCCGAAGGCGTTGCCGCCTCCGGTTTTCCCTCGTAAGCGGCCATCTCGCCGGAGGCGCAGACTCCGGAGGGGCGGGGTGAAGGTGATCCGGGCGACCCCCCGGGGTCGGCTGGGTTGGAAACGGCCGGTTGCCGCGATCGGGATCTTCGACGGCGTTCACCGGGGGCATCAGGCGATCCTGAGCCGGGCGGTCCGCCGGGCCCGGGCGATCGGCGGCACGCCGGTGGCGTTGACCTTCTTTCCTCATCCCCTGGCGGTTCTGCGTCCCTCTCTCTGTCCGGAGCCCCTTTACTCTCTGGAGGAGCGGCTGAAGCAGTTTGAGGCGCTCGGCATCCGGGGGGTCTGGGTCCTTTCCTTTACCCGGGCCTTCTCCCGGATTCCCCCGGACCGTTTCGTCCGGGAGTTCCTGGTCGGCCGGCTGGGGGTCCGGGAGGTGGTGATCGGGCATGACTTCGGCTTCGGCCGGGGGCGGGCCGGCACCGTCCCGCTGCTCCGGGCCCTGGGCCGCCAACATGGATTTTCGGTCCATCGGGTGGGCCCGGTCCGCTCCGGGGGGCGACGGATCGCCTCGGCCGGTCTGCGCCGCTTGCTCCGGGCCGGCCGGGTCAGGGAAGCGGCCCGCTGGCTGGGGCGTCCCTATCGGGTCACCGGGACCGTTGTCCGGGGGGCCGGCCGGGGCCGGAAGCTGACGGTCCCGACCGCCAACCTGCCGAAGGTCTGCGGCCTTCTGCCGGCCCCGGGGGTTTATGCGGTCCGGTCCGGCTTGAGCGGCCGGCTGCAGGGGGGGATGGCCAACATCGGTTTTCAGCCCACCTTCCACCGGTCCGCCGCCCGGCGGCGCCCCCTGCTGGAGGTCCATCTGTTCGGGCCGCAGCCCCGGCTGACCGGGGCCCGGCTCTCGGTCGCCTTCCTGGAACGGCTCCGGCCGGAGCGGCGGTTCCCCTCGGCGGCCGCCCTCAAGGGGCAGATGGTTCGGGATGCCCGCCGGGCGGGGCGTATTTTGGGTTTGCAGGGGGGGCGGCAGCGTGGTAGAATTACCCCTTGAAACCACATAAAGGAAGATAAGACAAGAAGATGCCCTTCCTAAAAGAAGAGAAAATCAAAGTCATCGAAACGTTCCGGGCGCACGAAAAGGACACGGGGTCCGCTTCTGTGCAGGTGGCGGTGTTGACCAAACGGATCAACCATCTCACCGATCATTTCAAGACGCACAAGAAGGACCACCATTCCCGCCGGGGCCTGCTTCGTCTGGTCAATCAGCGGCGCAAGCTGCTGGGCTACCTGAAGCGCTCCGATGGGGACGCCTACTTGAAGGTGGTGGATCAGCTGAGCCTTCGCAAGTAGGTCCTTTTCGGAACGGCCCCTCGCCCCACTTCGCTCCCCGACAACAAACGAGAATGAGGAGGTTTTACCCGTGACAACGGAACCGAAAGTCCGCCGCGTCCAGATGAAGGCCGGCAGGGAAGATTTGATTTTGGAGACCGGCCGTCTGGCCAAGCAGGCTGACGCGGCGGTCATGGTCCAGTACGGCGGCACCGTGGTGCTCGTTTCGGTCGTCGTTTCCAAGAAGCCCCGCGAAGGGACCGATTATCTCCCCCTCTTTGTGGAGTACCAGGAGAAGACCTATGCCGCCGGCAAGATCCCGGGCGGCTTCTTCAAGCGGGAAGGCCGGCCGACCGAGGCCGAGATCCTGACTTCCCGCATCGTGGACCGGCCGATCCGGCCGCTGCTGCCCAAGTCGATGCGCAACGAGGTCCAGATCATGGCCCTGATGCTCTCCTTCGACGGCGTCAACGATCCGGATGTGCTGGCGGTCATCGGCGCTTCCGCGGCCATCAACCTGTCGCCCGCTCCGGTCAAGCATCCGGTCGGCGCGGTCCGGGTGGGCCGCATTGAGGGCAAGTGGGTCGTCAACCCCACCTACGAAGAGACCGCTCAGTCCGACCTGGACCTGCTGGTTTGCACGACCCCGGAGGGGGTCATCATGGTCGAGAGCGGCGCCAAGGAGCTGCCGGAGGCGGAGCTGATCGAGGCGATGCGTTTCGCCGAGAAGGAAGCGGCTGCCACGATCGAGCTTCAGAAGAAACTGATCGCCGAGGTTCAGCCGGCCAAGGGGACTTACGACCTGACCGAGTTGGACAAGGACTTCGTGGAGCAGGTCCGCAAGAAGGCCGGCTCCCGGATCGCCGAGGGGCTCGAGGCCCGCGTCGCCAAGGAGTTCGGCGGGGCGGACGACAGCTGGATCGGCGAGGTGGCCGAGCAGCTGAACGCCGAGGCCGGGGAGGGGAAAGAGGTCACCTCCGGCATGGTCCAGCAGGCGATTGAGAAACTGGAACGGGCCCATCTGCGCGGCACGATCCTGGAAAAGAAGAAGCGGATCGATGGCCGGGGATTGACCGACATCCGGCCGATCACCTGCGAGGTCGGGGTGCTTCCCCGCACGCACGGTTCCGGCCTCTTCTCCCGGGGGCAGACCCAGTCGCTGGCGGCCGCCACGCTGGGGACCGCTTCCGACGAGCAGATGATCGACTCCCCCGAGGGGAAGTGGAACAAGTCGTTCATGCTGCATTACAACTTTCCCCCCTTCTCGGTCGGCGAGGTCCGGCCGGTCCGGGGTCCCGGGCGCCGGGAGATCGGCCACGGGGCGCTGGCGGAGAAGGCGCTCAAGGCGGTGATGCCGGGCAAGGAGACCTTCCCTTACACGGTCCGGCTGGTGTCGGAGATCCTGGAGTCGAACGGCTCCTCCTCGATGGCGACCGTCTGCGGCGGGACCCTGGCCTTGATGGATGCCGGCGTTCCGATCGGCAGCCCGGTGGCCGGCATCGCGATGGGGCTGATCCGGGAGAGTGACGCCCAGACCGCGGTCCTGACCGACATCATGGGGCTCGAGGACCATTTCGGCGACATGGACTTCAAGGTGGCGGGGACCGCCAAGGGGGTCACCGCGCTGCAGCTGGACCTGAAGCTGACCGGCGTGCCGCTGAAGGTTCTGGAGACCGCCCTGATGCAGGCCCGGCCGGCCCGGGAGCACATCCTCAAGAAGATCGCGGCGGTCATCGGACAGCCCCGCCAGGATCTTTCCCCGTATGCCCCCCGGATCACGGTCGTCAAGATCGATCCGGAAAAGATCGGCGGGCTGATCGGTCCCGGCGGCAAGATGATCCGTCGGATCATCGCCGAGTCGGGGGCCCAGGTGGATGTCGAGGACGACGGCACCGTGATGGTCTCCTCGGCGAACGAGGCCTCCTCCCAGAAGGCGGTCGCGATGATCAAGGGATTGACCGAGGAGCCGGAGCTGGGGAGGGTCTACGACAGCACGGTCAAGCGGATTATGTCGTTCGGCGTCTTCTGCGAGATCGCTCCCGGCAAGGAGGGGCTGTGCCATGTCTCCGAGCTGGCCGACGGTTTCGTCGAGAATGTCGAGAGCATCGTCAAGGTCGGCGATAAACTGAAGGTCAAGGTGATCGAGGTCGACGCGATGGGCCGCGTGAATTTGAGCCACAAGCAGGCGGCCCAGCCGGACGCCCCCCCGGTCCCCCACCGCAAGGCGGGGGAGGGGAACGGCGCGCGGCGCGGCGGTCCGGGCGGCGGCCGGGACCGGGGGCGGGAAGGCCGCCCCGGCGGCGGCAGCCGTTTCCGGGAAGGGTCCGGGGGTCGCGACCGGGGCGGACGCGGAGGACGGTTTTAATCGTACGCTGAAAAACGCAGCAGATGATCCTTTTACAGCGTCCTGCCAAAAAGACGGGGGTTGACGCCGGTGGCCAGGCAAAGGAAACGGCGGATTCCATCGCTTTCCCCTGAACGGAAGAACGAGCTGTGGGGGATCTTCCTCGTGGCTCTCTCCGTCCTGCTCTTCATGAGCCTGGTCTCCTACCACCCGGACGACCTGGAGTTTTTCAGTTCCGCCGCCTCTCCCCGGATTCACAACCTCTGCGGCGTCGTCGGAGCGGTCGTCGCCGGTTTTCTCCGGGCCGGTCTGGGATTGACCAGCTTCCTCCTCCCGATTCTCGGAGGGATCTGGGCGACCCGCCGGTTCACCGGGCAGGGGACCCCCCGTCCCTTCGTCAAGGTGATCGGCACCGTGATTTTCTTTCTCTCCCTGAGCGCTTTCCTCGCGATCATCCTGGACCCAACCCAGGCGGCGCAGGTTTACCGGGGAGGGGTCGTCGGTCTCCTGTTCGGCGGCAAGGTGGTCCAATACTTCGGCTGGTGGGGGGCCTTCGTCGTCCTGGCGGCGGTCTCGCTGGCCAGTCTGCTTCTGGTGACCGAGATGGCGGTCTTCCCGGTCTTCGCTTCGGCCGGCCGTTTCATGAAGGAGCGGGCGGCCGGCGCCGGTGAGTGGATGGCCGGCGGCGCCGGGCAGTTCGGCGAAGCGCTCGGCGGTCTCTTCGGCTCCCGGGAGGCGCCTGTCCAGCGCCGCGACGGGACCGCCCGGCGGCCGGCTTCCAAACCGGCCGCCCGTTCGGCGACGGTCAAGGGGGGCGGCCGGGAGAAACAGCGGGAGCTGGAATCGGAGCCGGTCTCCGAGTTGAAGATCGTCGCCCCGGCCGAGATGGAGCAAGCGCCCGGGATCCTCAAGCGGCTGCGCCGAAAACCGGCCGCGGCCCCCGCGGCTCAACGGCCGGCCGCTCCCGCTTCCGGCAATGGAGAAGGAGAGGGGGAGGAGAAAGGGGACAGTCTGCCCAGCGCCGGCGGCCGTTTCGGCGGCTACGAACTGCCGCCGCTCGATCTGTTGAATCCGGCCGGACACGGCCAGGGGAACGCCCCGGGCCGCGGCTGGGTGGAGGAGAACGCGAAGACCCTGGAGCAGGTGCTCAAGGACTTCGGGATCCGGGCCACCGTCGCCAAGGCGGAGCTCGGACCGGTGATCACCCGCTACGAGGTGGAGCCGGCCCCCGGGGTCAAGATCCAGAAGATTGCCGCCCTTTCCGACGACATTGCTTTGAAGCTGAAGGCCACCTCGGTCCGGATTCTGGCCCCGATCCCCGGCAAGGGGCGGGTCGGGGTGGAGGTGCCCAACCCCTCCTCGGCGATGGTCTCCCTGCGGGAGGTGCTGGAGTCCCCCGCCTTCCATCTGGGCAACTCCAAGCTGACGCTGGCGCTCGGCAAGGATGCCGCCGGCCATCCGCTGGTGGCGGACCTGGCCGACATGCCGCACCTCCTGATCGCCGGGGCCACCGGCAGCGGCAAGACGGTTTGCGTCAACGCCCTGATCACCTCGATCCTCTACAACGCGACCCCCGACGAGGTCCGCTTCATGATGGTGGACCCGAAGATGGTGGAGCTGGCCGGCTTCAACGACATTCCGCACCTGGTGCTGCCGGTCATCACCTCCGCCAAGAAGGTGCCGCAGGCGCTGGCCTGGGTCGTGGAGGAGATGGAGAACCGCTACAAGCTGTTCGCCAAATTGGGGGTCCGGAACATCCGGGCCTACCACGAGCGGGCGGAGGCCGGGACCCTGCCGGCTGACCAGATCCCCGACACCCTGCCGTACCTGGTCGTGATCATCGATGAGCTGGCGGACCTGATGCTCGTGGCCCAGCAGGAGGTGGAGAAGTCGATCGCCCGGCTGGCGCACCTCTCCCGCGCGGTCGGTATCCACATGGTGCTGGCGACCCAGCGGCCGTCGGTGGATGTGCTGACCGGCGTGATCAAGGCCAACTTCCCGGCCCGGATCGCCTTCCAGGTCGCCTCCCGGGTTGACTCCCGGACGATCCTGGACGCCGGCGGGGCCGACAAACTGATCGGCAAGGGGGATCTGTTGTTCCTGCAGCCCGGCGGCTCCAAGCTGATCCGGGCGCAGGGGGCCTTCGTGACCGATCCGGAGATCCACCGGGTCATCGAATTCGTCAGGAAGCAGGGGGCTCCGCAGTACAACGAGGAGATCCTGGCCGGCATCGAGGAAGGGAAATCGGGCGGCGGCCGGGAGCAGGAGCGGGATTCGATGTACGGCGAGGCGGTGCAGGTGGTTGTGGAGACCGGCCAGGCGTCGGTCTCCCTGCTGCAGCGCCGGATGCGGCTGGGCTACGGCCGGGCGGCCCGGATCCTGGACATGATGGAGCAGGAGGGGATCGTCGGGCCCAGCCGGGGGGCCAAGCCCCGTGAGGTCTTCCTGAAGGAACTGCCGGCCGGGGCGCCGCAGGGTCCCGGAGGGGGAGAATGAGCTCCGCCGTCGGGCAGCGGCTCCGGGGAAGCCGGGAGAAGAAGGGGATCTCCATCGAGGAGGCGGCCGCTTTCACCAAGATTCAGCACACCACCCTTGAAGCGATCGAGGCCGGACGGATCGGGCAGACGCTGGCGCCGACCTACGCCCGGATCTTCGTCAAGAAATACGCCGATTACCTGGGACTGGACGGGGATGCGATCGCCAAGGAGTATGGTCTGACCCCCGAAGCGGCCCCCGCTGTCTCCGTTGAAACGGCCCCGGTTCCTGAGAAGGTGCCGGCCGCCGTGACCGGCTGGCAGTGGCTGCTGCCCGGAGTGATCGCCCTGATCGGCCTGATCGCGATGGGGACGATCGGCCGGGCGGTGTTGGGCCGGATGAGCCGGCCGGTCACGGCTCCCGTCGGCATCCAGCGGGACGGCGCTCCGGCATCGGCGCCGGCGGCCAACGCTTCAAACAAGCCGCTGCTCGTCAAGCCGGGCCGGGAGCTCCAACTGACGATCACCGCGGTTTCCGATGTCTGGATGCGGGTCAAGAGCGACGGGCGGGTCCTGTTCCAGAATGTTCTCAAGAAGGGGGCCAAGGAATCCTGGACCGCCCGCGACGAATTTGAGATCTGGACCGGCAACGCCTCCGGCATGCGGGTGACCCTCAACGGCCGGGACCTGGGCGCCCCGGGTCGGGGGGTCATCAAGAACCTCAAGGTGACCCGGCGGGGCGTCGAGCTTCCCTAGCCGCGGTCCTCCCATGAAAATCCACATCCTCAGTCTCGGCTGCGCCCGGACCCTCGTGGACTCTGAAGGGCTCGGTGGATTGCTGGCGGCCGAGGGCCACGCGATCGCCGACAAGCCCGAGCGGGCCGACTGCGTCGTCGTCAACACCTGCGCTTTCATCCGGGAGGCGGAGGAGGAGTCGGTCTCGACGATCCTGGACCTGGCGGCCCTGAAGAAGGCGGGGAAGATCCGCCATCTGGTTGTGGCCGGCTGCCTGCCGCAGAAGCGGAAAGGGGAGCGGGAAGATTTGCTCGCCCATCTGCCGGAGGTGGACGGTTTCATCGGCCCCGGCGACCTGCCGAAGCTGCCGGCCCTGATCCGGGAATGGAACCGGCCGGCGGCCGCTCCGGCCGACCGCTTTTTCGTGACCTCGCCGGTCCCGACTCTGATCTTCGACGCCAAGACCCCGAAGCACCGGTTGACCCCCAAGCACTTCGCCTTCCTCAAGGTGTCGGAGGGGTGCGACCATGCCTGCGCCTTCTGTTCGATCCCGCAGTACCGGGGACCCCACCGCTCCCGCTCGATCGAGGATCTGACGGCCGAGGCGGAGCGCCTCGCCTCCGAAGGGGTCGTGGAACTGAACCTGATCGGCCAGGACAGCTCCTATTACGGGATGGACCGCTACGGGAAGCTGGCCCTTCCGGATCTGCTGACGGCCCTCGGGCGGGTGCGGGGGATCCGGTGGGTCCGGATCCTGTACGCCCATCCGGCCCATGTGACCGATGAGCTGGTCCGGGCGATCCGGGAGACCCCGAATGTGGTGCCGTACATCGACATCCCGATCCAGCACATTGCCGACCGGATCCTGACCCGGATGAAACGGGAGACCGACGGGGCCCGGATCCGGGCCATCGTCGCCCAATTGCGCCGGGAGATTCCCGGGATCGCGATCCGGACCACCTTCATCGCCGGTTTTCCCGGGGAGACCGAGGGGGAGGTGGATCAGCTGGCCGCCTTCCTGCGGGAGGCCCGGTTTGAGCGGGTTGGGATCTTTCCGTACCGGGTGGAGCCCAAGACCGCCGCCGAGAAGATGACCGACGGCGTCCCGGAGCGGACGATCCAGAAGCGCCTGGATCGGTTGATGACCCTCCAGCGGGAGATCTCCCGGGAGAACAACGCCGCCTGGGTCGGCCGGACCGTCGAGGTGCTGGTCGAGGAGCCGGGCGGGGAACCGGGGCTCTTCCTGGGACGGACCCGGTCCGACGCCCCCGAGGTGGACGGTCAGGTTTTCCTGCACGGCCCCCGGAACCTCAAGCCGGGGCGCTTCGTCGAGGCCCGGGTGACCGGCGCCGAGGAATACGACCTGACCGCCGAAACCCTTCCCGCCTCCGTCTCTTCATGACGCTCTCCAACGGGTTGACCCTGCTGCGCGTTGGTTTCGCCTTCGGGATCATGGGGGCGATCTCCCTCCCCGGCTTGCCGGCCAAGGTCGTCGCGCTGATCCTCTTTGCCGCGGCGGCGCTGAGTGATTGGCTGGACGGAAAACTGGCCAGGAAATGGAATCAGATCTCCTCCTTCGGGATTTTGATGGATCCGATCGCCGACAAGGTGCTGGTGCTCGGCTGTTTCATCTCCTTCGTTCAATTGCAGCTGGTGCCGGCCTGGATGGTGGTGCTGATCGCCAGCCGCGAGTTCGTTGTCACGGGTCTGCGTTTCTTCGCCCTCTCCCGGGGGCGGGTCCTGCCGGCCGAGGCGGCCGGCAAGCACAAGATGGTCTCCCAGATGGTCACAATCTCCCTGATCCTGATCTACCTGACGGTCCGGGAGGCGGTTCCCGTTGGTTGGGGGGAAGGGTGGGGGGAGGAAGCGATCTGGTGGCTGACCGGGATCACCGTCGGCTTTACACTGACCAGCGGCATCTCCTTCCTCTGGAAGCACCGCCGGCTGATATGAGTGTGGCGATCGCGACCCTGTTTGGTCTGGGCCGGGTGGCCGCCGCTCCGGGAACGGTCGCTTCGATCGTGACGGCGGTTCTGTTCATTCTCACCGCCGCCGGAAATCCGGCGATTCAGAAGGTCGGCTGTGTCCTGTTGGTGATGCTGGCCGTTGGGTCGGCCGGCCGGGCGGCTGAGCGCCTCGGCAAGAAAGACCCTTCAGAGATCGTGATCGATGAGGCCGCCGGCATGTGGGTGGCGCTGATCTTTTTGCCGGCCCGGTGGCCCGTTTGGCTGGCCGCCTTCGTTCTCTTCCGTCTCTTCGACATCCTCAAGCCGCCGCCGCTGCGCCAGCTGGAGCGGCTCCCCGGCTCGGCCGGGATCGTTCTGGACGATTTGGCCGCCGGCCTGCTGGCCCAGCTCTTTCTGCGAGTAGCCCTGACCCTCTTCTGACCTGCGGCCTGCCCCCTTTTGACCCCGAAGGGGGCTGGCCCAAAAGGGGGGTAAAGGGGACAGGCCGGTCAACTCCCGCTGGGCCGGTTCCGGAAGCGGGACCCCGATGAAGGCCCGCATCAGGCCGGCATCAATCGCAGCTGGTCCAGCGCCCTCTGGGTCGCCCTGAACCGGACCGCCGGGCGGTCGCCGGCAAAGCGGAACTTCCGGACCCGGCAGCCGGCCGGACCGGCCCAGGCGATGAAGACCAGGCCGACCGGTTTTCCCTTGCTCCCTCCGGTCGGGCCGGCGATCCCGGTAACCGCGACGCCGTAGTCAGCCCCTGTCATCCGGCGGACCCCGAGCGCCATTGCCCGGGCCACCGGAGCGGAGACCGCCCCGTGCCGCTTGAGAATCGCCGCCGACACCCCCAGATGTTTCTCCTTGATTCGGTTGTGGTAGGCGATGACGCCCCCCAGGAAGACATCCGACGCCCCCGATACCCCGGTGATCCGTTGGCCCAGCCCCCCTCCGGTGCAGGACTCCGCGACCGCGACGGTTTTCCGCCGGCGTTTGAGCGCCGCCACCGTCGCCCCCTCAAGGGTCTCGGCGTCGGAGCCGAAGACCGTCCGGCCGAACCGTTTCCGGATCGTCCGCTCGATCGGGGCGATTGTCCGGCGGGCGGCGGCGGCCGAGGCGCTCCGGGCGGTGATCCTCAGCAGCACCTGGCCGGGGGAGGCATAGATCCCGACGGTCGCCGATCCCGACAGCCGCAGCAGGTCCCGGACCTTCCGGTCCACCGCCGGCTCATCCAACCCGGTGATCTTGATCTCCCGGGAGAGGATCACCTCGCCGCCCCCCCGCAGTTTCTTGAGGGCGGGGATCAGCCGCTCCCGCAGCATCGGCAGCATCTCCCGCGGCGGGCCGGGCAGGGCGACCACCACCTTCAGCGGCCGGCGGCTGTGGATCAGCCAGATCCCGGGGGCGGTCCCCACTTCGTTAGGGAAGGGGAGGGCCCCTTCCGGCAGGAAGGCCTGCCGGCGGGAGGCGTCCGGCATCCGGTGGCCGTAGCGGGTGAACCGCCGCTCCACCTGTTTCAGGAGCGGTCGGTTCAGACACAGGGGCCGGCCGGTGGCGGCAGTGATCGCCTCCCGGGTGACATCATCCACCGTCGGCCCCAGTCCTCCGCAGGTAATCACGATCTCGGAGCGGGCCAGCGCCGTCCGGAGCCCCTCCTCCAGCCGGGCCGGGTTGTCTCCGATCGTGGTTTGCCGGAGACAAGAGATCCCCAGCTCCGAAAGGGCCCGGGAGAGGGCGACGGTGTTGCTGTTCAGGACGAAACCGAGCAGCAGCTCAGTCCCGATCGCGATGATCTCAGCGGTCATGTCAACAGTCTCGGGTTTCTTCTATGGGCTGTCAAGGGGTACTTGATAACTCATAAAAATTATAGAATTGACAAATCTGCCTCCCGGGGAGACCATGAAAGGCCTGCCGCCGGAGCGGTTCCGGCCGGTTGTCAAGAAAAGGGGAGGGAGTTATAATGCTCCATATCAAGGAGGAAGTCGAGATGCCCCGAGGAAAGAAAGCGGAAGGTCCGTCCAAAGCCCAATTGCAGTCCGAAACCCCCCTCAACAAGGCCAAGTCGCTGGAGCTGGCCCTGACCCAGATTGAGCGCCAGTTCGGCAAGGGGGCGATCATGAAGCTGGGAGACCAGAAGAAGTCCGACATTCCGGCCCTTTCGACCGGTTCGGTCTCCCTGGACGCCGCCCTCGGGGTCGGCGGCCTTCCCCGAGGCCGGGTCGTGGAGATCTTCGGGCCGGAGTCCTCCGGCAAGACCACCCTGACCCTCTCGGTGATCGCGCAGGCCCAGAAGGCCGGCGGGGTGGCCGCTTTCATTGACGCCGAGCACGCCTTTGATCCGACCTATGCCGGCAAGATCGGCGTCAACACCAAGGACCTGCTGATCTCCCAGCCGGACACCGGCGAGCAGGCGCTGGAGATCGCCGAGATGCTGGTCCGCTCCAACGCGGTGGACATCGTGGTCGTGGATTCCGTTGCGGCCCTGGTCCCCCGGGCGGAGATCGAGGGGCAGATGGGGGACGCCCATGTCGGGCTGCAGGCCCGTCTGATGTCGCAGGCGCTGCGCAAGCTGACCGGGGCGATCTCCAAGTCGAAGACCTGCCTGGTCTTCATCAACCAGCTTCGGGAGAAGGTGGGGATCATGTTCGGCAACCCGGAGACGACGCCGGGGGGGCGGGCGCTGAAGTTCTACTCCTCGGTCCGCCTCGACATCCGCCGCACCGAGTACATCAAGCGCAACGATGTGGTCGTCGGTTCCCATGTCCGGGTGCGGGTGGTCAAGAACAAAGTGGCTCCGCCGTTCAAGCAGGCGGAGTTCGACATTCTGTACGACGAAGGGATCTCCAAGGACGGGGATCTGCTCGATCTGGGGACGAAGCTGGGTCTCCTTCAGCGCACCGGCGCCTGGCTGCTCTACGGCGAGGTGAAGCTGGGGCAGGGGCGGGAGAACGCCCGCGCTTTCCTGAGGGAGAATCCGAAGCTCGGCCGCGAGCTGGAGCAGAAGCTCCGCGGCTTGGCCGCCGCCCAGTAGCGGGACGGGCGGCCGGGGCTTAAGGACAGCGTGCCTTCTTCGGAAGGCGCGCTGTTTTCAATCCATCCAACGGTGGAAGGAGATGAAGCGATGAGACGGTTGGACCGGTTTCAGGTGCCTTCTTTGGCGGGTTTGGGGTTGGCGCTCACGGTGGGGATGCTGGGAACGCTCGGCGTCGCCTGCGCCCAGGATTCCGGCGGGGCGCGGGACGCGGCGGAGCAGCTGCAGGACCGCTTCATCCAGGTCAACCAAAAGGTGGGGCCGGCCGTCGTTTCCGTCTCGACCGAGAGCCACCGCCGGGCCCGGATGCAGAATCCTTTCGGGGGTGGTCCGGAGGGGGACCTGTTCGAGCATTTCTTCGGGGATTTCTTCGGCGGGGAGATGCCGGAGCGGGAGTACAAGTCCCGCGGGCTGGGGACCGGTGTTGTGATCGACAAGCGGGGCTTCATCCTGACCAACGAGCATGTCGTGCGCGGGGCTGAAAAGCTGACGGTGACCTTCCCCGACGGCCGG
>Ga0210019_1004288_pt1 | contig 12472 bp, 12 predicted proteins | sample CryGeyCG2114_020_2_FD_183969 | JGI IMG/M metagenome (GOLD analysis project Ga0210019, IMG submission 183969) | Groundwater microbial communities from aquifer - Crystal Geyser CG11_big_fil_rev_8/21/14_0.20 (SPAdes) (version 2) | ecosystem: Environmental > Aquatic > Deep subsurface > Groundwater ...
ACGCTTAAGACAATCAAAACCAGCGAAACGGAAAGTAAAATATAATTTCGGCTGTCTTTCGCCGCGTATTGCTTTATCTGAAAAAGTAAAGCAAAAAAAGTGGTAACAAACATAAATAAAACCGGGACAATAAATATTTTTACGCTTTTTTTATGAAGCAAAAGATAACAGCAGATAACCATTAAAGCAAGGGCCGCGGTCAGCTGATTAGCGGTAGCAAAGGCCGGCCAGATTTTATCCCATTTTCCGCTTAAGGCAAAAACCCCGCTCAGGAAAACAATAATCAAAGTCGCCGGGTACCTGCTTTTTATTTTGAATAATTCCTGCGTGATATAACGCCCTATGCGCGTCGCGGTATCAAGCGTTGTAAGTATAAAAGCATTCAGCACCGTTATGGCGACAAAAGAACCAAAACCAAAAAGAAAATTATCAGTAAGCACTCCGTATCCCGCGCCGAAAGAATTTATCGGGTCCTTAAGCGCGGATAATAAATCAGTATTTTTTAATCCGCTGCCGGCGGCAAGTATGGCAAAAACAGCCACCAGCCCTTCCGTAACCATTGCTCCGTAGCCTATCCTGCGCGCCTGGCGCTCGCTGGCGAGCTGCTTTGAAGTCGTCCCGCTGGCAATAAGGGCATGAAAACCGGATACTGCTCCGCAGGCGACAATTATAAATACAAACGGCCAAAGAGGGCCCTTCGCGCTATTCCACTTGATATAGGCGGGAATGCTTATTTCCGGCCGCCTGATAAATAACCCCGCAAAACCAACAATTAACCCAAAAAATAAAAGATAACCGCAAAGATAATCCCTGGGCTGAAGCAATATATTCACCGGTAAAACCGAGGCAATCAGACAGTAAAATAACAAAATCAAAGACCAGTTCCTGGCGGCATTACCCGCCAACATAAGCGGAAAATTGCTTCCGGCAAAAATCAAAATAGTCAGAAGAATAATACCTATCAAAGTTGAGGGCACAATACCCATCTTGACCCTATAAAGCAAAAATCCAGTTAGCAGCGCCACAGGTATAAGCCCAAGCGAAGGTAAAACTATCCTTGGTTCAGTGACAAAAGTTTTGGCGCATAAATTTAAAAATACCGCGATAACTAAAATAAGCGCCAGCCATACAAATATGGAAAAAATTATCCGGGCCTTTTTGGATATCGCCGCCTCGGATACCTCCGAGATAGATTTTCCTTCACTGCGCACAGAAACCAAAAGCGCGCCGAAATCATGTACCGCGCCGATAAAAACCGTGCCGAATATAATCCATAAAAGCGCCGGCAGCCAACCCCACAAAAACGCGGCCATGATCGGGCCGATTATCGGGCCCGCGCCGGCAATCGAGGCAAAATGATGGCCGAATAAAACAAACCAGTTCTTTGCCGGCACATAATCAACGCTGTCAAATTTACTCAGCGCGGGAGTAGCACGCTTTGGGTTAAGCTCAAATAACCGCTCTATCTTTTGAGCGTATACCTTATAACCAAAAACAAAGAACACCAGCGCTATAGCTAAAATAACTAATGAATTCATCCTATATAGGGAAATGTTCTATAAAATACTCCATTAACTTGTGCCCTTCCTCTATGGACAAGTTACTCTTGGCCGCTTCCTGCTCGCTGAAACAGGAAAAGCCGTTAGAGACAATGCCTTCTCCGTATATGGTAAAACATACTTTATCGGTTGTATGCGTCCTCTTAGAAAGCGGCGTGGCATGATCCGGCAAAATAAGCAGGCGGAAATCCTTCTTGTTTTTAAAAACATCCAATACCGCCCCTACCACCAGCTGATCAAAGCGCTCAATAGCGGAAATTTTCTCGCGCAGATCTCCGTTATGCCCTGCCTCATCGGGCGCTTCGACATGAATATAGACAAAATCATTCTTATCAAGCGAATTCAGGCCGTATTTCGCCTTCGCCAGATAATCGGTGTCGTAATATCCGGTTGCCCCCGGCACATCAATCACATTCAGCCCTATAATTCTGCCTATCCCTTTAATCAAATCTACTGCTGATATAACAGAGCCGTCTATTCCGAATTTTTCGCTGAACTTAGGCATGCTGGGCTTAGTACCCTGGCCCCAGAGCCAAATCATGCTGGCGGGATTTTCCTTCAAATCTATACGCACGTTATTTATTTCATGCGCGGCGAGCAGTTCGCGTGAAGACTGCATTAACCCAATTATTTTTTCCGCGCCGTCGCCTTTAGGGAGATTTTTTAACACTTTTTCTCCGATAACGTCATGAGGCGCAACGCAGGATAGCTTGTCTAAGCCAAAATCAAGCCCGTTCTTTACCACCATTAAATGGCGGTAACTTATACCCGGATAAAATATTATATTTTCGCTTCCCAGTTTTTCATTAAGAAAGTTAATAATTACTGCCGCTTCTTTAGTGGATATATGCCCCGCGCTATAGTCAGAAATGGCCTCTTCTTCCGTAGTAATCAAATTGCAGCGGAAAGCCACGTCTCTCTCGCCTAGCTCGATACCGAGATTAGCCGCCTCAAGCGGCCCTCTGCCGGTATAATATTTTTTCGGGTCATAACCCAGAATAGACAAGTTGGCAACGTCGGAGGCGGGAGAAAGTTTCTTCGGGACCGTCTGTACCTGCCCCAAGATGCCTTCCTTAACCACAAAATCCATGTTCGGCGTCTTCGCCGCCTCAAGCGGCGTCCGGTTATCTAAATCTTCTATGGGATAATCGCTCATCCCGTCTGGAATTAATACAATATATTTCATAGTTTTTTAAAAGTTCACTTCCGGAGCAGCCTCCGCCCCATCTTTTGCTTTAAAATATTCTGTTGCCGGATGATATCCGAACATCCCCGCTATAATATTAGCCGGAAAAACCCGTACAGTAACATTATAATCCCTGACACTCTCATTATAACGCATACGCTCAACGGCAACGCGGTTTTCCGTTCCCGATAATTCATCCATCAATGCCAAAAATGTCTGATTTGCCTTTAGATCCGGGTAATTTTCCACGACCAAAAGAAGGCGTGCCAAGGCGGAATCCATCGCCCCTGCCGCGGCCACTTTTTCATTAAGCGTCTTGGCCTGCCCCCACTGTGAACGGGCATTGGTAATATTTTCAAGCACAGTTTTTTCATGCGCGGCATAGCCCTTAACCGTATTTACCAGATTCGGGATCAAATCAGCGCGCCTCTGTAATTGGTTTTCCACCTGCGCCCATTTGGCGGTGATATTTTCATGCTTGGAGACGATTCCATTATAGATGCCGATTCCCCCCATAAAAACAAAAGCTAAAATCAAAACAATTACACCTGCGCCAATCAAAAAACCTTTCATGCTCCCTCCCCTTTTAAAAACCTTCCTTACCTATTGAATAGCTTCCGAACTCAAGCTCAAGCTCTAATCTATCCTCTAGATTACGCAATAATTTCAGCTTAACTTTATCACCCGGTTTTACCTTCTTTAATAAATTTTTATAATCAGAAAAACCGACATGCCGGCCTTCAGAACCGGGGACATAATATATCAAATCTCCGGCCTTAAAGCCCGCTTTTTCCGCCGGGCTGCCTTCCGCCACATCTAAAACAGAAAGCTGAACATCTTCTATATCGCGCTCATACGGTTCGGAGTAGCCAAAATAGAACCCCGTCCATGGATCCCCCTCTTCCTTTACATAGGGAAATTCGTTTATCCATGATTTTGGCTCCGACAATTTGGCCTTGATTGTCTTTTTCTCGTCACCGCGCAGCACCACAACATCTAAGACGTCACCAGGATTATAAGCTTTCATCATCTCCCAATCCTGATACGCCTGTTTTATTTCTACCCCGCCGATCGAAACCAGCATATCTCCTTCGGAAATTCCGGCTTCTTTTGCCGGGCTATCATATTCCGGATATATCTTAAAACCTCTGCTGCCATCATCCCAAAGCGAATAAGTAAGCCCCAAAAATGCCTTCTGGCCATCAAACGGGTAATAACGGTTCGTCTTTATAAGGTAATTCTCGAAAGCAAACATGTAGGGATGCGTCGTACTCAAAAAATGCCAGCTTGGCCCGCCCATTATCAACGAACGAGCCATCGTATTAATATCAATTTGCCATCCCTTTTCTGTCTTAATAAAAAAATACGGGCATTGAGTTATAAAATCGTTAACGCTTGTTTCCGGCGGCGCCATTAACACCGCATAATGCCCTTTTATTTTTGTTATATAGGTTTTACCGCTGCTTGCCTCTGCCTCGGCGCGGCGCTGGCCGGAACTGGTGCGCCAATGGCTGAAAAATTCCTTGGATAAATCCGAGAATAAATCCAGCGTATAATCATTCATATCGCGCGCGTTAAATTCCATATAACGCTCAAATGCTAGCTGCGGCACGGCTTGGGCGCCAAAATAATCTCTCAATTTTTCCGGCGCCTGCGGCAAGGGTTTTTTTAGAGCCGAGCCAAAATCAAATACCGTTTTAGCCCCTGCGCCGCCAGAATAATACTCCTCTTTGCCGTCAGAATTGACCTGGCGCACATCAACGCCTTTTTTATACATGCGGTAGGTCCTTTCCACAAAGTTTTCTATTGTCGCCAAAAAACCCCTTTCCCAGTCTGCCTGCTCTAAGAATTGCGCCAGTATTTCCCGCTCGGCCTGCCCTGCATACATATCGGTATAAACTTCTTCCAAATCGTAACCTATCTCTATCTTTATCCGCTGTTCTTGTTTTGCAATTAAGATAAGAATACCCTTCTTGCCCTGCGTATTTTTACCTACCTGCCATTTTGAGAATAAATCTGCCGTATATTCCCCGACTTCTCTTCCGGACAGAGACGGTATTACCACAATCACAAAATCGATATCAAAGGCATTCTTTAATCCCGCGCCTTCTCTGTTTACTTCATCAACAACTTTAACCGGCACAGTCTGCGTAAAATCATAACAGTATGTATCCTGCTGCGGCCTTTCCTGCGGGATAGATTCCTGCGCAAAAGCCGTAATATTAATGCCGCAACAAAATACCAGAAATAAAAAAATATTTTTTTTAATCATTTGGGTTAGAATCCTCCGCCGGCACCACCACCGCCTCCCCCGCCGCCTCCGAAACCTCCTCCGCCGAATCCGCCTCCACTGAATCCACCGCCTCCCCAGGAGCTCCTGCCGTATCCTGCGCTTCCCAGCCACATAGCACGCGAAAAGGAACCGCGCTTATAAGCCGGGAGCTTACTCCAATATCTATACCTGGCGATTAATGCCGAAATATAGCCCAATATTACCAAAACTCCAAGTACAGGCGCGCTTTGAAAAAAAACAAAAGCAAATAAAAGGGTAAAGGGAAGGCCGATAAAAATAGGCCAGGGCAGATTCCAGGTAAAAAAGAAACAGTAGGCAAAGAAATACATAAACAGAGGCGGCCTCTGTGCGGGCGCCGGAAGAGGGCCCGCGTTAACCCCGCCTATTTCCACACGGGCGTCTTCAGCGATTACTTTGGCTATCTGAAACACCCCGCTATAAAGCCCCTCGGAATACTTGCCATCCTTAAAATAAGGAACCATGTAATCCCGGCCGATCGCCCCGCAGCGCGTATCCGGCAAGATCCCTTCCACGCCGTATCCGGTTTCGATGCGCCAGCGCCTTTCTTTTACCGCTAAAAGCACCAGCACCCCGTTATCCTTGCCTTTTTTCCCGGGACGCCAATTATCAAAGAGCAGGCGCGCGTATTCCTTCTCGCCGTAAGGCGAGATGGAATCAACCGCAGCCACCGCGATCTCTGCTGAAGTCTTCGTTTCTAAATCCTGAATCAGCGCGGATATTTTAGCCTCATAATCGCTTGAGACGACACCGGCGAAATCATTCACCCAGCCCTTGGACTGGGGAATATCCTGCGCGGAGAGCACAACGGGAAATAACAACGCGATTAATAATAAACGTATGCGCATCAATTAAGCCTTGTCTACTATTTCTGCCGCGCGCTCTAAATCTTTCACAAAACCAAAGAATAAATCTTCAAGTTTGCCGCTTGTTAATTTTATCCGCTTGTTTTTTGCGGACAATATCTCCTGCCATAGCGAAAGGCTGATGCCGTAATCTTGCGCCAGCGCGTTTATTATTTCCTGCTTATTGTAAGGCGGTACCTTACCCTTTAGACGCAAAACATTTCTTAGGATATGCAGCGATGAGTTAAAAGACTTGAATAATAATTCTTCCAAAGCGCTCTTACTTTGCGAGAGGCCTAAATAAGCCTGCTTAAGAGTAATGATTTTTGATTTTATTTCCTGCTCGCACTGAAACCTTAAATTGCGCAAATCAATATTGAGTTCCTTTAAAAGGTCTTCTCCGAAAACCAACGTATAGTTTTCCCGCATATCCAGAAACTCTACCGGAAAAACGTCGCTTGAGGCTTTAATGTAATCCGGGGTTAAAAAAATCGCCTTAATCAGCCCGGATTTGCGGATTATCTTCGCTGATTTTTTCAAATTCGGCAAACCCGCGTCTTTTAGCAAAACCAACAGATTGATATTTGAACGCTTATCGATAAATTCCCCGCTGGCAGCGCTCCCGTAAACAATCAGAGACACCAGATCCGGGCCGTAAACATCCTTTAGGCCCTTGCTAAAATTATCCAGGTCCTTTTTAACATTCGCGGGTAAATTTAAATCAGGCATCGCTCTCTCCTATCTATCAAAGCACACAACATTTTAACCAGGTTTTTTTTAGTAGAAACCGGGCTGTATTTTTTAAGCGGGCCGGCTACAAAGGCGCTGTATTTGTTGTTACGCAGCGTATTTGCCACCACCAGGCCGCAGGAGGCGCGCTGAATAAGATTTTTTGCCGATTGCATAAGCGCCCTTTGGCCTGCCCGCGGCTCGAATTTAAATCCGACCAAAAATATATTCCTGTCAATTTTTTTGATTAAATCTATCAATTTTTCCGTCGGCATTAATTCTAATTTTAAATTTTTAATACCGGATTTTATTTTTTTATTATACGGCCTCGCCGGCTGATAGTCGGAAACCGCCGCCGAATGGATTAGCGTATCGTATTTTGTCCGCCTTAATTCGAAAACCAGGATATCTTTAAGTTCTTTGAAAAATTTAAAACGTATTACTTTTATTGATTCAGCCAGCTTGACTTCTCCAACAGGCCCCAAAACCAAAGTAACTTTTGCCCCCAGGCGCGAAAAACTTTGCGCCAGCAATATTCCGGTCGCCCCGCTTGCCGTATTGCTGATTACTCTTACGCTGTCAATAGGCACCCATGTCGGGCCGGCAGTAATTAGGACTTTTTTGAATCGTAAACTCATTTATTAGCGGTTAGCGGTTAGCGGTTAGCGCATAGAAAAACTATCCGCTATACGCCATACGCTATTTTTTTAATATCCAATCTCTTTTAATACTGCCTTGATATCCGGCTTGATAATTTTCGGCTTTTTTATTATGGCAAGCGCCCTATCAGGGTCTTTCAAGCCGTGGCCGGTAAGAACGCAAACTATTTTGGCATTGCCTATTACGTCTTGGCTATCGCGTTTAAAATAATCATTTTTTACCAGCTTGAGCAAACCGGCAACGGATGCCGCGCTTGCCGGCTCGACAAAAATACCTTCGCCTGCCGCCAGCATTTTATAAGCGTTGAGTATTTCTTCATCGCTGACCATGTCTATTAAACCGCCTGATTCATCGCGGGCAGCCTCAGCATTCTTCCAGCTGGCAGGATTTCCTATGCGGATAGCCGTCGCGACAGTTTTAGGATTTTTTACTATTTCCCCTCTAACTATAGGAGCAGCCCCCTGCGCCTGAAAACCGAGCATCCGAGGCAGTTTATTTATTTTGTTTTTTTCCTTATATTCTTTATAACCCTTCCAATATGCGGTAATATTCCCGGCATTACCCACAGGCATAAGCTGAAAATGCGGTGCCTCTTCCAGCTGGTCGCATATTTCAAAAGCGCCGGTCTTCTGCCCTTCTATGCGAAAAGGATTAAGCGAATTAACCAGAGTCACCGGGTATTTAGCGCTGATTTCCTTTACCAGATTCAACGCATCATCAAAATTTCCTCTTATCTGTAAAACCACAGCGCCGTGTATTAATGCCTGGGAAAGCTTACCTAAAGCAACCGCCCCTTCGGGCACCAGGACAATTGACTTAAGCCCGGCGCGCGCGGCATAGGCAGAGGCAGAGGCAGAAGTATTTCCGGTCGAGGCGCAAATTACCGCGGTTGATTTGTCCTCTTTGGCCTTTGATATGGCCATAGTCATGCCGCGGTCCTTAAAAGAACCCGTGGGATTAAGGCCTTCATATTTTAAATAAACCCCCACAGCAAAATTTTTGGCGTGGGGATAAACCTCCGCGCTCACAATCCTGCTTAGATTTTCCGAATACACCAAAGGCGTGTTACCCTCATTTAATGTAACAATGGGCGTTGCCTCAGTCACCGGTAAAAAATCCCTGTATTTATTAATCAATCCCTGCCACATGGTCAGTCAGACCACACCGGCGCACTTCCATATAAACGCCGGGTGTTAGTCAGTTAGATTACACAGATTTTTTAAAATGATTACACCGATTTTTAATCTGAGTAATCATTTTTATGTTTCTTCCATCCTTATCGCCACCGACTCGCGCACAATCGCCAGCTTATTTATCCTCTCAAGCGCCAGACGCATAGAACGCTCCCTGGCTTCATGCGTAATGATAACTACAGGGACGATACGCGCCCTGCGCCGCTCCTTCTGGCTGACGGAAGCAATGCTGATTCCGTATTTTCCGAGAATGCCAGCGATCTTCGCAAGCACACCCGGCTTATCTATAGCCATAAAACGAATATAAAACCTGGTGCTAATCTGGTCTATCTTACGCAGGCGCCTTATGTGCGGGCTCTGGACAAAGTTAAACTGCTGGGAATTACCATCGATATCTAACTTTTCAGCCAATGATACTATGTCGCTGACAACGCTCGATGCGGTAGGGTTTTGTCCGGCTCCCGGGCCGTAAAGAAGTAAATCGCCTACCATATCGCTTGCGACATAAATCGCGTTAAACGCTCCGTCGACAGAGGCCAAAAGGTGGCCTTCGGGTATAAGCGTCGGATGCACGCGTAATTCCAATTCGTCTTTTTCATTTTTGACTATAGCCAGAAGTTTTATAACCAGCCCCATTTCTGTGGCGTATTTTATGTCATCCAGGGAAATACGCGAAATACCTTCCACGAAAACATCTTCTAATCTGACAAACTTTCCGAAAGCAAGCTGGGTAAGCACAACCAGCTTGTGCGCGGAATCAAAGCCCTCGATGTCCAATGTAGGCTTTTTTTCGGCAAAACCCCTTTTCTGCGCCTCAACAAGCGCTTCTTTAAATGAAACCGACTTTTCGCACATCTGGGTCAAGATAAAATTTGATGTGCCGTTTACAATGCCGTATATCGCTTCAAACCTGTTGGAAATAAGCCCCTCGCGTAAGGATTGGATAATCGGGATGCCGCCGCCTACCGATGCCTCAAAATATATGTTCTTCTTAAGGCGGAAGGCAAGCTTAAATAGTTCCTGCCCGTATTCCGCCAGCAAAGCTTTATTGGCGGTAACCACATGCTTGCCTTTTTTGAGCGCTTCGATGATTATTTCCTTGGCAGGGTGTATGCCGCCCACAAGCTCAACTATTATATCGATACTCTCGTCATTGGTGATATCCTGGTAATCCCTGGTCAATAAGGCATTCTTTACGCTAAAGCCCCGCCTGCGCGATAAATCCTTATCGCATATTTTCTTCAAAACCAAATCTATACCGCTTCTTTTGGCGATAAGCGATCTGCGCTCTTTAAGCGCCCTTACGACACCCGTACCGATAGTGCCGAAGCCGATAACACCTACATTCACTTTTCTCATCCTTCGATTCCTTTCAGTCACTCAGGATGACCCTGAGCGAGCAACTCGCGATAAACTAAACCGAACCCAGCGAGTCGAATGGGTCATTTCTCTTCCTCTTCCTGCTTTTTAAGATTAAAAACCACTGTTTTACTTATTGCTTCCCTGGTATCCGAATCAATATCAACCAGTTCAAGATGCGTATCATAAATTAATTTTTTCACCACTTCCTTAGAGTTGACTACGCGCCCTTTCAAATTTAACGGTTCGATTAAAAAAGGAAGCCGTATGTCAATAGCCAGCACTGTCCCCGGCCGGAACAGCCTGTTCGTAGTTAAAAGCATCCCTCCGGCGCTGATATTTTTTGTCTGCGATAAATCATAATTGTCAATATCCTGCAGAACACGATAGGATACGATAAAAGTTTTACTGACTCTCATAAATTCTCTTCTATCAGGGCCACCGTAAGCCATCTCAACCTCCTCCCGCATTATCCAAGAACCATGCGATGCTGTTTTTAAGTAAATTTTTTTGTTCTTCCGTCACTTCCATAAATTCCACCCTGGTTCGGTGCACACCTACGCTTGAGGCGGCAGAATCTATAACCTTTGCTTTGATATTTATTTTTTCCTCTGCATTGGTAGGGGAATTCAATTTCATTAAAAACACGTCCCCTTTCGTAAAGCGATTGCTGGCGTTGAAACTCGCGCCTGTTTCGCTTATGTCGTTAATCATCGACTCATCCCAGATTTCCTTATCCTCTTTTTTAAAGCTGTACTGGATAATCAGGGGCCTTCTTAGGCGCTCAGACTTGCGTTTTTCTTTATAATCCTCTTCCCACATGAGAAATTAGTGCTTTTGGTCCAAAAGTCTTCTTTACTATTCACTATCTACTAACTACTAATTACTGTTTTATGGTCGGGGCGGACGGACTCGAACCGTCGACCCCTTGAACCCCATTCAAGTGCTCTAGCCAAACTGAGCCACGCCCCGCACCAAATTATAACTTGATATATATTAATACAACTTAATACTAATTTCTCACTCCTCTTTCATCCGCCGTTTCATCAAATCATCCACCGCGCGCAGGGGACTTTTATTTTTATAAAGAACGGCGTAAACTTCTTTTGTTATCGGCATATCAACTTTATATTTCTTGCTTAATTCATAGGCCGATTTTACGGTCGGCACTCCTTCAGCCACCATATTCATACGCGAGATAATATCTTTTAATTTTTTACCCCTGCCGACCTTCTCTCCCACGCCTCTGTTTCTGCTGTATTTACTGGCACAGGTCGTGGCCAGGTCGCCCAAGCCGCTGATGCCGTAAAATGTATGCGCGCGCGCGCCCATGGCAACGCCCAGCCTTGACATTTCAGCCAATCCGCGCGCAAGCAGCGCCGCCGTGGTATTGGTGCCGAATTTTAAGCCATCGCATATACCGCAGGCAATAGCGATGATATTTTTTATGCTCCCGCCCAGCTCCACGCCTATAAGATCGTTATTTTTATATACCCTGAACCTGTCGGTAAAAAATACGTTCTGCAGAATCTCTGCTGTCTTGGCGTCTCCGGAGGCGATAACGGCAGCCGTGGGAATTTTCCTTGCCACCTCAACGGCAATCGTCGGCCCGCTCAAGACGGACACCCTGAAATTGCCCCACACGTCCCTGATAACCTCAGACATGCGCATGAGCGTGTTATTCTCAATACCCTTGACGGCGCTGACGATAAATTTATCGCGCAAATCTTCCGGCTCTATTCTATCCAACACCCCGCGCAGGTACTGCGAAGGAATAGCCAGAACCACCACCTTTGCGCCGCAAAGCGCCTCAGTCAAATCAGAAGTAATTTTAATTCTACGGGGTATAGTAAAATCGGGAAGAAATTTAACGTTGCGCCTTGTCCTGTTTAAATAACCGGCGTATTCGGAAGAAACAGTCCAAAGTGTCAGGCCAAAGCCTTTCTCGGCAAGCAACATGCTTAAAGTCGTGCCCCAGCCGCCGTCTCCCAATACAGTTATCTTATCTATTTTCATTATGATGCGCCATGTCTTCAGCGATATAAACCTTGCGGAACAAATCAGTATCCGCCGGCTCTTCCCGGGTCAGGAAACGCACGCCGACATCAAAACTGCCGTTCTTTTTCTGATAGGTCCTGACAACACGGCCCAGTATACCATGCTGCAAAATAATACTTCTTTTTTCTATTTCAGCGCACGTCGTCAACGCGCCTAAATCCAAAAGAAGCCACAATACGCTGTCCTGCGGAACGTCTTCTTTAATATTGCAGAGAAGGCCGGACTGGCTGATATTTTCCGTATAACCATGCATAATCATCTTTATCGTATCCTCTTTGCAAACCTTATATTGCAAAGGACTCCGGTAAGGAAGGCGCACAAATTGACGTTTTTCAGCCCCGCTATATTTTACTTTATCCATATCTTACTATGCCCTAATAATATATAACAATTTGAATACTTATTATATATGATATTTAATACAACCGTCAAGCCAAAATATGTAATAATATTATTAAGATTTTTTACGCGCGAAAAGCCGGAAAACTATTGTTTGAGGCCGCATTCTTTATACAGCGAGGAAATTTCTGCCGCGCCCAGCGCGCGCCATTTTCCGGGTTTAAGCGCGCCAA
>Ga0210019_1004291_pt1 | contig 12470 bp, 11 predicted proteins | sample CryGeyCG2114_020_2_FD_183969 | JGI IMG/M metagenome (GOLD analysis project Ga0210019, IMG submission 183969) | Groundwater microbial communities from aquifer - Crystal Geyser CG11_big_fil_rev_8/21/14_0.20 (SPAdes) (version 2) | ecosystem: Environmental > Aquatic > Deep subsurface > Groundwater ...
TGGATCTGCAACTTTCGTTTTTCATCATCAACACTGTGGTAGTTGAAATATCCGTGCATAGGAATATTTACTATACGCAGATTATGAAGAATATTTCAAGCTTTATCGGAAACAACTGAATAGTTACGGAAAAAGTACTTGATAACATATTGTACAATGTGTTGTGATTGTATCATAATAAGAATATATTTCTCTATTCCAGAAACGCTGAATGACAAAATTACTCTTGTCGCGAAGATGGCAAAAAAAAAGCAAAGCCGAAGTGATGCGTGAAGTTCTTGCAAAGAGTTTTCTTACTTATGACAAAAAAATTGATAAAAAAATATAATTACGGTTTTAAACTGGCTTCGGAGCTGGTATAAAGTTTTTAGTCATCCTGGCTAGTCCAGGATCTGGATTCTGGATGCGCTTCGTTTACCAGAATGACGGAGAAGTCATAATTTTTTTATTTGAGCGACTAAACAATAAACAGCTCCAACATTTGTAGTCATTCTGGCTTGCCCAGAATCAGACCATATAAGTCTTTAAATGTTGGATTGAATCTTTGTATCATTTCTAGCTTATCTTTTCGATCCATATCTTTAATTTGTTTTTCTCTTATGATTGCCTGTTCAATGGTATCCAAGTATTCGTAATACACGAGCATGTGAAGGTTGTATTTTGCAGTAAATCCTTTTACGAGATTATGTTGATGCTCGTATACTCTTCTCACTAAATTGTTGGTAACTCCTGTATATAATGTTGGTCTTGTATTTGCCATAATATAAACATATCCATGTTTCATATGGTTTTAGGATATCAGATTCTGGATGCGTTTCGCCACGACCTGACGTGGCTTCACTTACCAGAATGACATTTTAAATCATTGTTACTCTGGTTTTTTCAGTCATCCTGGCTTGCCCAGGATCTGGATTCTGGATGTACTTCGTTTACCAGAATGACAAATTAACAACACTGTCACTCTGGTCCGCTTCGCCATAGCTTCAGCGAGGTGAGCTTGATCAGAGTCTATCGATTCTGGATGCCCCCGAATACTCTGGGTTACCAGAATGACGAAAAAAACCACAAAAAATCCACGTTATATTTCCATGAAATAATTGGTCAAATTATTAAACCTGTTGCAAATTAGACTTGATTCATTCATAGTGAATATATATGAATACATCAAGTCTCATATGAAACAAACGTCTTTCTCTTGCTATTACTGGTATAACTCCATGAGAACTTCTCGCCATTCAGCCTGAATTTGAGGCATATTACCATGAGGCAAAGCAGATGATGAATAGAAATAGGAAAAGAAAGTTTGGAGCAGGGAGAATAGGGAGCATGGAGACCTCTTTAGAAAAACTCGTATTTATCCTCATGTATGTGAAATGTTATCCCCCATTTGATCTTATTGGCTTTTACTTTGACATGTGGGGAAGTACCGCTTGTCGGAATATGCACTTCCTCCTCAATGTTCTTGAGAAAACACTCCAAAGAAACATATCACTCCCAAAGAGAAGAATCTCAACTCCTCAAGAGTTTGAAGAGCTTTTTCCTGGTATAACAGATGTGTTCATGGACGGATCAGAGCGAAGAGTGCAAAAGCCACGAATACTCAAACGAAGAAATAAGCTCATCTCACAGATTCGTGTGGTAGTTGAACATGCAGTGGGTGGTATGAAGAGATTCAAAGCTGCAACCGATATCTATCGGAACAGGCTAGAGAACATTGATGATCGTCTTTCTTTGGTTTCTGCAGGACTCTGGAACTACCACATACTCTACAGAGCATAAGCTACCAGACAAACGGATCAAACTGTCAAAAATATTCGACTATTTTTTAACATGTTTATTATTCAGGGAGGTTATTTACGCCGAAACAAAAGATAAATCAATAGAAGCACTTCAAAGGTTAAAAAGATATGTGGGGAGTGATGCTCACGGATATGAGGATAGATTCTTAAAAACGTATAGGTCGCTCGTTCATAACTTTAAATATACTCTAACCCATTTTGATCATCAGGAGATGAAACGAGACAATAATTTACTTGAATGCTTTAACGGAATTATCAAACCTCGACTTGATTTAATGAAGGGATTTAAAATACAAGAAAACCTTGATCGTTACCTAAAATTATTTCTCCTTGAGTACCGTTTTCATGCCTTAAAAGAATCTCGTTTTAAAAACAGGAGAGGAAAGTCGCCATTACAGGTTGCTGGAGTAATTCTTGTTCCTTACCACAACTTTCTGACATATTTGCGCTTTCATCTTCACTTCAACTACCGTCTAAAGTCGGTCTAAAAAGTCATGTTTGCCCTACCAGCGCCGAACCTATAGTATTATAGACGCACTGAGTGTGTATGTCAAGAGGTTTGAGCTCAACCCTGTCGTTTTGTCACTCTGCGAAGAGCAAGAGTAAGCTGCATTTTTCGAAGGCGAAGAGATTGAGGAGTGACCTCGAGGTATTCATCGTCACCGATAAGATCAAGGTACTGTTCAAGAGAAAGAATTGTCGGTGGTTCGAGTTGAATTTTGACTCCCTCACCAGATGAGCGGTTGTTGGTGAGATTTTTGCCTTTGCAGACATTGACTTCCAGATCTTTTTCTTGTGTTGCAAGTCCGATAACCATTCCTTCGTAGACTTTTTCTCCCGGTCCATAAAACATGGTACCGCGGATTTGAGCATTTGAGAGTCCGTAGGAAAGTGTTTCCCCCGCTTGGGTTGCGATAAGTGCGCCATTTCGAGTGGTTTCCATCGCAGTTCCCAGTGGTTCATACCCAATGAGATAGGTGTTCATCACCGCAGTTCCTCTCGTATTGGTCATAAGGTTGCTTCGAATGCCGATCAGGTTGCGACTTGAGATTTTGTAGACAAGGCGAAGATTAACGGTTTGTTGGGTCGTCATATTGATGAGTTTTCCTTTTCGCTTTCCAATTTCTTCAGTCACGACTCCCATATAATCTTTGGGTATATCAATCGTGAGCTCTTCATATGGCTCACATTGCACACCGTCTACTTTTTTGAAAATGACTTGGGGTTTTGAGACTTCAAGCTCAAATCCCTCACGGCGCATTGATTCAATAAGCATTGCCAGATGAAGCTCGCCCCGACCACTGACCATACATGCGTTTGAATCCGGATCATCATCAACGCGCAGACCAAGGTCGGTTTCAAGCTCCTTATATAATCGTGCATGAATCTGACGAGAGGTGACATACTCTCCTTCACGTCCCGCAAATGGGCTCGTATTTGGGCCAATTTTGATTTTTATGGTTGGTTCTTCAACGTTTATTACCGGTAAACTTTCAGGGGTTCCCGGATCGGTCACCGTTTGACCAATCGAAAGCTCAGGAATACCCGCAAGTGATGCGATATCTCCTGCCACAATCTCATCTACCTCAGTTCTTTGAAGTCCTCGGCTGGTGAAGAGCTTAGTGGCACTAAAGGTTCCGATGATTTTTTCGTTATCAACAAGTGAGATCCGCTGTCCTTTTTTCAGCGTTCCCCGCGTGATTTTTCCGATACAGAGTCTTCCGACATAGGGATCATGGTCAATGGTTGAAATGAGCATCTGAAAGGGTTTATCTGCATCTACATTACTATTTTCAATTTCACTTTGAATGACATTGAGGAGCGGCGTCAGATCGCCCGATAAATCTGAAGTATAGTTTACAGGAAGCTCTGCATATGCCTTGCCATCGCGGCCAACGCCGTACAATGTGACGAAATTGAGCATATCTTCGTGCTCTGCAAGTTCGAGGAACAGATTTTCTACTTCATGCTTGACCTCAATAGGTCTCGCGTCCTTTTTATCAATTTTATTGATAAATAATATGAGTTTTAAACCAGCCTCGAGTGCTTTTTTCAAGACAAATCGTGTTTGGGGGAGTGGACCTTCTGCGGCATCTACAAGAAGCAGTGCGCCACTTGCCATATTGAGTACCCGCTCAACTTCACTTCCAAAGTCCGCGTGTCCCGGTGTATCAATAATATTTATTTTTTCTCCCAAATACTCAATGCTCGTGTTTTTTGCCAAAATGGTGATGCCTTTTTCTTTTTCAAGATCATTTGAATCCATGAGGAGTACTTGTGACATTTCTTTCTGGTTATCTCGAAAGATATGTGACTGTTTCAAGAGCCCATCGACCAAGGTTGTTTTCCCATGATCGACATGTGCGATAATTGCGATATTTTTGATTTTCATACTTAAAGCAAAGAGTAAGTATAGCAGATCAGAACAGAATTAGTGGTTGTTTGTTAAAATTTGTGCCGTTTTTTCCCAAAGCTCTGAAACTCCGTCGCTTCTCAACTCAAATGTGCTCTCAGCATTTGCATTTGGCAAAATACGACAGGAAAGCATTGTTTGAAAGATTTTTTCTTGGTGACACCACCAAATAAATTGAGCCGCATCTTGTGAGCCATCGGGGAGATTGAGTGCGCGCCATGTCGCTGCTTCTTTATGAATTTTTTTACGTTCTGCATCATCAAGAATGTGATTGTGTTTTGCATAATGCCACAGTTCTTTTTGAATTGTTTTATAGGGCATTAAACCATTCCTTTGTAAAAAATGTAAATTATCGTACTCCTGCCGACCCACCGGATTTGAAAACAACATGATCGCGCCACCGCGCTTTTTTGGCGTAATGAGTGCTTTAAATGCTTGTTCACTTGGTTTTGTAACCTCAAGTGATATGGTCGTATTTTGATACAAATCTTCATACAGTTCGATCACTTTTTTGTCATGGGGTGATGACTGTACATCGACATGCAGCCTACTATTCATATCGTATATAAAACGATACGTAAATGGCGCATATTTTGATATGACATGAAATTGAAAGCGAGATGACTTTAGGTGCAGGTGATCAACAAGGTGCGTCACAAAATGCATCCCAACCGCAGCTCCCGAGATGGGTATTGCAAAATGGATCGTGGTATCTTCATAAGGATTAAGCTGTGATTTTCGATGATCCATACGCGACTCCGGAAGATCGGTACTCAAATTTGGACTTAGTGGGTAGGGGTTTACCACAATGTTTACAGGAGGTAGATCTGACTTTCTGCCATATGCTTCAAGTCTATCTTTTGTCCGAAGACTCGGAACAAAAATGATGTCTGCATCAGGGATATACCAGATATGATGCGGCGAATCGTCAGTTACTTGAACCACAATTGAAACGTTCATTTTCCGATGAGTAATAAGTTTTTGCTTGATAGCCGTAGCTTGATGTGCTAATCCAAAATGCGTTGCAATAAGAAGAAGCTCCTCAGGCATATCAATCCGTTGATCGATAATCGTGTTGATTTGTCGATACAAAAGACCAGTGTGAGATCGAAGGTACCACCGATACAGAGGGGTAGTCACTGCTTCGGCATTGCCCTGCTCGAGCCATTCAAACATTGTGCGAGTAATTGTATGCACACTCATCAAACGATGCATCGCTGTAATAGTTGTATCTTGAGACCCGAGAAGAAGCGGGGAAGCCTCAGGGGGAAGGCCGTGGTAGAGCGCGTCAGTTACTCGCAAGTGACCGAGTCCAGCAGGAGCATATGCAAAAAGAAGGAGAAGAGATTTTTTGGATAATAATGAAAGTGATGATTTCATAGTGACTATGTGTTCAGTGTACGAAATTGACCGAAAGAATGAAAGCTCCCTCCATACTTTTTATCATTTCGAAAATTGTGGGCATTACGACGTTGATTTTTGTATACTGAAAATACATTATGTCTAATAATGGTCATTTTCGTCATTTGGCGTTATATATCCCTGGAATTATATTGGGAGTTCTTCTTTCGACAACCGTATACGCGATCTTCCCCCTTCTTCAAACAACGCCATTTACCTTTTCTCAGCGAGAAATTACCGGTGAGCGATTGGGTGAAGCGACGATGCTTCAACTGGTTTTAAAAGACACGCAAGAAGCTCGAAATACTTTTAATCCAATCAGGGTCTAATTCCCCGATGCTCTGCGTCGGGGAGTATCATTCAGATATCCATAATCTTGCCTCAGTGCATTCGTAATTCGAGGTCTGCCAAAATACGGTCTCATCGTATACACCTCATCAATTATTCGCATTATGGTTTTGTCCTCCTCTGTCCCTGTCCCGCCAATCACACCTGACATTCAAACAAATCCTCAAAGCTCATCATTGATAAAAAAACCAACTCAATGATTTGAAAAAGAAGCGAAAACAATGATTAATATGATGCCAACGACAAAAGGAATGGTCTGAGTCATTGAGCTTTGTTTATGATGATCTTCATGGAGTTCCGGAATAAGATCTGCTGCAGCGATATATATGAATATTCCTGCGGTTATGGCAAGCGCAATCGGCAGCGCTCCTTCAATTCTGTTCACAAAGAAGTATCCGACAATACCTCCGGCAACCGCAGTGAGCGCAGAAAGAAAATTGAGAAACAAGGCTCGTTTTTTTTCGTATCCCGAATGAACAAGAATCATAAAATCAGCAAACTCTTGTGGTATTTCATGTGCGGCAATGCCGATTGCAGCAGATATTCCGGCGACAGGTGAGATGATCACGGTTGCCGCAATTGCAACGCCGTCAATAAAATTATGAATTGCGTCACCAAACAAAACTAACGAACCTGAAGGTTTGATGTTATGTGTATTATCATGATGATGGTGATACCACAAAACAGAACGTTCCATGAAAAAGCTAAATACAATGCCCAATAACGTATAAATAAGAATGCTCTCTCCGCCAACATGAATTGCTTCAGAAAGCATGTTTAAAAATGCTGCTGACAACAAGACTCCTGCAGAAAAACTAATAAAAATACAGGTGAGCTTCCCTTTTAGTAGATTTTTAGATGCGAATGTTGATACACCGACAAAAGACAGAAGGCTAATGGCAAGATTTATAAGGATAATCCAAACAAGTGTCATGGTTATTTACAGTCCGGACAAATACCGAAAAATGCCAATGAATGACGGGTAATATCGTACGAAGAAATTTTATGAACCTCTTCGAGAAGACCCTGCTCTGATTGTAGCACAATGTCTTTTATGCTGGAACAAGAAGTACAAAAGAGATGGTGATGATGAGCTCGCCCGGTTATTTCGTAGTGCAGTTCATTATCCAAAAGAGGCACTTTTTCGATGATTTTGCGTGCCAATAAAAATTCGATTTCTCGATATACGGTAGTGATATTTATCGATATGCCAATCCGCTTGAGAATTTTGTGAATACTTGATACCGTGAGTGGATGATTGGTATTTTCAAGAAGATTGATAATTGAAGATCGTGCGTGGGTCATTCGAAAGCCTTTTTTTTGAAGTTTTGAGATATGTTGAGATGTCATAAATTAATGCAGCTTGTTTGCATTATATAACAAAATCAGTCAGGCATCAAATTAATTGAGGAGTATTGCTGAGTTTTTAAGAAAGTTTGATCGAGTTATTTCGGGTACTGAGCCAACTGCTGTACGATTATAAGAGTTGTTAAATGTAACCGAGTATTTTATTATAGACAAGATGAGTCTACATGCCAATGCAGAAAAACTTTTTCAGATTATTCTGAAAAAGAGAAAAATGATCAATGCGGTCTTTTGTGGCCAATATTTATTTATTGCGCTATTGATTGGATATACAGCATTTCTGACTTTTGGGCAAACAAATCGTGATATGGTGTATGAATGGGGAGTAACAAGTGGCACCATCTCACTTGTTTTCTTTTGTTTGTCGATTTTTCCGGGAATTCTTCGACGATTTGGGAGGAACTCAAAAGTGACTCAAGTCTTACTGTTGTTTCGTCGACAGATCGGTGTGACGGCTTTTTTATTTGGCTTTTTTCATTATTTGGCAGTTCGGATGCTTCCCATTCTCCTTGTAGGTGTGCCAATAAATTTGAATCCACTGCCTTTTGAAATATTTGGATTTTTGACATTGTATCCGATGTCGCTGCTATTTTTGACGTCAAATGACTATAGTGTCAAGAGAATGGGTGTGTGGTGGAAGCGGTTACATTGGTTGTCATATGTATTGGTATGGACACTCTTTTTTCATGTTGTGCTCCAAAGGATGAGTATCTGGTCGTTTATCATCGGTGTTTTTGCGTTTCTTGAGGTGCTTTCATGGATTAACTTAGGAATACAGATGAGAACACAAAAGAGAACAAAGTCACTATTGCAATAAAGATGAGTCGCACGTACAATTGGGAATTGTTATTTATCAATAGAAAATGAGTATGATATCGTTTTTTCTCTACAGGGGGTAATGTTTCGCGTTCTCTCCCGGCGCAACCATAACCAAATTCTTCATAATATTTTCCTTCGGTTTACATTCGTTTCTATTATTATTTTATTCATATTCTTATGAACACAAAAGTAGTCGCTCTTGTAGTGGTCCTTGTGGCTGTTTTTTCTGGCGGTTGGTATTTATTGAACCAACAGGAAAAAAGACAAGGTAACACCGTAGCTGATGCGGAAGGACACAATCAGCTTGTTATTTATTCCGGTAGAAAAGAAGCCCTTATTTTGCCGATCATACAATCTTTTGAAGAAGAGAGCGGGATTGATGTAATCCTCAAATACGGCTCTACGGAGGAGCTGGCACATGTATTGCTGCAGGAAGGTGCGCAATCTCAAGCAGATGTATATATCTCAACAGATGCAAGTTTACTGCAAGAGTTGGCTATAAAAGGAATGTTTACGCCAATTATTTCAGAGTTTCTATCTAAAATTCCTCAAAAGTATCGGGCAAGTGACGGATTGTGGACCGGTGTATCGGGACGCGCTCGAGTTCTTATAGTAAATACCGATATGCTCTCCGAGTCGGAGTATCCTGATTCGATTTATGACATAACAGATGAACTCTGGCAAGGTAAAGTAGCAATGGCTAAAATGACAAATGAATCTGTCGTCACGCATATGAGTGCCATCAGAACACTCCGTGGGGATGATTTTATTGTTGATTTTTTACAAGGGATAAAGAACAACAATGTGACTCTTTTGAGTGGGCACACCGCTGTGCGACAGGCAGTTGCGCGTGGAGAGTTCCCAATCGGTTTAGTTAATCATTATTATGGGCATTTGCAGCAGCAGGATTCGGACAATATCGCTATACTGTACACAGACCAAGAAAGCGATCTTGATGGCTCGTTTGTAAATGTTTCGGGTGTGGGAATTCTTGCTGCTGGCGATAATACAGGTGGCGCACAAAAGTTTGTGCATTACCTGTTAACGCAATCCGCACAGAAGCAATTTGCTGAGCTTAATTATGAGTTTCCTCTTATTAAGGGAATAACTTCAGAGAACACCAAAAATCTCGGAGAGTTTAAAGAAATGGATGTTGATCTGCATGAAGTTGCCACGAAAAGGCAAGAAACTTTGAATCTTATAAAATCGCAAGGACTTTAAAAGATGAAAATTCTATTTACCGTACAGAAGCTGCTCAATGCAGCTTCTGTACTTATTATTCTTTTTGCTGCGATCCCGCTGTATTTTATACAGTATTCATTGAAGGAGCTCTCGTGGAATGAACTATCTGCAATATACGGATATTATTTGACTCCTTTGGTAAGGACGATACTTCTTGCAACGGTGACGGGGGTATTGGCGCTTATTTTTGCAGCGATAGCAATGGGTGCAGTCGCTGGCTTGAGGCCTCGTTTTCGGAAATTGATGACTTTTATGTTTGCAATTCCACTCCTATTTCCACCATATATAGCAGCAATTTCCTATATCGACATTTTTAAATCACCGGTGGGGTTGGGCTTGATGGGACGATCGCCGACGACTGAGTTTTTTCAGGCAGCGTCTGTTTTGAGTCTATTTTTATATCCATATTCGTTTCTGCTAATCAAAAATCGTTTTGAGATGATAGATTCATCTCACAGAAAAATTATTTCCATATATCCATGGGGTGCAATAGAAAAAATACGGTTACTGTACTGGCCGCATTTGAAAGGAGCTTTGTTCAATGGCTTTCTTCTTACTTTTATGTATGTTGTCGCGGATTTCGGCGCCGTCTCAATACTTCGCATGGATACCCTTACTACAGAACTCTATCAAAGTATGGTGCTACGGTTTGAATATGGGGAAGGATCGTTATTAAGCTTGATACTGTTGGGTATTGCTGCGACAATTCTTATTGTCGGATCACGCATAATCTCACAACCAGTCTCAAGTTTGAGAAAAAATGATTTTAATGTGAGTGTTTCCCAGACAACCTTTTTCGAAAAAATAACGTCGTATGTAATTATTATCGGATTGATATTCTTTTCTGTAATTGTTCCGTTCATCAAAATTTTTCAGTGGTTTATCCAATTTATTCAGGAAAAATCGGCTTTGAAAGATATTTGGTTTGACTTGGCACTGTTTACAAATACAATCATTACAACCGTTGTAATAGCTCTTATTGTAGTTTCAACTTCACAGATTATTGCATTTTTAGGGCAAATAGCACAGCTATTTTCACAACACTCCCATATTTCAAAAGTCGTCTATTATGTGACATCACTTCTTCATGCACTTCCTGCAATTGTGATCGTATTTAGTATATTGGTTTTTAAATATACGACACCGTTTGCCGTTTCTCACGCTCTTTTCTTCTTATTTTTTGCCTATGTTTTACGATATATTGGCGTAGCATTTTTGACCATATCCCCTGCAGTTATGACGATACCTCAGGCGTACTTACGTATAGGTGCGACATTTATCCCAAATATTACTGAGCAAGTTCGTCTGATCGTTTTACCGTATACAAAAAAATATCTTTTTCAAAGTGGCAATTATATTTATTTACTTTCACTTCGGGAGTTGACTATACCGCTTATTTTACTTCCACTCGGAATGAATGTATTATCAGTTCAGATATGGCAAACGGCAGGTGAAGGATTATATGTCTATGCTTCACCTGCAATTTTGGTTTTACTGATGCTCTCTCTGCCATCGTTGATATGGTATATTAGGAGTCAGACATAAGTCTTATATCAATTAAAAAACCAGTTTATATCATGAGTTGTATTGTCAGAAAAATAACTTCAACGGTAAGTGCTAAGCCGCCATTTGAGCTACAGGATATCTCATTTGCGTTGAAAGATGGTCAGATTATCGCAATTCTCGGACAGAGCGGGGCCGGTAAAACATCTCTTCTCAATGCTCTTGCTGGGTTTCTTCCGGTTCAGCGCGGCGCTGTAATTTTAGATGATAAAACCGTTAGTTGTTCCACATATTGTCTGCCACCGCTTGATAGAAATATGGGTATCATTTTCCAGGATCATAATCTGTTGCCACATTTATCTCTTCTTGAGAATCTCACGTTAGGTATGGAAAAACAGGATGTGTATCGGCGAAAAACTGAAATTCAGATAATGCTGGAAGAGTTACAGCTTACTCATCTACAAAAGACGCTCCCTCATCAGGTTTCAGGTGGACAACAGCAGAGGGTAGCCCTCGGAAGAGCGCTTATTCATAACAAAAAACTATTACTCTTTGATGAGCCGTTTTCAGGACTGGATCAGGGGCGTATGGTGCAACTTGCTCGGACAATCCGTAATTCGGTACAAAAATATAATCGGATAGCCGTTCTGGTGACTCATCATATTGAAGAAGCATTTTTGATTGCAGATATGATCGGAATAATGAAAGATGGCAAACTTCTTGAAGTTTCCACTCCGCACATTATTTACCATACACCATCAACACTCGAGATTGCAGAGTATGTCGGACCAATACATATTCTTGCAGGGGAAAAAGAGAGTAGTACAAAAGTTAAAACAAATTTTGGTTCAGCTGGGATACCGGGGCGCTTGCCATCTTCTACCAAACATATCCAACTATTAACACGCCCTGATGATTACACCCTGATAAAGGGGAAACAGTTTGCCGTTCAAGCGATCTCATTTTTAGGAATGTCACAACTTGTTACCGTTTCAAACCGAACCACAACTCTCCAGGTTTCTCTTGAGCATCATAAGTCCTTGTGTGTTGGGGATATGGTAGATGTGAAGCTCAGCAACAAACACCCCTATGTGGCGTATGATATGAGGGGACGTAAAATTCATTAGGAATAGTATTTTCACATAGAGCCTGTTTGAAAAGATCTGCTAAAATAAGATGCATATGGACGCTCCATCGTATACCAAAATATTTACAGATGCATATCGCTCGATTCTGCGATCCAAGGGCGAGGTGAAGATACGTGACATTCTCCATCATTACAAAACAATGAAGCCATCTCTTCATAAATATGTAGATTCCGATGAGATCGACACTGAAGCGATGATGTATTCATTTTTGCGTCTCCCACCAATCATTCATGAAGCACGTATCATTGTCTTGGCTCAGATTTCAGAAGGCTTTGTCCGAGCGGGATATGACCTTGATGTATGCGAGCAAGTACAAGCTCCGGCACGCAGAAGAAAAATGTATTTTGATGGCGAAATGACTCTTGCCACCTATATCAATTCGGTGACCGATCTTGATGATATGGTGGGGTTGCTCAGTGCATTTTTTATTGA
>Ga0210019_1004292_pt1 | contig 12469 bp, 10 predicted proteins | sample CryGeyCG2114_020_2_FD_183969 | JGI IMG/M metagenome (GOLD analysis project Ga0210019, IMG submission 183969) | Groundwater microbial communities from aquifer - Crystal Geyser CG11_big_fil_rev_8/21/14_0.20 (SPAdes) (version 2) | ecosystem: Environmental > Aquatic > Deep subsurface > Groundwater ...
CTGCAGCCAAGCAGGTTAGCGGCTTTATTAATTAATGTTCCTGTTTTTCAAAGTGAATAAACCGGTGGTAAAAATCACGATGTTTCCGGTAAAACTGTATTGACCGGTTTTCTTTCGTTATTTTGTAATCGCTTTTTTCTGTTATATGCAGCATTTGTATTTTTATTTCCTTAAATAAACTATATAGTCGGTATAAACCGGTTCTTTCCCGAGCCTTCGCATTTCTTTAGCAATCTGCCCACGGTGATATGACGAATGATGTGAGAGATGAGTTAAAATTTCAACTATAGTATTTGTGTATTCAATTCCTTTGCTGTTTGTATATTTTACAACATTATTAAAGTCGGTTTCTGAAAGAGAATTCAGGTAAGTGTTAATGTTTAATTTATTTTCTTCCGATAATTCTCTACAATCTTCGAAAGGAAGTTCAGTCCAGAATTTATTATCATATTTTTCAGATTTTAGTCTCTGCAACCAGATATTTTCAGACAGAAGCAGGTGAGATAAAATTTTCATAATCCCTTCTTTTAATTACTATTACTACGTTAAATTTTAAAAATATATCGGAATGAAAAAGATAAACAAACGCCCCCTCCTGGGATGAATATTTCCTGAAACTGGCGCGATGCTTGCCTCGGAAAGATCAACCAATGGAAAATCTGGGTTTATATATTTTTACAAATACTTTTTAAACCACATCTTTCTTAATTCACTCACTTCTTTTCTGTGTTTCCTTAGAAAGTGATCCCCCTCTTCAAACATTACTAATCTATAATTTAAGTTTTCTTTTTGAAATTGTGTAGCAAGATTTATAGAATCTAACGGCGAGACACTTTCATCTGCAGTTCCGTGAAGTAATAAATAGTGAGTTTCTTTAGGAAGTTTATCTATGAAGCTTGTAACAGATCTCTTATCGCATTCATCTTTAAATTTTTCAACAGGAAGTCCGGGAAATATCTTTTCACTTACTAATTTTAAATAAGGACTGTTTTTATCACTACAGTGTAAATTAGATACTCCACCTACAATAAATACTGCTTTAAATTTTATTTTACTTTTAGTCAGAGCAATAAATGTCATCATCCCACCTCTGCTCCAACCTTCCATTCCCCATTTTGAAGTATCAGCAAATTCTAGTTCATCAGCTAAGGGAATTAAATTAAGTACATCATTTACATCTTTACCACCTAATTCATCCATTCCTTCGCTTCCCATATTTCCTCTATAGTTTGAAGCAAATACTACATACCCTTCATTCGCAATATTTCCATATAACCCCCTGGCGTTAAAAGAATCAATTGCACCGTTTTCTCCATAACCACCTCGGTTCCAAATTATGCAGGGATATATTTGAGATGTGTCTTTAGGATATGCAAGATATCCATTTACTTTTAATCCGTCGGAAAGATATGTTGTTTTTTCAACAATAGAATTATTGTATACCTCTTGTCCCCAACCACTGAAAAATAATTTTTTTTGTGAATCACTTAAAACAATTTTTTCCCTAACTATAAAATTAGAACTCATAATTATTGTAAGCCTGAATGTTATATTTAATTCAAAGTATTAAATTATCAATAAATTTTGTTATATCAATTCTCAATTACAGGAAACAAAACGCTAAAAACAGAGCCTTTATTTATTTCACTTTGAACTTCTATAATTCCATTCATAAGTTTTATAAAATTTTTAGTTATAGTTAAACCTAAACCTACACCTTCAAAATTTCTGCTAAGCCCTTCGCTTATTTGCCGGAATTCTTCAAACACAAAATTAATACATTCTTTTGGTATCCCTATACCTGAATCAATTATTTTAACAACACCATGATTAATATTATTTATTTCTTTTTTATCCAATTCAATTCTAACAAAACCATCTTTGGTAAATTTCATTGCATTATCTATTATGTTATTTAAAGCCTGTGAAAGTAATTTTGGATCGGCATTAATTTTTATTGGTTTGCTTTTAATAATGAATGAATAATCCAAGTTTTTTAATTCAGCTGTTGCTTTATATCTGTTAAATGAATTAGTAGTAATATCTATTAAATCTATCTGTTCTATATTTATGGTTTTTTTCTCAGCTTCAATTGCAGATAAATCAAGTAAAGAATTAAGTGTGTTTAATAATCTATTCTGATCATCCAAAATAAATTTAATCATTTGATTTAATTCGGATTCGTTTACTTCTTTTTCAAGTATTTCTAAAAATCCCAATGTCCCAACAAGCGGTGTTCTAAGTTCATGACTCATATTAGCTAAGAAATTACTTTTCAATCGGTTTAATTCTTCTGCTTTATCTTTGGCTGTTTTTAATTTTTGATTTGAGTCTGTTAATTCTCTTATGGTTTCTTTTATCTTCCCTTGTTGTTCTATTATTGTTTCTCTCATACTGTTTGTTGCATTAACCAGTAATTTAACTTCGCCGGTACCTGAGGTGTATTTCATTTCATAGTATTTCCCTTTGGAAATATCTTCTATCATTTTGGTTACTTTAGTGATTGGTTTGCTTATAAATTTAGAAACTAAAATACTGATGAGAATTAAAAAAGGGATTAATATCAGCCTGAAATAAAGTATGTATTTATTATTTTCTTCAATGGTAGCTTGAATATAACCTAATTCATGATCGGCTTGAATAACTGCAACAACATTTCCTTCATTATCAATGATAGGAGCAATTCCGCTTATCCATGTTCCATACTGATCGTTATAAATACCTGTGTGCATACTTTTTCTTGTTGTATAAACTTGGTGTAAATTATTTTTTACTATATCACTTTGAAGTTTCAAAGTATCACCAGCAAAAGGTATGTCGTTTGTCATTACCCCAAAAACTGCTTTATTACTATCGATTAAAGATAGTGTATAAATTTCTTCAGATAAATTTAGATTTTTTTTAATAGTTTTTAATGAATTTCGAAGACTTAAATAATGGGGATTTTTATAAATTTTTTTAGAGTCTGAGAAATCTACCATGTTAAAATATTCCCCGTCTATTGAAGTAGAAATGGATAAGACTAAAGTTTGCAAATTTTTCCCCTCAAGCCTGGTATACTCTTTTGTGATTTCTTTTTTTATAATGAACAGTACTATTTCTAAAACAATATTTGTTACTATAAAAACTAATAGAGCTATTTTAATCCAGATTTTCATACAATCAAATGTGTTTATTTATTAAACATTTAAAATTATGAAATAATTCCTAAGTAAAAGTCTGTAAATAGACAAAACTAAATATTCTAATATATTGAAATCACAAATATAATTTCTGTTGTGTAATTAATAAATTATTTAGAAAAGAGTTCTGTTTCTAACAATTCACAAATAATGTGTGCTACAGTGATATGTCCTTCTTGTATTCTTTGTGTGTTGTATGATGGAATTTTAATAGCAATATCAACTTGATTCAAAAGCTGACCACCTGTCCCCCCTAAAAAACCTAAAACTTTTAAGTTTTTTTCTTTTGCTTTTTTTACAGCATTTAAAATATTTGGTGAATTACCGCTTGTTGAAATAGCCAGTAATACATCACCTTCTTTTCCTAATCCTTCTACATTTCGCGCAATAACATTTTCGAATCCAATGTCATTTCCACCTGCAGTCATATTTGATGAATCAGTTGTTAAAGCAATGGCAGCTAAAGCAGGTCTATTAATTTTATGATTAAGTCTTATCATTAATTCTGTTGCAATATGCTGGCAGTCAGCCGCACTTCCTCCATTGCCGCACAATAAAAGTTTGTTGCCTTTTTTATATGTATTGATTAGAAGATCAACTGCAGAATTAATATTATCCATACATTCGTTTTGAATATTAACTTTTGTTTCCGCACTTTCAGCAAGTGAATCAATTATAATTTTTTTTCTATCCATTTTGATTAAGAGGTATTTGTTCTAAACGGTAATAGGAACTTTAGTATGAACTGCTGAAGCAAAATCTTTTATAAGTTCCCAATTATTTTCATCTTCAAAAAAGTTTCCGGTAACAATTATATTAGCTCCGCTTTCCATTTTTCTTCTTACAGTATCAGGACTTGTAATTCCACCACCGACAATAATTGGCACAGTACATTGGCTGGCAACTGCTTTTATCATATTCTCTGGTACAGAAATTTGTGCACCTGATCCTGCCTCAAGATAAATTAATTTCATTCCTAAATATTCAGCAGCCAGTGCAGTTGCTGCGGCTATTTCAGGTTTATTTCTTGGTATTGGTGCAGTTCCGCTCATATATTGAACAGTTGTTGTAGTGCCTGATTCAACTAAAATATACCCGGTTGAAATTGGCTCAATTTTTTTGGCTTTTATTATTGGTGCGGCAAGAACATGAGTGCCTATTAAATGTTCTGCATTTCTTCCGCTTACTACTGATAAGTATAGAATAGCATCGGCAGTTTTACTTATTTGATTTACACCACCCGGGAAAATAATTGTAGGAAGGTTTGTTGTGATTTTTACTTGTTCAATAAATTCTTCAAACTTGCTATTAATCATTAAACTGCCACCGATCAAAAATCCATCAACACCGGCTTTTTCACAGTTACTTAAAAATAATGAAAGTTTTCCCCCTTCAATTTTATCGGGGTCAATTAAGACTAAATATGCCCCGCCTTTATTTTCAACAGTGTTTAATAAATAGTTATAAATGCTCATTTATTTTAATTTCACCCCAAAACAAAATTATTTAATATATTAGATAAAATATAATACAATTAAATTTTCTTAGCTACTATTTTAAATGCAAAATAGAATAATTATTAACAATTTCGAAATATTTTTTGATATTTTTCCTAATTTTAACCAAAAGATTAAAAATATAAACTTGGTGACTAAATGAAGAAAATAACTGTTTATGAAAAACCAACCTGTACAACATGTAGAAAAGTTTCTAAATATCTGGAGGAAAATGGATTCGATTTTGAAAAAATTAATTATTATATAAATCCATTTACAAAATCACTTTTGAAATCCCTATTAAAAAAAATGAATATGAAGCCAAGTCAGTTACTTAGAAAGAATGAAAAAATTTATAAAGAATTAAATGTAAAAAAAATGGATGAAAATGAGATATTTGAAGCAATGTTAAAACACAATGATTTAATTCAAAGACCAATTGTTGAATATGGAGATAAAGCTGTATTAGCTCGCCCGCCTGAAGTATTAAATGAGTTTTTTAAAAAATAAGTAACCCGGCTATAATAATTCTGTATAGTTTTGCCGAAAAAAAAGGATCATTTACCGAAAAAATATTTTTATAAGTATTATCTTTATATAGATTGAAATCAAAAGAAATATACTTAGGAGTGAACTATGGAATTGAATAAAAACGAATACAAAAAAAATAAAGTTGACTATAGGGCAATTTTAGGTATTGGATTAGTTATAATAGGGGCTCTTATACTTTTTGATAACATTTATCTAATTGATTTTAACATACCAAGAGTAATTTTTTCATTTCCTGCTATAATGATATTTATTGGAATTCTTATACTCTTTCATGGAAACAATAAAGTTTTGGGATCAATATTATTAGTACTTGGTGTATTTTTTATTATGCCAAAAATTTTTCCTTGGATATACTATGGAAAAAATATAACATTTCCGGTTTTAATAATTGCTTTTGGTATATTTATAATATTTAGAAGAAGAGGAAAACATTATAGAGCAAACCAATATGAAACTGAAGGGGGATATAAAAAATATGACACAGATAGAATTGATGACATTTCTATTTTTGGTGGTGGACAAAAAATTGTTGCTTCTAAAAATTTTAAAGGTGGTAATGTTACTTCTATTTTTGGCGGATCCGAAATTGATTTTACTAATTGTACATTATCAGAAAATGAATCAATGATAGATGTTTTTGCAATATTTGGTGGCACCACATTGATTGTACCAAATAATTGGAATGTAATAATAGATGTCTTTCCTTTATTCGGAGGATTTTCAAATAAAGTAAGAAGAGCGCCCGATACTAAAATTGATTTGGAAAAGACATTAATTATAAAAGGACTTGTGATATTTGGCGGCGGTGAAGTTAAATCTTTTTAATCACAAAAATATTTAATATAAATGTTGTCAAATCCAATCTTATCAAGTTTTAAAAATTTCAGAATTTATCTTCTGTTTTGGCTGATTATAACCGCTGTTTATTTGAACATTCTGAATTTTGGAATTCAAGCAGATCTACTTGTATCTGTTATTGATAGTTTGGTTTTTAATTCAATTTTGTGCGGGTTAGGATTAAGTTATTGGTACACTGCAAAATTCATTTCTCTGGATAAAAATAATTTATCAAAAGTAATTTTTACACATATTTTGGGTGGAATTCTACTTACAATTATATGGTTGCTAATTGGATTTAATATCATAAAATTATTTGTAACTAATACGGATGATTACATTAAGTTTTTTTATGAAACTCTCTCCTGGCGATTTTTAATAGGATTATTAATTTATTTTCTTATTACATCCTTCTATTATATAATAACATATTATACAGGATTTCAGGAAAAATTAGTTACTGAAAATAAATTTAAAAATCTTGCAACAGAGGCTGAATTAAAAAGTCTAAAATTTCAGATTAACCCGCATTTTATTTTTAACAGTTTAAATTCATTAAGTGCTTTAACAACAATTGATCCTAAAAAAGCAAAAGTAATGATACAAAAACTTGCTGATTTTTTAAGGTTCACACTTTCAAACAATGAGATCCAAAAGAATAAACTCTATGATGAACTAAAAAATATAAAATTATATCTGGAAATTGAGAAAATAAGATTTGAAGACAAATTTGAATATGTTGAAATTATTAATGAAGAATGCAAAAAGGTTTTAGTACCTAATATGATTTTACAACCCTTGATTGAAAATGCAATTAAACATGCTGTTTATGAAACCCTTGAGAAGATAACATTAACTTTATCTTGTGAAAGAGAAAATGATTATTTACACATAAAACTTTCAAATAATTTTGATTCTGATTCTAAAACAAATAAAGGGCCGGGAATTGGTTTAAATAATATTGGAGAAAGATTAAAATTATTATACGGAAGAGATGATCTATTTAAAATTAACAAAACGGATGATACATTTAGCGTAAGTATGTATATTCCATTATTCGACGAATAAGAATTAGTAAAAATTATGAAGCAAAAAATTAAAACTATAATAATTGACGATGAAAGCTTAGCAAGAACAATAACAAAAGATTATTTGTCTCCAAAAAATGAACTGGAAATAATTGCTGAATGCTCAAATGGATTTGAGGCAATAAAAAAAATAAATGAATTAAAACCGGATATGATCTTCTTGGATATCCAAATGCCAAAGCTAAACGGATTTGAGGTACTGGAATTATTAGAAGAACATCCTGTTATTATTTTTACAACTGCCTACGATAATTATGCAATTAAAGCCTTTGAAGTAAATGCGGCAGATTATCTTTTAAAACCATTTAGTGAAGAAAGATTTAATGAAGCATTAGAAAAAGCATTTACTCATTTAGCAGATAAAGAAAAACAAAAAGCAATTATAAAAAATCTTATTGAGCACAATGATGATGAAAGAGATTTTCTTGAAAGAGTTGTAATTAAAAAAGGCAAGAAAGTTTCAATAATTCCATCTGAACAAATAAAGTGGTTAGAAGCTCAGGATGACTATGTAATGATACACACTGACAAAGAAAAATATTTAAAGAATAAAACAATGAAATATTTTGAGCAACATCTTGATCCTAATTTATTTATCAGGGTTCACCGTTCTCATCTTATAAGTATCGATTACATTCAGCACTTAGAACAAAACGAAAAAGATTCCTACAATGTTATACTTAAGAATGATCAACATTTGCCTGTGAGTAAAACAGGATTGGCGAAACTCAAAAATATTCTTTAAAAATAGAACGCGGATTCCGCGAATCTAACGGATTTACACAGATTGAATCCGCGTTTATCCGCCTAATCTGTGAAATCAGCGTTCTATAAAAACCCTATTTTATTTCTTCAAATTTATTAAATATCGTAAAACCTGAACTTTTAATTTTCTCTTCAAAATTTTTCACATCAGTATTATAAACAGTATTATATTCTGCAAAAAGTTTATTGGCTAATTCTTTAACCTTATCAAATTTAACAATAGCATTTTGACTTGGTGGACCTGAAGTATGATAATTTATATAATTCAGTTCTCCTAAATCATTCATTAATATTCCTGTATTATCCCAGTAGCCTACTCGATCTCTATCAGGGACAAATTTATTTCTAAGTTTTGTCAATTCTTTTTTAAGACTATCAGCCGCGTTTCTTATATCTTTATTTTTTATACTGTCCTGATCTTTAGAAAATGAAACAAAAGTATCAATAGACTTTATAGTTTTTTCAATTTGTTCATAAACATTTGCAACTTTTTCTGATAATTTCCCTTTCTCAACATTAAAGTCATAATTTTTCTTTTCAATAGTTTGCTCAAACTTGAAACGAGGATCTGGTTTTACAATAAATGTAGAAGATAATTTTTGATCTCCTGCAGTTATATCTACAATGTAAGTCCCAGGCATAACCCTAAGTCCTCCTCTATCTTCACCGGATTTATCTTTTCTGTAAGGTGACTTAAATGCTTTCTCTCTTAAATCCCAAGCTATTCTATTTATACCGTCTTTCATTGTCCCTTTGTATGTTCTAATAACAGTAGAATCCATACTCATTATTTTTATTGTTGATTTCTTTTCTTTAGGTGTATCAATTAATTTTTTTATACTATCTGGTAAATTTAAATAATAATTAAAGTACGCACCGTACATTCTGTTTTTCCCCATAAAAGCCGTAGAACCTGCTCCGTATGAAGGTGGTTCTCCAGTTCCAAAATATCTGTATAAATATGTGTCACTAATTTTAAATAGATGCGATTTTTTGTCTAACAATTTTTTACTCAATTCTCTAAAAGGAGTTATATCATCTATTATAAATACACCTCTTCCATAAGTACCAATTACCAAATCGTTTTCTCTTTCTTGAATTTTTAATCCTAGTACAGGAGCTGTAGGAAATCCGTTAGTCCATTTTGTCCAATTGTTTCCGCCGTCGATAGTATAATACAATCCGAACTCTGTACCAACAAATAACAAATTTTTATCAACAGGATCTTCAACAATAGTTCTTGCAAAACCATCTATATTACTTTTAGCTAAATTATTCCAGGTCTGTCCGTAATCGTGTGTGACAAATATATATTTGCTCCAATTATTTCTTCTGTAATCGTTTGCAATTGCATAAGCTGTAGCAGCATTGTGCTTAGATGCTTTTACTCTTGGAATCCATGCAAATTTGGGAAGCATTTCTTCATCAATTAAATATTTAGAAACATTATCCCAAGATTTTCCACCGTCTTTAGTAACTTGAATATTTCCGTCATCCGTTCCTACCCATATAACTCCCTGCTTTACTCTGCTTGGAGAAATAGAAATTATAGTTGTATAATTTTCTGCACCGGTTACATCTCGACTTAATCCCCCGCTTTCAGATTGCTTTTGTTTGTCAGGGTCATTGGTTGTTAGGTCAGGACTAATTATTGTCCAGGTCAATCCTTTGTCTGTGCTTTTGTGAACAAACTGACTTCCATAATAAATTGTACTTGCATTAAACGGATCAATTGCCAATGCAGCATTCCAATTATATCTATGTTTTACATCTGATTCTGTTGGTCTGATTGTTCTGTTATCTTTTGTATCAAGATTATAATAACCAAGCCATCCTTCTTGAGACATAGAATAACCTGCGTTGAAATTATCAGGATCAGGGAGTGTGTTAAAACCATCTCCACCGCCCAACTTCTGCCAATGATAATTATAAATACTTCCACCTGTAAATGATGTACTCGGCCCCCTCCAGGAACCGTTATCCTGAAGTCCGCCGTAAACATTATAAGGAATAGCATTATCCACAGCTATATGATAGAATTGAGAAAGAGGTAGATTGGTTACAAATCTCCAGGATTCCCCTCTGTCGTGACTGATTGCAATACCACCGTCATTTCCTGCAATTATATATTCACCGTTTGGATGCATCCAAAAAGCATGATTATCAACATGAATATTACCTTGAATTCTTTTAAAAGATTTTCCACCGTCTTCGGAAGCTCTTAAATTAAATCCTATTTTATATACAATATTCTCATTAACAGGATTTACAGCAATTCTTCCAAAATAAAAAGGACGTTCATTAATGCCTTTCTCTTTATTAACAACTTTCCATTTATACCCGCCGTCATCAGATCTTAAAATAACACTCTTCTTGGCTTCAACAAGTGCATAAACTACATTGGTTCTGCCCGGAGCAATTGCTAATCCTACTTTTCCAAGTTCACCTTCAGGAAAACCATCTTTACTTGTAAGTTGTTTCCAATTTTCACCTCCGTCAACAGTCATATAAACACCACTTCCGAGTCCTCCGGATTTAAAAAACCAAGGCCATCTGTGATGCTGCCACATTGAAACAATTATTTTATTTGGATTAGTGGGATCCATTATCATATCTCCAACACCTGTTTCATTATTTACAAATAAAATATTTTTCCAGGTCTTTCCCCCGTCTGTTGTTTTATATAAACCTCTTTCTTTTGTAGCTCCCCAGTTTGTTCCAAGTGCACCAACATAAGCTACGTCAGGATTATTTGGGTCTAATAATATTTTTGAAATTGTTTCAGTTTTTTTCAATCCCAGATCAATCCAGGTTTTTCCGCCGTCTAAAGTTTTATAAACACCTCTTCCAACTCCTGCTGAATTTCTAATATTTGATTCACCCGTTCCAACCCAAACAATTGAAGGATTAGCCTGATAGATAGCGACAGCACCGATTGAGGAGGCTGGTTCTTTGTCAAATATAGGTTCCCAGGTTGTTCCTGCATCTGTAGATTTCCAAACCCCTCCGGTAGCTGTGCCTACATAAATAATGTTGGGATTTGAAATAACTGCGTCAACAGACGCAATTCTTCCACTCATTCCTGCCGGACCAATACTTCTGGCAGAGATTCCTTTGAATAATGAAGTATCAATCTGTGCAAAAGATAGTGTTGATAAGAATACAATTGATATAATTAAAATGGATTTGAATTTTTTTATAAACATAGCAGACTCCTGAAAAATATTTTTAGTCTCTCAAAATAGAAACAGAAAAGTATAGCAGAATTAATCTATAACAATATTTTTGAAATTCAAAAAAAATAAAGAACCATTTATCAAGTTTTTTGTATACAATGTTAGATTCCCGATATTTTAAAAATATCGGGAATCTTGTATCAACAAATCACAGATTCTTCTCTACACAAATTATGTTTCTATTCAATATAATTTGAAAATTAGCCTCACAAAAGATATATTTATAAACCAATTATCTGAAAGGCAATTTTATGGCATTAGACAAAGACCTTCAATCCATTCAGGAAGCTCGTGACCTTGCAAGAGCTGCAAAGGAAGCACAATCAGAATTCAAGCACTTTAATCAAGAGCAAGTAAATAAAGTTGTTAAAGCTATGGCTGAAGCAGGTTTTGCTACAGCAGAAAAACTTGCACGAATGGCTGTTGAAGAAAGCGGTTTTGGAAAAGTTGAAGATAAGATCATTAAAAATCAGTTCGGTACAAAGAATGTTTATGAATCCATAAAAGATCTAAAAACCGTTGGTGTAATTGGTGTTGAAGCAAACGGAAAGATAGTTAAAATTGCCGTACCAATGGGAGTTGTTTGTGCGTTGGTACCTTCGACAAATCCAACATCCACAGCAATGTACAAAGCCATTATTTCTTTAAAAGCGCGGAATGCAATTGTTGTAAGTCCACATCCAAAGACAGCAAATTGTACTGCAGAATCATTAAAAATTCTTTCAGATGCTGCAGAAAATGCAGGTGCACCAAAAGGATTAATCCAGTGTATGAAAACCCTTTCTATTGACGGTACTAATGCATTAATGCACGATAAAAACATAGCAGTAATTTTAGCTACCGGCGGAATGCCAATGGTAAGATCGGCTTACAGTGCAGGTAAACCGGCTTATGGAGTTGGACCGGGTAATGTACCGGCATTCATTGAAAAAACAGCAAATGTTAAAAAAGCTGTTGCAGATATAATTTACGGAACTACTTTTGATAACGGTACACTTTGTTCATCAGAGCAGGCAATGATAGTGGACAGACCTTTAGAGGAAAAAGCAATTGAAGAAGCAAAAGCTCTGGGTGCATATTTTGTAAATGAAGAAGAAAAGAAAAAATTAGAAGAAGTTATTCATAATAATTTTATAATAAATGCGGAGATAGTTGGTAAACCTGCTAGGTTCATTGCAGAGTATGCTGGTTTTACAGTTCCAGAAAATACAAGTGTTATTATTGCAAGATGTAATGCCGTCGGTAAAGTTGAACCTCTTTCAATGGAGAAACTTTCACCGATGCTTGCTTTTTATACAGTTGACGGATGGCTT
>Ga0210019_1004293_pt1 | contig 12467 bp, 10 predicted proteins | sample CryGeyCG2114_020_2_FD_183969 | JGI IMG/M metagenome (GOLD analysis project Ga0210019, IMG submission 183969) | Groundwater microbial communities from aquifer - Crystal Geyser CG11_big_fil_rev_8/21/14_0.20 (SPAdes) (version 2) | ecosystem: Environmental > Aquatic > Deep subsurface > Groundwater ...
CCCGAAATCTTTTTGCGGAATTGGCTGTAGACCTTCACCGCTTTTTATTTTGTATAAAGCCATATTATAGCTTGATTATATCTTAAAATTAAACTTCTGACCTACCCCACCCTGCTACTCACTATTTCTCAAACTGCCCAACGATGGGCTTTTTTATTTTAGACCTTGATAGGCTATCTTAGAAGATGAGTTATTTTTCTATACAAATTGGGTCACCTACGGCAGGACAATAGAATTCTTGGCCTAAAGTTTTTTACTTTCCTACTTCAATCTGGGTGGGGGTTTCCAAAATGATTTCTGGCCTGCCCTGATATTCTTTTACTTCTCCCATAATTCTGACAGTTTTGTTTAAATAATAATTTTCAGGATTTTGAACAAATTTATACAAATCCGAACTAAAGATTACTCCAGTGAAACACTGATTGGGGTAGGCCTTTTCAAAATTCAAAAATACAGTATTACTTTTGAGATGGCGGTAGGTATCAACAACTTTTCCTTCAACAATGAGTTTCCGGCCTAAATATTTTCCAGCTAAACAGGCGCCCACCACATCAAATCCCAGTTTCTTAGTGGTTAATTTTTCCCACTGCAATTCAACTTTTTCCCCATCAACAATTTGTGCTTCACCCCATTTACAGCCAATTTTATTATCTTTTGCTTCTTTTTTCAGCCTGAGCAATTTCCTCTCTGTATTTTACATCTTCGGGAGAAAAACGAGCCACCACTAACCCTTCTTTTGCCAATTCTAAACTAATATTTTTATTATCCAGAAAAACATACCTTAAATATCGACACCACTGGTCTAACTCTTCTTTTCCTTTTTCCAATCTTACTTCTTTATTTAAAATTAACTCTTCCAGGCCGGTTTTTGCCGCATCATAGCAAGGATAACCTCTTTCGTCAGCATCAATTCCCAAAATCCTCACCGAATATCCCCCTTCAATTAAAAAAGTATCACCATCAATAATTTTAGTTGCCAATTTCAAGGCTCCGTCTGGAAGTTCGGGAATATTCAAACACTGTTCTATAGTGGTTTCTTCTTTTGTTTCTTTTGTTTCTTTGACAGTTTCTCCTGGCGAAAAATAAATCGCCGCTCCAACAATCACCGCTCCAACAATCACCGCCCCAACCACAATCGCCAAAAATATTTTATTTTTTCCAAAAAAATTTGTCATTTCGCTTTTTCTCTTTCTTACCTTCTAGTGAGCTCCGCTCTACTATTCGGAGTAAATGCTTTGTCTAAAATTGATTGGGTAGATAAGATTAATACTTTTTCTTCTTTTTAAAAATATTATACACAGTACTACAAAGCCAAAGAAAAAAGAAGGTGAAAAAAGCCGCTATAAAATAAAAATGTGTATTCTCAGGAAGAAATCCCAACTTATCCGAAAAATAACCCGTTATCAATATTCCAAGAAAAGAAAGGAGGCAACCAATTAATGCAAATCTATTTAAATCTCTTTTGGCCCAAGCATATGTTTTTGGAAGAGGCATTTTCTCCCCTAATTCGATGGGCTTGATATTAAATTTCTTCTTTATCTCCTCTGCAATTGGAATATCACAAGCCCGAATCATAAGTTTATAAGCTGGAAAATATGCCTCTGCGGTTACCTCTTTTCCAATCATAGTTCCCGGATAAATAGTTTTAACTGGAATTCCTCGTTTTTCTAACCCATGTTTTAAAATATCTGCCTCTTCAGTTCTATATGTCCCAAAATTAACAAAATTAGTATTCTCTTTATTTTCCATAATTTTATAATTTTATTTCTCAATTATTCTTCGACTTTTTAAGAAAGCGTTTTACTTTCTAAAGCTTCCTCAAATTCTTTTTTTAATTTCTCGTTGTAGAAGGGTAGCCCTACTAGTTTAAAGTGTTTATTTTCCAACTTCAAATCAGTTTCTGCTCTATTTTCTAATTCGAGCAAAAAATCTTGCTTCCATCCTTCCTTGGAGTTCTCAAATCGCCCCTGACTATCCTTGAACTGGTCGCCTTTTGGTTCAATAAAAATCTGATAAATACTAATAACTTTATTTCTTTTCTTCAGAATCATTATGAAGTCTGGTTCAAACGGCCTTCCTTCATCAAAGTCAAAAACTTGAAAAAATTTTTCATTGCGAAGTAAGGCTATATCTGAATATTTTTGCCGCAACTTTTCTATAAACTCATCAATAAATTTAATAAAGCTTCTTTCCTCGTCTGTGCCATAAAATTCATTTTGGGCATACCAATCTTTTTCAGCTAAATTAACATCTGTTAATTCTTTGTTTTTAACTTCGTCAATATCTATCTTGATTTTCTTATCTTTAAAAACCTGCCGTAACATTTGAGCTTTGAATAGATTGGTTCCTACAAATTCTGAAGTGTTAATTTTCGCTTTCTCCGATATATTTTTGACTACAAATAAAGCTATTTCCAATTTCTCAATTGGTGTTAGTCTATTTAACTTACCTTTCGGTCCCGAAACTTCTATCTCAACTCCGCCTAAATAATTGGGAGATAAAACAAATTTTTTAACCGATTTTATGTGAGGGAAATATTGTCTTAGTGTCTCAAATTTATAAAACTCAAATTTATCCAACGCGCCTCTAATTATATTTTCTCCAAAGTCAGAAAGTTTATATTTTATTTTGCTGTACGTCACAGCTTTTGCCGGTCTTAATTCCCTCTCTTCCTCTAAAATAATCTCTTCTCTAAGTTCGCCGGTTCTCAATTTATATGGGTAATTCCGCTCAATTCTCGCATCGTCTAAACTAAAAATTTCTGTTCTTGGGTTTGGTATCCTATCATTTATAAAAATCACTCCATTTTTCCAAAAATCGGTCTTTTTGAAAGAATTCTTAATAAATAAATCTATTTGAACATGTTTTTCGGGCATAATCCCCATTTCTGTAAGAGCACTCTTTATCTCTTCAATATATTTAGGATTGTGAGCGCTATGATAATGTAATGTCTCTACAATTCGCAGCTCATTTTCGATGTCTTCATCAAACTTCCTCTTATATTTATCTTCTGCTTCATCCAACTGAAAAGGAAAATATCTTGCTCCTCTGCCAATAAGTTGCGCCTCTCCCATTGTCGTATTGCCCGGCTTATATTTACCGCGGACCCATTTTCCATCACGCGTATCATATAATCTTACAATGTCAAACAAATTCAGCACATCCCAGCCTTCATTAAGCATATTAACCGCAAAAATTGCCCTTGTTTCGTTGTTTTTACTCTCTAAAGAGTTCAGTATTAGTTGCTTTTTTTCGTCAACGTTTTCCGAATCCAAAAGCATACACTTTTCTTCAGAAAAATCCTCTTGCAACTCTTTAATTAGATTGTCAAAAGTTATATTCTCTTTCTGAAAATAGTTAAATGCCTTTTCTAAATCTGTTCCTTTTGCTCGCGAATTTATCTCTTGGATATCACCAGAAGTTAAATTTTTTATTTTTGTTAAAAACCCTTCATAATTTTCTTTTGATTCTTTAATGCTCTTGGATTTAAGAAGGAGCACCGGCTTTAAGTACAGCTTGTTTTTCTCGGCAATTTTTCTGCGATACTGACTTAAAATAACCGCCTGTAAAGCCCTGTCAACCGGTTCCAAATCCGCCTGCAAAACTTCTATTTCTTTTGAGAATTTATCCAAGCGAAATTGCTTCAAATCATACCGGAAAATGATTTTGTCTTCATATTTCTGTTTAATGCTTTGATTGCTCAAATCAATCGTAGCCGTAAATTCTAACAAGATATTTTTAGGATTTTTTTCAAAAATCTTTTTAAGAATTGTAAATTCCCAGCTCTTTTCTAATTCCAACTCTTTTTGATTTCTTGTTATTGTTTGTATATGGTGGGCCTCATCAGAAATAAGAACGATATCCTTTCTTTCAAATTCTTCTTCTGTTAAAACATTTTCTTTCGGATAATTTAGGCGGGTATGTAACCCCTGAATTGTTGTAAAAAGAATATTTATATCTTCGGGGTTAGCCGCTTCAAAATTCTGGACTTCTTTTACAAAAACTTCTTTTTCGCCAAATTTAATTTTCGAAGCAAAAAGATATTTTTCTGACAAAAGATTTAGGAAGTTATCTTTTGTTTTCTCAATAATATTTACACTATTTACAAAAAAAATAAAATTGCGGTAGCCAAGTTTATACAAGTATAAAATATTCGCCGCCATTATCAATGTCTTCCCGCTTCCGGTCGCCATATGAAAAAGCAACTGCGCCGGACAGGCTCGCTTTTGATATCCGCCAAAATAAAAATCAAATCTCCCCAACGCCTCTTTTTGATACTCTCGCAACTCAAACTTCGGATTGAGATTTTGGACTATTTCGTCGCTTACTCGCGATGTAAAATAATCCGCTCCAAATGATTCTTTAATTGAATTAAAAGTTTCGTAGAGCATGGTCATTTTTTGTAGAACTCCTTATTTAACTCCTTATCCACCTCGCTCACTCCATACTCCTCGTCATTAATTTCGCTGTAATTGACATAGAGATGGTTTTTATCTAAACATTCCAGCAAAAATCTTTTTTGGTTCTCAATAGATAAATCGGCGAAATCTTTTGCGCTTTCATCAACTGCTTTTATATCTACCTTATAACTTAAAAACGCTTTTTCCTTCATCGCCTCCCAAAGTTTCGCAAGTTCTTCTTTTGTTTTCGCTTTTTGTATTTTCTCTGCAAAGTTTTCATTCCATTTTGCAAGTTCTAAATAGATAAAACTATCATTGATATTATTTTTTTTCATAACTTTGAAAATTCTTTCGTTGCAGTCTTTTATATGTTCATCGAGTTGTTCTACTAAAATAAACTTTCTACTTCCACCATCCTCTTTGTTAAGTTCTAAAGTCGCGTGGCCGGTTGTGCCCGACCCAGCAAAAAAATCTAAGACTATATCATCCTTTTTTGTCATGATTTTTAATATGTCAACAATTGTATAAAGAGATTTTGGAAAGCTTACTCGCAATTTTCTCCCTAAAATTTTCTCTAACAATCTTGTCCCATAAAAAGTGGCATTGTATCTTTTGTCAAACCAGTGGGTAACCAACATTTGCTGTTCTCTATATTTCTTATAGATTTGGGCCTTTCCCTTCTCGTCTTTTGAAGCAATGTATTCATCCTTTTTATCTTTTAAATTTTCTGCAAATGTGCTTTTCTTAAGCTGCCAACATTTTTCCTTCCCATTAACTACTGGCAGAACTTTTATATAATTCTTCTTGCTCTCCAAAGTGATTTCTTTCAAATCTGGACTGACAAAAATGGGGTAGAAATAATTTTCTCTCTCATTCCTTAATTTTTCTTCGATATTCGCTAATCTTATGAAATTCTCCAGTCTATATTTCCCCTTTTCGTCTTCTAAGTTAAAAGTTTGCTTCTTCTCAATATTTATGGCTACTTTATTAAAATTTGCATGTTCCCTGTGTTTCGCATAAACCAACATAAAATCTATAGTCACTGAGAAAAATTTAGTAAATTGTCTTCCTCGCGGATTCGTCAAAACACAAACAACACCTAATCTGTTATCTCTATCGAATATCTCGTCAGCTAAAGCTCCTAAATAAAATAATTCATTATGGTCGATAGCAATTACTATAAATCCGTCTTCTGTTAAAAAATTTTTTGCAACTTCCAATCTATTTTTCATGAACGTCATCCAGGTGGAATGATTGAATGTATTATTATATGTAAATGTTTCTAAACTACCTCCGGTGTTATACGGCGGGTCAATGTAAATCAGTTTTACTTTTCCTGCGAAGCGTTCTTTGAGGGAGTGAAGGGCTAAAAGATTATTGCCTTTGATAATGAGATTGTCTTTTATATCGCCGTTTTCCCCGAAGGAGTCGCTTCGCGACCCTACGGGGCAGGCATCAGTTCTAAATTTATCTAATTTATGCTCGCCGTTTTTATCAATTCTTTTTGCGTTGGTAAAAACTTTTGGGTCTAAAAGTCGGCTGATTTCATCCGGTGCTAAAATTTCATTCCAAAAAATCTCATCGCGTTTTTGGTCTTCTTTAGTCATTCCGCCCTCAAGCACACAGTCCTTGTATGGCCAAGAGAGTACAACTTCTTTCTTCTCTTTTATAAACTCTTCATCTTCAGTCAAGCCGATTTTATTTTTGAACGCTGTGTAGCTATCCGGCAGAAATTGTTTATTTGAAACAAACTTAATAAATTTATCTTTGTCAAAAATCGTGGTATTGCCCACTTCTGTAAAAAACACCTCTTTCATCTGATTGTCCGACAAGAGAAGCTCAATCAGCTCCTTATCCAGCTTTATCGCCAGCTCAATAATTTTATTCTTCAAAAGCTCGCCTTCGCTAACTAGGCGCTCATCTTTTTGAAGTAAATTTTTTAAATTGTCTAATAAGTTTTCCATAATTTAGTAATTAATTTAATGATTATTTCCTTCTGACATTTGAGTGTTTTTCTAAAAATTTATTGAGGTCGCTTTCTTTAATTCGCCACTGGCCGATGCGCGAAGCCCGAAGTCGGCCGGCTTCGATATAGCGATTGACCGTTCTAGTACTAACCCTCAAGATTTTAGCTACCTCTCCAATTGTCAGAAGTTTATCTATCATTTCTTTAATCTAACTTAATTTTTTCTCCTTGTCAAAAGTTTCTATTTTTGTCCGCCAACCAAAAAGACGAAACCGATGAGATTTCGCCTGAGATTTACTTCCCGGGCTCCGGGGACAGGACTCGAACCTGTACTCTCACCGCTTAACAGGCGGGGGTTTTACCATTAAACTACCCCGGAATATATTTCATTATGCAATGTTTTTAGTATCCTTTCAACTTTTTGAGGGCCTGATGTTCTCTAATTCTATCTAAGGATTTGGCTTCAATCTGACGAATTCTTTCTCTGGTTACTCCAAATTCTTTTCCCACTTCTTCCAGGGTGTGAGTAATTCCATCTTCTAAACCAAATCTCATTGATAAAATTTTTTGCTCTCTGGGAGTTAAATCTACTAAAATTTCTTTTAACCTTTCTCTCAGCAAAACCCTTGCCGCACTCAGAGAAGGAGGGATTGCTTTTTCGTCCTTTATGAAGTCGGCCAAAATACTGTCTTTTTCTTCCCCTCCTACCGGAGTTTCCAAAGAAATGGTTTCCTGAGAAATCTTCATAATGTGGTGAATTTTTTCCACATCTTCTCCCATTTCAGAGGCAATTTCTTCGGGCAAGGGCTCCCTTCCCAAATCTTGTAAAAGCCTTCTTCTAACCCGGGTATATTTGGTAATGGTCTCTACCATATGGACCGGAATCCTTATGGTTCTGGCCTGATCAGCAAGAGCCCTGGTAATACCCTGCCTAATCCACCAGGTGGCATAAGTTGAAAACCTATAACCTCTTCTCCAATCAAATTTTTCTACTGCCCGAAATAATCCTAAATTCCCCTCCTGGATTAAGTCCAACAAAGTTAAATTCGGAGAGCGGCCAATGTATTTTTTGGCGATGGAAACCACCAATTTTAAATTAGCTTTGGCTAATTTTTTCCTGGCCTCATTGTCTCCTTTTTCTATCTTTTTTGACAACTCTTTTTCTTCGAACGGAGTCAGAAAAGGAGTAGTACCAATTTCTTTCAAATACATTTGAACCGGATCTAACTTTTGCCCCACAGTTGTTCTTCTTTTAACAGAATCAGCAGACTTTTCCGGTTCTATCTCTATAAGCTCCCTGGCCTCCTTTAATTCAATCCCTTCTTTCTCAAATCTCTCATATAATTCTTCAAGCCCTTTAATATTTTTCTCGATTTCTGGAAAAGTATATAAAATCTCTGAGTAAGTAACAAAACCCCGTCTCCTTCCTTTCTCTAACAATTCTTCAAACTTTTCCGGCATCCATCCAATTTCTCCCGACAAACTCAGCCCCTTATCAAACTTTGATGGAGAAGTGAAAGCGAATTTTAACTTCCTTTTGAGAATCCGGCGACGAGCCGCCCTTGACAAAACTCTCTTGCCTAACTTCGTCTTTTTTGGAATAGATTTTTGGCGGGTGGATTTTAGTCTTCGTTTAGGAGAATGATTTCTTTTTTTTCGAGTTGCTTTTTTTTGCCTCCTTTTAATTTTTTTCTTTTTCATAGCACACGAATAGCGCGCCTTCGTCCTCGCTTACGCTCGAACTTCGGCAACACGAATGCGCCCACACGAATAAATATTCGTATCATTTGTCTGCCACTCGTATATTGGTGTCGATTTATCTATCAATTAGTTTTTGCGACAAATCATTAAATTTCTTAATCAAATCTTCCGCTTTTTTAATTTCTTTATTTTCTTCAGCAACCTTGATTTTTTCCGAAATTTGATTCAACTCATTCTTTATTTCAAAATTTTTAATTTCCCGAATGCAAACTCTAACTTCGTCTTCGGGATTGGGCAAATCTTCGGAGTCAAATTTTTCCTGCAGGGGGTTATAATCCACTTCTACTGCAAAACAGAGATTGCTTAAAAATCTGGTAAGCTCGGGAGAAAAGGCAGGAACTTCTCCTTCTTTAAAATCTGCCAATGAATTAAAGTTAAAACCGGGATGTTGTTTTAAATATTCCAAAATTTCCCGGCTATCGGGCGAAAAGTAAGAAAGATAATCCTCGCTTATCAGTTTTAAATATTGGGGATATTTTAAAATCAAGGAGGTTATTCTTTCTTCCAATAAATCTTTTCTATTTTTTTTAATCTCCGACTTCTCAAAACTTTTCTCCGTTTCGGAGAGGGCAAAGCGAAAATCAGATTCTTTTTCTCCGTACTCCTCCAGATTAATTTTTTTTAGTTCAACTTCAAGGTCTTCTTCTCTCACCATCAATCTCTTAGCAAGTTCTCCAATCCAGTGAGATTGGGCAATTTTATTAGGAATTCTTTTAATCGAGGGCAAAAGAGCTTTTGAAATTTCTACTTTACCTTCAACTTTTTTGGGATCAAATTTAGAAAAAGCAGTTTCAAAATAAAATTCAAGAATGGATTTAGCTTCACCAACCAGTTTATCAAACCAAAGGGGGTTTTTAGAAACAATATCTGCCGGGTCTTTATCCTCCGGCATAGTAATTACTTTTATATTAAAGCCTTGAGCTCGAGCTAAATCTATACCTCTTTTTGTTGCCGAGCCGCCGGCAACATCCATATCAAAGGCGGTGTAAAGATTCTGAGAATAGCGCTTCAGCATTTTTAACTGCGGGGAAGTAAGGGCAGTTCCGGAAACGGCAACGACATTCTCGTAACCTCCTTGAGAAACCAAAATAACATCCATATAGCCCTCAACCAAAATACAGAAATCTCTTTTTCGAATCTCTACTTTGGCTTTGTCTAACCCGTAAAGAATTCTACTTTTATCATATAAAAGAGTATTGGGAGTATTAATATATTTTGCTATTTCTTCTTTGTTTTTTTCTTTAAAGATTCTGCCACCAAAACCGGAGACCTGAGAATTCAAATCAAAAATGGGGAAGATAATTCGGCCTCGAAACCGGTCATAAAAAGAACTTATTTCACCTGCCCGCCGCTCGCCCGAGCTCGAGGCACTGGCAGGCGGGGGAGATATCCCCAGTCCAGCTTTCTCAATTTCTTCTTTTTTATAACCCCGGCAAGTTAAAAATTCAGATAATCCCTGCCAGGTATCAGGAGCATAACCCAATCGCCATTTTTTTATAGAACTTTCTCTTAGTCCCCGATCCAATAAATAGTTTTTAACTGCTTTCCTGGTTTTGCTTCCCAGTTGTTTCTCAAAAAATTGTGTTGCCAGCTCGCAAATTTCATAAAGTCTGGTTTTTTCTGTTTGCCACTTAGTAAATTCCGGATCAGGCTTTTTTAATTCCACTCCTGCTTTTCGGGCCAAAATTCTTAAAGCATCGCCGAATTCTATTCCTTCAATTTTCATTACAAAGTCAAAAATCCCGCCGCCGGCGCCGCAGCCAAAACATTTCCAGATTTGTCTGGATGGCGAAACAAAAAGAGAGGGTTTTTTCTCCGAATGAAAAGGACAGAGAACCCGATAGTTTGCCCCGGTTTTTTGAAGCTTAAGATAACTTCCAATAACATCTACAATATCTAATCGATTTTTAATTTCATCAATAGGAGAGAACATAATCTGAATAATACGAATTAAACCCGAATATTACAAATATAATTATAATTAGACCGTTGAATAATTCACTTTTTAATTCGTGTCATTCGGGTGAATTCGTATATTAGTGTCGCCTTTAACCCGACACCAATCCACGAATGCCAGCCTCTTTACGAATAACTTACTTAAAACCAATTAATCAACGCTCTCATTATATTCTTTTTTCGTTGTATTCGCATAGAATTCGTTGCATTCGCATTAGGTTTGCTTTAGCAAACTCGACCTTATTAGAAGTTTCCCTTTTTAAAATTTCTATGCGGAGGGGACAGGACTCGAAGAGTTGCCCGAAGGCATTCCCTCGCTCGCTTTTCGCTCGCTCGGAATTCAGGAGGTCAGATTCTCGCCACATCCCACTTCTAAAAGCAACCTCAAATCCCATGAAGGATTTCGATTGCTTGCGGAGGGGACAGGACTCGAACCTGCAAGGGCTTACGACCGCTGGTTCTCCAAACCAGTGCCTTGCCATTCGGCGCACCCCTCCAAATTATTCCCTCATTCCCCGTAAAACTTTTATTCTTTCTTCTACCGGAGGATGTGTTAAGAACAACTTAGTGAACCAACTTTTGGATTGTTTTCCTTTAAAAGGCGAAGAGATATAAAGATGAGCGGTGGAATTGTTAACTGTTTTCAACGGAACAGAATCGGCCGAAATTTTTTCCAGAGCCCTGGCTAATCCTTCGGGATATCTGGTCAAAAGAGCGCCGGAAGCATCGGCTAAAAATTCTCTTTTTCTGGAAATTGCTAATTGAATTAAAGTAGCAGCAATCGGAGCTAAAACAGCGGCAATGATTCCCAAAACTAACATTATTAGTCCTCCAGAACCCCGAGAATCTCTTCTCATTCCTCCAAAAAAACTAATTCTCAAAAAGAAGTTTGATAAAAGAGCCACAATTCCGACTAAAACTACAATTACCGTTCCCAAAAGCATATCTTTGTTTCCGATATGAGAAAGCTCGTGGGCTATTACCCCCTCCAGCTCCGTCCTTTCTAATTTTTCCAAAAGCCCCTGGGTAACAGCAACTACGGCGTGGTTTGCATCGCGTCCGGTAGCAAAAGCGTTCGGCTGGGACTCATTCATTATATAAATTTTAGGCAAAGGGAGGCCGGCCGTAATACAAAGATTTTCAACAATTCTGTAAAGCTCGGGGTTGTCTCTTTTTTCGATGGGACGAGCGCGAGCCATTCTTAGAACAATTTTATCTGAATACCAGAAACTTGCAAAACTCATTAAAATGCTAATAATGACGGCAACGACCAGAATAAAATAAGTTTGAAGCAAATAACTAAAAAGATAACCCAAGCCAATGATAAAAACTAAAAAGCCGGTAATTAACAGCCAGGTTTTGCGGGTATTGGATTCTGCCTGAGAATAAAGTGTCATAATTTAAAAATTTTAACCTATCAACAATCAATTTCAATTAATTTCTATAAATTTCTATAAATTTCTGAAATTTATAGAAACTTGCTCACTTCGGTCGCGAAACTCGTAGAAACTAATCGTTATTAGAATTTTACAGCCGGAGTTTCTCTTTTTTCTGGTTCTTCCAATTCAAACAAATCCATTTTTTGAAATTTAAAAAGTTTGGCAATGATGTTGGAGGGAAAACTCTCGATTTTGATGCTTAAGTCTCTGACATTCCCGTTATAAAATCTTCTGGCTGCTTGAATTTTATCCTCGGCATCCCGAAGTTCTCTTTGAAGCTCCAAAAAGTTTTCTGAAGCCCTAAGCTGGGGATAATTTTCCGAAACGGCAAAAAGAGACTTCAGGGTGCCAGAAAGAAAATTTTCCGCTTTTTCTTTTTCTTTTAAATCTTTTGCTCCCATAGCTTTGGTCCTGGCCTCGGTTACTTTCTCAAAAACTTCTCTTTCATGAACAGCATAACCTTTGACGACTTCAACTAAATTGGGAATTAAATTGTATCTTCTTTTTAATTGAACATCAATATCTGCCCAGGCTTCTTTGGCCCTATTTTTGAGCCGTACCAAACTGTTAAAAATCAAAATTACTCCCAGAACAAAAACTGCAATAATAATATAAATAATAGTTTGAGTAGACATAAATCTCTAATCTAGTTTAAAAATTGAACTGTCGACCTGTCCTCAATATAGCTCAAATTTTTTCTTAAGGCAAGGCTTCCAACGAAATCCGCCCCGAAAAAATCGGGGCGGGTTTCCTAATTATTATCTACTGAAAATTAGTACTCCGGCATCGAAGGCATTTTTGATTTTTCTTCTTTCTCCCGGTATTCCCCAACTACTGCCTCTGTTGTCAAAAACATTGAGGCGGCTGAGGCTGCGTTTTCTAAAGCTGACCTTACTACTTTTGTTGGATCAACAATCCCACCGGCCATTAAATCTTCGTATTTCA
>Ga0210019_1004297_pt1 | contig 12462 bp, 18 predicted proteins | sample CryGeyCG2114_020_2_FD_183969 | JGI IMG/M metagenome (GOLD analysis project Ga0210019, IMG submission 183969) | Groundwater microbial communities from aquifer - Crystal Geyser CG11_big_fil_rev_8/21/14_0.20 (SPAdes) (version 2) | ecosystem: Environmental > Aquatic > Deep subsurface > Groundwater ...
TATAAGGGATTCTATCTCTGCCTGAGCCAGATTTACTGCCATGAGTTTATGCCTGATAATACTGGATTGCGCTGCTCCCAGAGAATACAACCGGATCATCCCTACCAGCACAAAGCCTACAATAACCATGCTCACCACTACTTCAAAGATAGTCAAGCCATTAGGCCTGCTCTTTTGCATACACATAAAACCCTCTACTATAAAGTATACCTTAAAAATAAGGCATATTCAATTAATCGCCGCCAAAAATATTTAACTTAACTACATGAAATTATTATAGATAAAGAAATGGCTATAAAAATTAATCTGTATTATTTGGATGTGTTTGCGAGGACTTCTTCTTCTACGAATATAGGCGCTTTAGCCCGTATGGCTATTGCAATACTGTCGCTTGGCCTGGCGTCTATTTCTTCTATGCGGCTATCCACTGATATGATAAGCTTTGCAAAAAACGTGTTGTTTTCTAATTTATTAATTATTATTTTATCTATCTTTGCGCCTAATTGCGTTATAGTATTATAAAACAAATCATGTGTCATGGGCCTTGGAGGATTTACCCCGCTTATCTTCATTTTAATAGCAGTTACTTCCATTATGCCTATTACAATGGGCAGTAAGCGCTCTCCCTGTTTTTCCTTAAGCACAATAACCTGCTCGCCCCTGTTCTCATCTATCCTTATTTTATTCAATTCCATCTCTACAATAGCCATGGTAAGAAAAAGGTTATCACATGAATAACCTGTTGTCAAGCCCCGCCCTTTTGGATACATCATCTAAAACTATATTCAAAAGGGCGGGGCAAGCCGCCTAGGCGGTTATTAATGCTTTTACAAGTTTATCCAGTGATTTTTGCACACAAGCGCTTAAGCCCTGGCCAAATTTATTTGATTCCGGTTTAATACCCAATATATAAATATCCGCGAGCGCAGTTTCTTTTAGATATTCTATCAACAATTTCGGAGAAACGTCATGCGTTGAAATTTTCCCGGAGCGCAGGTCTTCACCTGAAAAAATCCTTATATCTCCAGTCTCTCCTTCAAAACATATTGCATCAACTATAATAATAGTATCTGGTTTTAATCTGGTTACAACGCCTGTCCAGTTTTCAGGCGCAGCGCCTGCATCTATAACCTCATAAGGCACTTTGTCTTTTATCATTTTCGCAAGATAAGGGCCTAGCCCATCATCTCCACATTCAATATTCCCAATGCAGAGCATAATAACTTTGCCCTTTAATATATCTTTTAAGTTTATCATAAGCTTATATCCCCTCTCCCATTTATGGGAGAGGGTTAGCCTGCCTGCCGGCAGGCAAGGGTGAGGGTTTTATGTATTCAATGTAACTTCCCTGCGGCATTTCGGGCAGAGTATTTTAATTCTATCCTGGCGGGTCAATTCTCCTGTAGGGACAGAACATTGTTCTGTCCCTACTTCAAGATACGCAAGTTTTAATTCTTTTAATGCGGATAAATAAGACGTGGGGCTTGAATATGCCAAAGGCCCTAGCTTTTTTGCAACCCAGGACAGGTGGTCTTTTGCTCCGATTACACAGCCACAACCTTCGCATAAAGCCAGTTCCTTTTCAACAGATTCGATTGCCTTGCTTCTGTCAAATAAAGCCAAGTCAAATTTATTGGAAAGCTTTATGCCTTCCTGAGTAATACACGCTGCCTGGCATTGTCCGCAGAATATGCATGAATCATAACGCAGCTCCAGCCTTCTTAAAGGAATTTCTGAATCAGGCATATCTTTCACTTCTATACAGCCACTAGGGCAAACCTCTGCGCATGCCTTGCAGCCTATGCACCCATCTTTAAAATACTCTGGCTTTCCCCTGAAACGCTTTTCAGGCACATGCGGCTGGAATGGGAATTTCGATGTATATGGGCCTTTTATTAATGCTGTAATCGCCTCTATTAATTCTCTAATCTTCGGATATTTCATATTATCCTCCCTATCCCGATCTCCGATCGGGATAGGTCAGTTTCCATCCTGTTCGTATTTATCAACAACGCTCTTAGGCCAGAGTTTCACGCCTGATTTATGGGCGCCTCTGGCAAGGGCATGCGCCGCGACAGGAGAAGTAAGAAGCAAAAATACTGCTACTAGGATTGCTTTAACTCCTGTTGCGCATAATCCTTTTATTACAAACGCGCCCAAAAGAATACTACAGGTGCCAAGCGTAACGCATTTGGTCGTAGCTTGCAGCCTGTTATATACATCAGGAAGCCTTAGCAATCCAATACATCCAAATACATCAAATCCTAATCCCAATATAATAAAAATATATCCTATTATTTGTTGCATAATTTTTACCTTCCGCGTTAATTCCGCGATAAGTTTTTCAGTTCTGCGTAGTTCCGCGTTTATTCATCAAAACCTCTTCCTTCCAGATACTTTGCCAGCGCAAGAGCTCCTATAAAACTCTGTAATGCCCATGCAATAGCAATATCCAGATACCAGTCCCTTCCTGTAGAAATACTTAAGATTGCGCAAAAACCTACTATCAGAATCCCAAGCGTATCAATTGCAACTGCCCTGTCAGCAGGCGTTGGGCCAGCCATAACCCTGAAAAGGCACATTACAAAACAAAGCATAAGAATGAAAAAACAATGCGCCAGAAAACTAGACTGCCAGCTCAATAAAGACGGTATAGGATACAGCATTATAAATAATAAACTAGCTGCCAGAATACCAAAACCAATTAACCAGCGTATATTTTTCTTCATATAATCACTCAAATACTTTCTTCAGAATATTTTCAAATTTACCTGCTATTTCCTGCGTTGCCTTATCTACATCCTGCGTTTTTACATCAATCCAATGAATGTAAAGGACCCCATTTTCAGCGTCAATATCCACGCATAATGTCCCTGGAGTAAGGGTGATCGAATTCGCAAGAAATGTCAATCCTGTATCAGATCTCAAAGTAGTCTTCACTTTTACAATTCCTGGATTAATTGGAAGCCTTGGATTTAATACTCTCATTGCAACATCTATATTCGCTTTCAGGCACTCCCACAAAAATACAGGCACATAATAAGAAAACCAGAGATATCTTGTTATATGCCCAAAATGATGGGGCGTGCCCCGTACCTGAGCGAAGCGAATGGTATGGGGCCTTTGGCTAAATAAATCACCTGTTATAAACGTAACAAAAGCCGAAACTATCAATCCGACTATTAAATGCTGGAGGCCCAGAGGCCATGTCAAAAAAGCCCATACCAGAAATCCTATTATGAACAATACAATCTTACTCTTCATCCTTCGACGCGCTCCTCATTCCATTCGTCGCTTGTGGTTCGACTCTACTCACCATGCCTCGAAACATGCCGAGCGCAGTCGAGGCACTCAGGATGACCCTGAGCTTGTCGAATGGGTCTTCATTTTGCTGCTGCCTCCAAAACAACACCAGCATAGCCTGTGCCTTTTAATATTACAGCTACTGCATCATCCAGAAAAAACCTCAAAGACGGTATTAGCAGAAGGCCGCCGAATATACATATAATAGCAAGGCATACCATGGAAAATAGCATCGCAAAAGGCGCTTCTTTGATATTTTTAAATTTATCTTTTATTTCTCCAAGGAAAGCAAACTTTTGCACCTTCATAAATGAGGCCAGGGTAAGGATGCTTCCTATCACTGCGCAAATAGCATATCCAAAATTGCCTTTCTGTAAACATGCGATAATAATTATGGCCTTGCTAAAAAACCCATTAAAAGGCGGTATGCCTGCGATAGACATTGAAGCCACAAGATTAGTTTTTGCAGTTACTGGCATTAGTTTCCCAAGGCCGCCTGTTTCTTTTAAATCCCTTGTGCCAGTAGCGTAGTCTACTGCGCCTGAATTCAAAAAAAGTAACGACTTAAAAACTGAATGGTTAAATAAATGGAATAGCCCGCCAAGTATCCCTAGAGGCGTCCCAAGCCCAATACCCAATATCACATAACCTATCTGGCTTATAGAATGATACGCCAGTAATCTCTTTAAATCCCATTGCGACAAGGCAAGCACAACTCCTACTATCATAGAGATGGCTCCTAAAAACATCAATACTGTAAGATAGCCTTGAGTAGCGCCTATTATATTAAAGAAAATCCTAATCAGTGAATAAATTCCGAGCGTTTTTATTAAAACTCCTGAAAGCATGGCAGAAATCGAAGCAGGGGCAGACGGATGAGCGTCTGGAAGCCATGCGTGAAACGGAACAAGAGCGGATTTTAATCCAAACCCCATTAAAAACAGCACCCCTACAAAAGGTATAACCCATTCATTCTGCTTATTGCTTAAAACCCTGGCCATATCTGCCATATTCAAAGTAGAAGTAAAACTGTATAAAAATGCGATACCTATAAAAATAAAAGTTGAGGCAACAGAGCCCATAATCGCATATTTAAAAGATGCCTCCAGCTCTTCTGCTTCTGTGCCAAATGCTACCAGCGCATAACTGGCAATAGAAGCAATCTCAAGAAATACAAAAAGATTAAATAAGTCTCCTGTTATTATCAAGCCATTCATACCACAGACCATTAAAGAAAATAATGTAAAAAACTTTGGTTTGTCAGTGTATTGTTCCATATAGGGCAAAGAATATACTGCTACAAAAAATGCAATAAGGTTTACAGTTATAAGCATAAAACAAGACAGGCCATCCAGCACCATGCAAATGCCAAATGGCGGCGTCCAACCGCCTATCTTGTAAATCATGATCTTTCCAGCGCTAGAATTAAGCAAAAACCTGGCATAAAGAGAAAAGGATAGAAGCGCCAAACTGCTTATAAAAATTATAGTCTCGCTGGAACGCTTGATAAATTTGCCTACAAGCGATATCAAAAACGCTGCAGCCAGCGGAATAATTACAAATAAAGGAATTATAGTTGCGCTATTCATTAGCCCTTAAGCCTCTTTATCTTTGTGATATCAAATGTCCCGTATTTTTCATAAATTCTAATCGCAATGGATATAACAAGCGCTGTAACCCCAAGGCCTATAACAATAGAAGTCAATACCAATGCCTGAGGAAGCGGATCTACCATATTAAGTATGTTCTGGTCCTTGGCATCTATAGGCGCTCTTCCATGAAAACGATAGCCCATGAGCACAAAGAATAGGTTCATGGCATATTCCATTATACCTAGCCCGATTATCATTTTTACAATGTTTCGCTTGCGCAATACGCCGTAAAGCCCAACGCAGAATAATATAAGACATAAAAAATAAAGTATCATAATACAATCCTTACTTTGATCTCTCCAATACTACCAATGCCAGAAAAATTGCAAATAACCCTACGCCGACCTTTATGCCTATTGCGATATTGCTCAAAGGTATAGTGCCTGCGCTGAAAAGATTAAAAGGGCTTCCTTTCGCTAAGATGTTCAAAAAGAACGACCCTCTTAAAAACCCCAGCAATGCTACTAGTAAAAACATCATTGCTCCAATGGATTCCAGATTTGATGCCAGATTCTTTGAAACTCTAGAAACAGCAACATCTTTTCCAAAAGCAAGCATGAGGTGCACAAAAGATAACGCTACAATCACCCCTCCTGCAAAACCGCCTCCCGGGGAAAGATGGCCATGCAAGATAATATAAATGCCGAAAAGCAGGATCAGCCCTACTGTCAGCCGCGTAATTGTTTTTACTATCAGCGTCATGCCTGTTTCTGGATTATTTATCATTCTTTCTTCTTTCTCCCCGGCTTGCGCAATATCGCCATTATACCTATTACAGAAGTAAATAAAACCGTTGCCTCTCCCAAGGTGTCATATGCCCTGAAATCCAGTATTACAGCAGTTACAATATTAACTGCGCCTGTCTTGGATACGCCTTCTTGCAGGTATTTTTTTACAACCTCCATTATAGGTTCGCCAAAACGAGGAAGCTCTCTTAATGCCAGCCAGCTGAACAATAAGAAAACAGCAATAAATCCAAGCGTAGAAAGTGCATTAAAAACCCATCTGCCTTCGATAACAAGCGGAAGGTCTTTATTAATTGTGGCTCTGATTAGAATAATTAAACACAATATCTCTACCACTAACTGTGTAATTGCCAAGTCTGGCGCCTTAAGCACAAGAAAAGCCAAACATAACGCAAAGCCAACCGCCCCTACAGCAATTACGCTTGAAAGAAGATCCTTTACTTCAATCGCAACTATTGCAGCAAAAATCATGAATATTAAAAGTATATGCAGTTCCATAGAACAATTCTCTGTTATTCTCGCATGTCATTGCGAGGAGCAAAGCGACGAAGCAATCTCAAAGATCTTTCGGATGCTCCTATTTGTCGCATTCTCAGGATAAATTCGGACTTATAAGTTACCTCAATAAGAATAAAAATAACCCCACCATGCCCAAAAGCGTCCATACTAAATATGTTGGAAGAACGCCATTATGCAGATACTGGAAAAATCCGCCTATCCCAAAAACAATTGACTTTCCCTGCTCATATATATCAAAAATGCCTGACTCTGCTTTTTTATAAATAAACTTTAGTAACCCAAGTTCTTTTACAGTATTATAAAATTCTGTTCCGGAAAGCCTCATATCTTCCTGTATCTGCTCCCCGCCTATGTAAGATTCGCTAACCCTTACGCCTTTAAAATTCCCAAGAAAATATATTATAACTCCTATGGCAAGCCCTATTAACAAAAATAAAGTGGCTTTTAAAGAAGGCCATGTCCCTATAAAACTAAGGCCGGTATTTAAGGCTGGAACTATAAAATGCTTCAAAGGAATATTGTATGCAAATATTCCGAATATTATGCATAGAATTGCCAGGATAAGCGCTGGAAGCCACATCTGCCAAGAAACCTCGTTTCGTCGTTCGTCGTTCGCCCCTCGGCTTCGCTCGGGACTCCCTTCGGTCGTCGTTCGTCGTTCGTGACTCGGTGTTCCTAGAAAAATTGCGTGTATTAATTTTATAAAAGACGCTAGAGTAAGGCCGCTTCCAAATATAGCTGCCACAAGGCATATTATCCATAATATCCCGCCTGATTTTCCCTTCTCTATCAGACCCTGATAAATCATCCATTTTGAGAAAAATCCGTTAAAAGGAGGAACACCTGATATTGCGCAGGATGCAACTAAGGTTGTAAAAAATGTTATTGGCATCATCTTGCTAAGCCCGCCTAAATTATCCAGTTCAGATGTTTTTGTTTTATATTCTACATTACCAGCTGATAAAAACAAGCAGCATTTGTATATAGCGTGATTCAGCATATGGAAAAGCCCACCCGCAATACCTATAGGGTTGCCTGTTCCTATGCCAAGCACCATATAACCAACTTGACTTACCGCATGATAACCTAAAAGTTTTTTTAAATCATGCTGAACTAGAGCCATCATTACAGCTGCTATTATCGTAATTGAACCTACTACCATAAGAATTGCATAAGTAAAACTATTCAGAATAAACACATCCAGCGCTAGCCTAGCTAGTAAATATATCCCTAGTAATTTATCCAGGCTTGCTGGTAAAAACGCAGTTACGCTGATAGGCGCTTCTTGCGCAACTCCGGGTATCCATGTATGAAAAGGCATTGCGCCTGCTTTTGCAAACGCTCCTATTATTATAAGTAAGAACGCCCAGAAGGCCAAAGGCGCATTTATGTCTATCCTCATATCGCTTAAATTCAAGGATTTGGTTATAAGCCATATCATACCAAAACCAAGTATCATAAGGCTATCTGAGCCGCCTATTATAATAAATGTTTTCTTGCTTACTATAGCTGCCTTTGGGCCTGATATATTTATAAGGCCGTAAAGCGTAAAGCCCAGAAAACCCCATGAAATTAAAAGAAGTATCACATTATTTGAAATTACAGCCAGGATTGACGCGCCAATCGTCCATATTATATAGGTATAATAAGAAGAAACGTCCTTATAAGAAGACATGAAGCGCATTGAATACAATGTAACTAAAAATCCGAAAAAACCTATTGCGAGCACGATAAACCTGGACAAACTGTCTACATACAAATAACCCGCACTGTAGGGGAGGATCATTGATCCTCCCCTACAAAATATATTTATTGACCCTATGAACAGGTATAAAGACGTGATAAGGCTGAAAAATTCTATAACCTTCCTGAATCTTTTAGGTATCAGTAATATAAATAATCCCGCTATTATTGAAACCAATATTGGCTCTAATAACATTTTCATTATTATTTTTCGGGCCGATTAATAATCGGCCCCTACATTATTGTAGGGGCGGCATATTATGCCGCCCTCTCAATCTTTCTGTCTTTTCCTGCGAAAGCCTTATTAAATCCTGGCCATCCATTAATTTTTTACCCGTCTTATAATCTACCACTGCCATTCTCTCTGTGCAGCAATAACATGGGTCAACTGCAGCCAGGATTATTGTAGCGTCTGATATAGTCTCTCCAATTACTGCTTTTTTATTTGAGGCAATATTCATAAAACTAGGCGCTCTTATCTTATGCCTGACAGGGCTATTTCCGCCATCTGACATGATGTAATGAATTACCTCTCCTCTTGGCGCTTCATGCCTTCCAATCCCTTCCCCAGGAGGTATATCTTTTATATTTATATCTATCGGGCCTTTTGGCATCTTATCAAGGCACTGAATTATTATATTTATAGATTCATAAAGTTCAAGTATCCTTACAACAGCTTTACTGTAGACATCTCCGCCTTCCCGTGTAATTACCTTCCATTCTACTTTATCGTATGCCGCATACGGGTCGTCTTTCCTGACGTCAATGCCTACGCCAGACGCCCTTGCAGTAGGCCCGACTACACAATAATCATGCGCATCTTCTTTTGTAAGAACCCCCACGCCTTCTGTCCTGGCATGAATAACAGGGTCATCCATTACAGCGCCTTTAAACATGTCAACCTTTGGAATTAAATCCCTTAACGTCTTTTTTATCCATGGGAAATCCTCTTCAGATATATCCCTTCTTGCTCCGCCAGGTTTCATCATTGCATAGTTCTGCCTGTTACCTGTGACGCGCTCGAATATATCAAGCACTGGTTCTCTGTATCTCCACGCCCACATCCAAACTGTGTTATATCCAAGAAAATGGCCTGCTAAGCCAAGCCACAGAAGATGGCTATGAATCCTTTCCAGTTCTCCTATGACTGTGCGTATATAAAGCGCTCTTTCAGGTGGAGTTACTCCGAGCAGATCATCTATAGCGTTCACATAAGCAAAAGGATGTGAAGTAGAGCATATGCCGCATATCCTTTCAACCAGAAATGTCACTTGGTCAAAACTTTTGGATTCAGCTATCTTTTCAATAAGCCTGTGGTTTTACCCGAGTTCTATATCGATATCCACTACAGTTTCGCCGTCCACATGCAGTTTGAAAAATTCAGGTTCGTCCTGCAATGGGTGGTATGGGCCTATTGGAATAATCTTGTGCGCCATTGTCTAATCCCTTCTTAAAGGATAATTCTCTTTTGGCCAATCGTCTTTTAAAAGTAAATGCTTTAAATTCGGATGGCCTTTAAAATTCACTCCCAGCATTTCATGTATCTCCATCTCTATCCACTCTGCGCATTTCATCAAAGGCGTCAAGCTATCCACTTCCAGATCTGGCTTATTCATAATAATCCTTAATGTAACAATAAGCCCTATTTCATCTATTGAAAAATGATATAGGATCTCAACTGCTTTTCTTGTATCAACCCCAGACGCAGTAGAAAATCTTGCCTTTACATCATTAAAAAGATATTTTACTGTCTGAGTTAATATAGCTTTATTAATAGTAAAATATATCCTGTTTTTGGATTTATCCGTAAATTCTATCAGGCCTTTTCCTGACCGCACCTTTATGTTTTCAATTATCAGTTCTCTTTTCATTTTTTACCTGTCAATTCCTTAATCAATTTTACAATACCTGCTATCATTGCCTCTGGTTTTGGAGGGCATCCTGGTATATAAACATCCACTGGTAAAACTGAATCCACTGGATTTGGGCAATTTGGCCCATTTCTGAATATGCCCTGGCCGCAGGAACAAGCGCCTATTGCGATAATTACGCAAGGTTTTGGCGCCTGCTCATAAACCTGTTTTATGCGAGGTATTGCCTTTAAATTCAAAGAACCTGTTACAAGTATTGCATCTGCATGCCGGACGCTTCCAACAAGCGTTATGCCGAATCTTTCTACATCAAATCTTGGGGTCAATAAATCCAGTATTTCTATATCGCAGTTATTGCAGCTGCCTGTTGACATGTGATATACCCATATGGATTTAGTTAAAGCCTTTAATTTAATATTCATATAATATAATATTCTTCGAGCGGTCACGAGAGCATATCACGTAAGCAAAGTCGAGAAGCTATTTACCGCCTATCGCCAATATCACTGCCACTACCGCCATTAACGTCATCTTCCCCCAAAAAAATCTTACTGCCTGGTCAATCCTTACGCGCGGATTTGTGTTCCTTATTAAAATTATTATAACTAAAAGTATTACATACTTCCATATACTTAAAAAATTAAACCCCTGCCAGAATAATGTTATCAAAAATAACGGCAAAGCCACCATCAGCATTGTTTTTGTAAGTTTAAATATAGCTAAAAGCATGCCTGAATATTCTATATATGTGCCTGCCATAATCTCTGTCTCTGCCTCTGCCATATCAAAAGGCACAAACCCCAGCTTTGCCTGCATGCAGAATATCATAACAATAAACGCAATAATACCGGAGAGGCTAGCGACAAAAGGGCCGTTCGTAGTCTGATAACTTATAATCTCGCTCAATCTCAAAAGCCCATGGCTCTTAATAATAGGTACGATCAAGGAAATAATAAATGGTAATTCATACGCCATTACCAGTTTTATCTCTCTTGATACGCCAAGAGATGCCAAAGGATTCCCGCTCGCGGAAGCGCCCAATATAACAGCTATTGCAGGCAATGTCAAAAGATATAGGATTACAATAATATCTCCTGAAAAACCCTTTGAGCTAGGGTCTATGTTGATAAGCCATATAAATGTTGAGACTAGCGTAACAGCGCTAAGGCCTATCATAGGAGAGAGAAAAAATAATCCCTTTGATGCGGATCTTGGAACTGTAATCTCTTTTATGCTGAGCTTTACAATGTCCATCAATGGCTGGTACCACGGTGGGCCCACTCTCCACTGAACCCGCGCAGTAACTTTACGATCTATCCAGCTCGCCGCAAGGCCTATAATTGCTGTAAACAGAAAACCAGGAAATATTATATAATTAAACAGATATTTTATCATAGCTCGCTTCAAGACCAGGTCTTGTTCACAGTTTACTGTGCTCAAGACCTGGTCTTGATCTCACGGATGCACTTTCTTCCAAGGCACTACATGTACTGCCACGTGCTTGCCAACCAGATATATATCGTTTTTATCTGATTCTTCTATCTCTATAAACTTCACTGCGTCAGAGATTGAACATGTCTTTACGCAGATAGGCTCTTCTTTATCGCTTCTATCTATGCAGGCATCGCACTGGGATATTATATAAGGTATTGTATCTAACGGTATTGTGCCAAATGGGCACGCTAGACTGCAAGATTTACAAGAGATACAACGCATAGTAAAGCGTTTTATTATCCCGTCAGACTGTCTCTCTATTGCTTCTTTTGGGCAGGCATTTACACATGGCGCTTCTTCGCAATGCCTGCAGATATACAAGAACTGCCCGATTTCCCTCAGGCGAGTTATGCCTGAATTTTTCGGGTGATAATAATAACTGCATTTAGCAGCCACTTCCCCACACTTATTCAATTTTTCCAAATCAACGAATAATTTTTTCATGTTTTCGGATTCTCGACTCCGCTCTCATAATCTGCCCTACTGACCGCTCGAAGAATAACATGTCCTGAGCTTGTCGAAGGATATTGTTCGAGCGAGTCCGCCATTGCTACAGTGGCGGACGAGTCGAGAACTAATCCCATATCTCATGTATATGATTTATCTTGTCATATCTGAATACCGGGCCGTCTTTACAGGCATAAAAGTTCCCAAGCCTGCAATGCCCGCATTTCCCAATGCCGCAGCTCATATTTTTTTCCATTGATAGATAAATCTGTTCCGGCTTATAACCTGTTTCCAAAAGCTTAAATGTAGTAAATTTCATCATTATAGGCGGCCCGCACACAATTGTTACGCTATTTTTAAGATTAATATCTAACTTATCAAGGGTTGTGGTCACAAGGCCTACATTCCCTTTCCAGTTATCATCCTTTTTATCAACTGTTATTCTAAATTTAATCCTTTTTTTATCCAGCGATTGCCATTTATCTAGGACACTGCCTTTGTAAATTATGTCAGACGGAGTCTTAGAGCCACAGCAAAATAAGATGCTCTTATATTTTTCTATATCATGGGCCAGCGCCAAGAATAATGCCCTGAGCGGCGCAAGTCCTACTCCTCCGCCTACAAGTAAAATCTCCTTTCCTTCAAATTCAAAAAGAGGATATTCGTTTCCATAAGGCCCTCTTAGCC
>Ga0210019_1004299_pt1 | contig 12453 bp, 11 predicted proteins | sample CryGeyCG2114_020_2_FD_183969 | JGI IMG/M metagenome (GOLD analysis project Ga0210019, IMG submission 183969) | Groundwater microbial communities from aquifer - Crystal Geyser CG11_big_fil_rev_8/21/14_0.20 (SPAdes) (version 2) | ecosystem: Environmental > Aquatic > Deep subsurface > Groundwater ...
GGTTTAGATATTGTTTCAGGGGGAGAGTTGTCCCGTGCGCTTAAAGTTGGCTGCCCTACACAAAAAATCGTCTATGCCTCGGTTGGAAAAACTAATCAAGAGATTGCTACAGCAATTTCAAAAGGCATTCTTTTCTTTAATGTTGAGTCGTTGGCGGAGTTAGAGAATATTAACCGGATATCAGGAAAACTTAAAAAAATCACGCGCGTGGCTATCAGGATTAATCCTGATGTCGAAGCCAAAACTCATAAATATGTCACAACCGGTAAACTTACAAATAAATTCGGCATTGATTTAAATAGTTCTTATTTGATTTTGCTGATGCGTGCTAAATTTAAAAATTTAAATATCTGCGGCTTGCATATTCATATTGGTTCTCAAATTACCGAAAGCGCTCCTTTTGTGGCAGCGATTAAAAAAGTATCAGAATTTATCCAGCGACTTAAACTAAGAGGCATAAAGTTAGAGTATTTAAATGTCGGAGGAGGCTTAGGTATAATTTATGATCGCGAATCTCCGCAGACCGCTCAAATCTATGCTGGCAAGATCATTCCGCTTTTGAAAAAAACCGGCCTTAAAATAATTATGGAACCGGGAAGATTTATTGTCGGTAACGCGGGCATCCTTTTGACCAAAGTTTTATATATTAAACATACGCCGAGGAAGAAATTTATTATTGTCGATGCCGGGATGAATGATTTAATCAGGCCGGCGCTATATTCTGCGCATCACAGTATTTTGGCAATGCGAAAAAATTTGAAAACTGAAAAAGCTGATGTGGTTGGGCCAATATGTGAAAGCGGTGATTTTTTAGCTAAAGAACGCTTAATCCCCAAAGTAAAAGAGGGGGATTATCTGGCGGTAATGGGAGCAGGTGCATACGGTTTTAGCATGTCCAGTAATTATAATTCACGTCTGCGTGCGGCAGAGGTGATGGTTGCCGGGAATAAATCATCTGTAATCCGTAAAAGAGAAGTTTTTGAGGATTTAATCCGTAATGAAAAAATTTAATTTTACCAAGATGGTAGCTTCCGGAAATGATTTTATCGTAATTAAAGATAAACTTGCCGGCAATTTATTTGTGTTAGCCAAATTATTATGCGATCGGAAGTTTGGTATAGGCGCAGATGGTTTGCTTTTACTTGGAAAATCTAAAAAAACTGATGTAGCCATGCGGATTTTTAATGCTGATGGCTCTGAAGCGGAGATGTGCGGAAATGGCGCACGCTGTGCTGCTTTATTTTGCGGTAAAAAAAGGGCTAAATTTCAAACTATTGCCGGCGAAGTTAATGCTGAAGTTTCTGGAAAGCACATAAAGATTCAGATTACTGATCCTAAGAATATAAAATTGAATGTTCCTCTAAAGGTTTGTGGCAGGCAAATAAAGATAAATTTTATTAATACCGGTGTTCCACATGTGGTAGTTTTTGTAAATGGACTTGATAGTATTAATGTAGATCATATTGGTTCGATTATCCGTAATCATGTTAAATTTTCTCCTAGAGGGGCGAATGTAAATTTCGTAGAGGTAAGAGGGTCTGATTTGATTCGTATCCGCACTTATGAAAGAGGAGTGGAAGGTGAGACGCTTGCCTGTGGGACTGGTAGCGTAGCCTCAGCTTTAATCTTAGCTTTAAAAAATAATCTTAACGGTTTGATTAGGGTTCAGACGCAAAGCGGCGAAGTTTTAAAAGTTTATTTCCGGAGAAATAACGGAAAATTTAGCGATGTTTGGTTAGAAGGCAGTGCAAAAAAAGTTTACCAAGGAGAATATCATGTTTAAAGGTTCGATCGTAGCCATAGTCACACCATTTAAAAACGGTAAGGTTGATGAAGAAAAATTACGTGAGCTGATTGATTTTCAGATTAAAAAGGGAACCAGCGGCATTGTGCCCTGCGGAACTACCGGAGAAAGCGCAACTTTAAATTTTGATGAGCATGAATCGGTAATCCGGATTAGCATTGACCATGTTAAAAAAAGAGTTCCGGTAATTGCCGGAACCGGATCCAACTCAACTGATGAAGCAATTATGCTGACTAAACAAGCAGCCAGCGCAGGCGCGGATGCATCTTTACAGGTTTCTCCATATTATAACCGCCCGACGCAAAAAGGTTTATATGAGCATTTTAAAGCGATTGCCCAATCTGTAAATATACCGATTATTCTCTATAATATCGCCGGGCGCACCGGTGTAAATATCGAGCCGGAAACGATCGCCAAGTTAGCACAGGATTGTAAAAATATTGTAGCGGTAAAAGAGGCATCCGGGAGCTTGGATCAGATGTCGCGGATAAAGTCGCTTTGCCCTAAAAATTTTAAATTACTTTCAGGGGATGACGGCTTGACCTTGCCGGTTTTAAGCATCGGAGGCACAGGGATAATCTCTGTAGTTGCCAATATTGTTCCCAAGGATGTTGCGGATTTAGTTTCTGCTTTTGAAAAAGGAGATATTACAGAAGCCAGAGAGTTGCATTATAAATTACTGCCTTTAATTAAAGCGGTATTTTTAGAGACTAACCCTATACCTGTAAAAACTGCGATGGGTTTATTGGGAATGTGCGAGCCGGATTTGCGCCTGCCGATGTGCAGTATGTCGGAGGCTAATTTGGAAAAACTTAAAAAAGCGCTGAAAGATTATGGATTATTAAAATGAGGGAGTTGCAATGGTAAAAATCGGAATTGCAGGGGCCTGCGGAAAAATGGGCAGGCGTATTTTTGAACTTGCCGGTCATGACCAAGATTTAGAGGTAGGTTTTTTACTTGAGAAAAAAGGCACTCCTTTAATCGGCAAAGAAATCGGAAAGTTAAAAGTTTCATCTAATCCTGATGGCTTATTTCTGGTTGATGTCTTGATTGATTTTACTCTGCCGGAAGCAACGGATGAACATCTCGATTATGTTGGCCGGCACAGGAAAGCACTTGTTTTAGGGACGACAGGCTTAAGTGAAGCCCAGATTACTAAAGTAGAAGAGCTGGCAAAAATAGTTCCGGTTGTCTTCTCGCCGAACATGTCGATCGGGATGAATGTTTTGTTTTCTATTCTTCCTGAAATAGCCAAAAAATTGGGGCCGGATTATAGCGTGGAAATCGTGGAGGCGCATCATAAAGCCAAAAAAGATGCACCCAGCGGCACAGCGAAAAAACTGGCTGAAGTTATTACTCAGGTTACCAGAAAAGATGTTCCCCTGCATTCTATTCGCTTGGGGGATATTTTTGGCGACCATACGATTGTCTTTTGTGGTAACTCTGAGCGCATTGAAATTAAGCATCAGGCGCATTCGCGTGATTTATTTGCCGTCGGCGCTTTAAAAGCCGCTAAATGGATTGTGGGTAAACCTGCTGGGCTTTATTCGATGCAGGATGTCTTAAAAGGATAAAATGGAAACAGTTTCCCGATTGAGCCGGAAACTGTTTCCAGCCTAATCGGGAAACGGGGTCTGAAAAGATGAATATGTTTAAGTTGTCTAAAAAAGTTCAAAGCTTACCGCCGTATCTATTTTTGGAAATCGATAAAGCTAAACGCCAGGCGCGCGCAGAAGGCCGCGATATTATTGATTTAGGAATCGGGGATCCTGACCAGCCAACTCCGAAATTTATTATTGATGCTTTGAATCGTGCTGCCCAGGATCCGGCTAATCACCGCTATGCGTTAGATCAGGGCATGCCGGCGTTACGTAACGCAATTTCAGGTTGGTATAAACGCAGGTTTAATGTTAATTTAAACCCGGATGCAGAAATTTTGCCTTTGATCGGCTCAAAAGAAGGCATTGCTCATTTTCCTTTGGCTTTTTTGAATCCCGGAGACGTAGCTTTAGTTCCTGATCCGAGTTACCCTCCATACAAAGGAGGCACAATCCTGGCAGGCGGCAAGCCGCATCTTATGCCGCTGTTGGAATCTAATTCATTCCTGCCTGATTTGAATAAAATTCCGTTTTCTGCCCGCAGAAAAGCAAAAATCATTTTCGTCAATTATCCGAATAATCCGACTAATGCCTGTGCCAGCGATGAATTTTATGCGCAGCTGATTAAATTTGCCGCTAAAAATAAAATTATCATTATTTCTGATTTAGCCTATTCAGAGATGGCTTATGACGGTTATAAACCGCGCAGTCTTTTAGAATTTGACGGAGCACGGGAAGTGGTAATTGAGTTTCATTCCCTATCCAAAACCTATAATATGACCGGCTGGCGTATTGGCTGGGCCTGCGGTAATTCTCAATTAGTTGCGGCTTTAGCCAAAGTAAAATCAAATATCGATTCCGGGATATTTTCGGCAATTCAGCTTGCCGGAGTTGCTGCTTTAGAAGGCCCGCAAGATTATCTAAAATCAATGTGTGAACTTTATCAAGAGAGAAGGGGTGTCTTAGTGAACGGCCTTAATTCTCTAGGATGGCAGGCGATCAAACCGAGAGCAACATTTTACGTCTGGATTAAGATTCCGGCGCCTACGGATTCTATTAGTTTTGCTGCGCGCCTTCTCAAAGAGACCAATATTGTTGCTACTCCCGGCGTAGGTTTTGGTAAATACGGAGAAGGTTATATTCGAATGGCTTTAACGGTTTCCAAAGAGAGAATCAAAGAAGCGCTAGAGCGTCTAAAGAAGATCACCTGATGGTAATTTGCTATCTTGGTTTAGGATCAAATCTGGGCAACCGCAGGAGAAATATAAAATTGGCAGTTAAGAAGATTGACACCTTAAAAGCTACCCGAATTATCGAAAAATCAAAAATGTTTGATTTTCCTTCTGTTGGCGGACCGGCTGGCCAGCGTAATTATTTAAATGCCGCATTAAAGATTCAAACTCGGTTATCAGCATCAAACTTACTCAAAAAATTAAAAAAACTTGAAGATGAATTAGGACGGGTTAAATCTGTGCGCTTTGGCCCCAGAGTTATTGATTTGGATATTCTACTTTACGGGGATAAATCTATTAAAACTAAAGACCTGACTATCCCGCATTCGCGATTATTTTGCCGTGATTTTGTGATTAAGCCGTTAAAAGAGGTTTTATGAAAGTTGTAGTTGATCCGCAGAAATTGAGTAATGAAGTTAAGAAGTTCAAGGGTAGAAAAAAAACAATTGGTTTTGTTCCGACTATGGGGGCTTTGCACCATGGGCACCTGAGCTTGATTAAGCAGGCAGTCAGGGATAATCAGAAAGTTGTCGTAAGTATATTTGTCAATCCTGCGCAATTTGGTCCTCAAGAGGACCTTAAGAAATATCCCCGTTCTTTAAAAAAAGACCTCAAGCAGTGCCTTAAGGCGAAAGTGGATTTGGTTTTTGTGCCGGATGCCAAGGATATGTATCCGCAGGGCCATATTACTTTTATTGAGGCCGGAAAATTAGGCCAGCAGCTTTGTGGAATATCCAGGCCCGGGCATTTTCGAGGCGTGGTTACAATTGTAGCTAAACTGCTTAACCTGGTTGATCCGGATGTGCTTTATTTGGGTCAAAAAGACGCGCAGCAGGCAATCATTATTAAGAAGATGGTCAATGATTTAAATTTTCCGGTTAAAGTAAAGATTATGCCTACAGTGCGTGAAAAAGACGGTTTGGCATTAAGCTCACGGAATGTTTATTTAAATCAAGAACAAAGAAAAGATGCGCGAGTTTTATCAGAGGCCTTATCTTTTGCGAAATTACTGATCGCTAACGGACAGCGCAATACTGCCAGAATCATCGAAAAGATGAAGCAGCTGATTAACCGCAAGAAACATGCAAAAATTAATTATGTGGCGGTAGTTGATTTAGAAGAATTGCAAAATCTAAAAAAAATAAATAAAAATTGCCTGATTGCTTTGTCAGTAAGATTCGGTAAAACGCGGCTGATTGATAATGAAATAATATCTTATGTCTAAAAACAGTAAACTTAAAATCGGCATTGTCGGTTGCGGAGCAATCGGTGGCTCTTTAGCAAAAGAGATCGTTACTAATTTGCGCAGCGCTGCTGTTTTAGCCGCTATTTATGATATCCAGCCGCAGAAGGCACAGGAGCTTTCCCAGAGGTTAGTAAAAAACGGCAAATTATCTGTGGATAGCCTTGGGGCTTTGATTAAAAAATCGGATCTGGTAATTGAGGCATCCAGCGGCAAGGCAGCCTGGAAGGTAGCGCAACAATCTTTATCTTGCGGACGGAAAGTTATGATGATGAGCGTAGGAGGCATAGTCGACCATGTAAATGAATTGTTTGCTTTAGCCGCTAAAAACAAAGCACAGGTTTATTTTCCCAGCGGAGCGATCTCTGGTATCGATGCCTTAAAGGCGGCTAATGTTGCAGGAGTCAAAAGGGTGGTTTTAACTACGCGTAAGAACCCTAAGGCATTTAGCGGCGTGGAATACGTAGAAAAGAATTTTAAACTTGCAGGTATAAAAAAAGATAAAGTTTTATTTTCAGGGGTTGCAGCTAAAGCGGTGAAATACTTTCCGCAGAATATTAATGTGGCTGCGGTTTTAGGGTTAGCGGCAATCGGTATGAACAAAACTCAAGTGCGTATAATTGCCAGTCCGAAAGTAAAAAATAATATCCATGAGGTTATGATTGAATCGAAGGCAGCAAAGATCTTTACGCGTACGGAGAATATTTTGCATCCGCAGAACCCCAAGACTTCGTATCTTGCGGTTCTTTCGGCAGTGGTAGTTTTGAGGCAGATTTTGCAGCCGATAAAAATCGGCACGTAATTAAGCAAACATGAGAGGAGGTGAGTACAAAGATGGCAGAAAGAGTTCTGAAGGTAGGAGTAAAGAGGGAAAAAGGTTATCTCTATTATATTGACAAACAGGGTGATGTTTCTTGTGCGAAAATGGCAAGAGGCGCCAAAAAAGGCGGCAGCCCGAAGAAGGTAGCTAAGTGCGGTATCAAAAGAAAAGTAGGATACCTTTATTTCTTGGACAAGAAAGGTGATGTTTCTTGCGCTAAGATGAAAAGAGGCGGTAAGAAGAAAAAGAAGTAAGCTAAAAAATAAAAAACTGGGGACGCTTCTGTAGTTTTAATAGAAAACCATAGAAGCGTCCCCTAGTTTTCTGTTTTAAATTTTTATGGAAAGCCAAAATATAATTATCCGAGGCGCCAAAGAGCACAACTTAAAAAATATCAATCTTGAGCTACCGCGTAATAAATTAATTGTTGTAACCGGCTTATCCGGTTCAGGTAAATCCAGCCTTGCCTTTGATACAATTTATGCCGAGGGCCAGCGCCGGTTTGTCGAAAGCCTCTCTAGCTATGCCCGGCAGTTTCTCCAGCAGCTGCAAAAACCGGATGTAGATTTTATTTCAGGCCTGTCTCCTGCCATTGCGATTGAACAGCGTTCTGCCGGAGGCAACCCCCGCTCAACCGTCGCTACTCAAACCGAAATCTATGATTATTTGAGGTTGTTGTTTGCCAGGATCGGCCATGTTCATTGCTATAAGTGCGGCCAGCCGATCCAGAGCCAGAGTGCCCAAGAGATAGTCGAGGCAATTATGCATTCAATGGCGGGGTGCGATATTCAGATTTTGGCTCCTTTAATTCAGGGGAAAAAAGGCCAGCATCGGGATATTTTCACGCAAATTCAAAAATCAGGATTTGTCCGGGTCAGGGTTAATAATAAAATTTATGAGCTTCCCCTGAAGATTAAATTAGACAAATATAAAATTCATAATATTGAGATCGTGGTTGACCGTCTGAATGTTAAAAGCGATGCCAAAAAGCGGATTACGGATTCTGTGGAGACCGCGCTTAAAGCCGGTAAGGGCTCAATTATAATTATTAAAGCTCAGTCCCAAGACATAATCTTTAGCGAGCAGTATGCCTGTTTAAAATGCGGGATAAGTTATAACCAGATCAATCCGCGTAATTTTTCATTTAATTCTCCTTTTGGAGCTTGTCCTGAATGTAATGGTTTAGGCAATAAACTTAAATTTGACCCGGATTTAATTATGCCGGATAAAAGCAAAAGCATTAATGCGGGGGTTCTTGAGCCGTGGAAACGCGGAGGAAGAGGATACATCCTTTATTACCGCTGGCTTATTCGGGAGCTGAGCCATCGGTTGAAGTTTGATTTGGATGAACCTTTTAATAAATTACCTAAACATGTGCAGAAAGCTATCCTCTACGGAACAGATGAAGTTGTGGGTAATAAACCTTTTGAAGGAGTGATTCCGCACTTAGAAAGATTGTTTCATCAGACAGACAGCGACTATCTTAAAAATGAAATAAGTAAATTTATGTCTACTCTGCCTTGTCCGGCGTGTAAAGGTTCAAGGCTTAAGCCGGAGAGTTTAGCTGTATTGATTAATCAGAGGAATATTTATCAGCTTACACAGCTGTCCATAAAAGAGGCGGTAGGTTTTTTCTCTTCTCTTAAATTAACGGAAAAAGAAAAATTAGTCAGCTACCAGGCGTTGAAAGAAATAAACCAGAAATTAAAATTCTGCGCTGATGTCGGGCTTGACTATTTAACGCTGGACCGTAAAAGTTCAACCTTGTCCGGAGGAGAGGCGCAAAGAATCCGTTTGGCTACCCAAGTAGGCTCAGGCCTGGTTGGGGTTCTGTATGTTTTAGATGAACCCAGCATTGGTTTGCACCAAAGAGATAATCAAAAACTACTTTCTACTTTAAAGTCGTTACGTGATTTAGGAAATACTTTGATCGTTGTTGAGCATGATGCCCCGACCATTTTAGCTGCTGATTATGTTGTGGACCTGGGCCCGGGTGCAGGCAGGCATGGCGGTGAAGTTATTTTTTCCGGAACCAAGCAAGAGCTTTTAAAAAGTAAGGATTCATTAACCGCTAAATACTTACGCGGCGATCTTTCAATCCGCGTTCCTACCGATAGGAGGCCATGGCGCAGGTCTAAATATATTGAGATAAAAGGCGCCAGTGAACATAACCTTAAAAATATTGATCTGCGTTTTCCTTTAGGCACACTTATTTGTGTGACCGGCGTATCAGGCTCAGGCAAATCCACATTGATCAGCGATATACTTTACCCGGTTTTAGCGCATAAACTTTACAGATCTAAAGAAAAACCTGGTGCCTTTAAATCTATAAAAGGAGTTCAGGAGATTGACCAGGTGATTGTAGTGGATCAGTTGCCCATCGGCAGGACCCCGCGCTCAAATCCGGTTACCTATACTGGGGTGTTCAGCCATATCAGGGATTTATTCACTCAGCTTCCGGATTCCCGGCTGCGCGGTTATAAGCCCGGAAGATTTTCATTTAATGTTAAAGGCGGGCGTTGCGAAGCCTGTCAGGGAGATGGCATTAAGAAGATTGAGATGCATTTTCTTCCTGATGTATATGTAAAGTGCGACCTGTGCAAAGGATCAAGGTTTAATGATGCCACTTTAGAGGTAAAGTATAAAGGCCGCTCAATTGCGGATTGCTTAGAGATGACGGTTGAAGACGCCTTGGAATTGTTCAGCAATATTCCTAAAATAAAAAATACTTTGGGATATTTATTTGATGTGGGTTTAGGCTATCTTCAGTTGGGGCAAAGCGCGACTATTTTATCCGGAGGGGAAGCTCAAAGAATCAAACTTTCCTCAGAATTATCCAAGCGCTCTACGGGTAAAACACTTTATCTTTTGGATGAGCCTACCACCGGACTGCATTTTGCCGACGTCGCTAGGTTAATTTCTGTTTTACAGAGGCTGGTTGAGCGGGGCAATACGGTTATTGTGGTTGAGCATAACCTGGAAGTAATTAAATGCGCGGATTTTATTATTGATCTTGGCCCCGAGGGTGGAGATAAGGGCGGAGAGGTTGTTGCCGCTTGCAGTCCGGAGGAATTAATCAAAGTGAGGAGTTCATATACCGCGGAATTTCTCAAAGAAGCTTTAATTAATAAATGAAAAGAATAATTATCTGTATATTAATTTCAAATTTTCTTTTAGTTTCTTTTGGTCTCGCCTATGACAACCCTAAGGAAACTGAACTGCTCTTTATGGCTAAGAAAGCCTACGAAGATGGTTTTTATGAAGTCAGTTTAGGGATGCTGGAGAGGTTTCAAAAAGATTTTAGCGGATCATCCCAGGTAAAAGAGGCGCGTCTTTTAACCGGCCAATGTTATTTTCAGCAGAGCCGCTATCTTGAGGCGTTGAATATTTTTGAAGGGCTGCTTAATGATCCGCAATGTTTTAATTTTAAGGATGCCATCTATTTTTGGATGGCGGAAGTCCATTTTAGAGGCAATAACTTCCAAAAAGCTGCTTTGCTTTATCGTAAGCTGATCGATAATTTTCCTCTTTCATCGTATGCAGCGGCGGCATATTATTCATTAGGCTGGTCGCTAACGCAGATGGCTCAATATGAGCAGGCACGAGGTGTTTTTATGAGCTTGTTAGATAAATTCCCCGACGAGCCGCAGAGTAAAGATGCTGCCTTTAAATTAATCGAATGCCTTTATAATCTTAAAAAATATTCTGAATTAGAAAATAAGGTAAAGGGTATTCTCAAGCTTTATGAAAGAGATAAATTACGGTTGCCTTATTTATATTTTTATTTGGCGGAGTCGGAATATTATTTGAATAATTTCAGTCAGGCCGCTAAGGATTATCTTAAGTCAGCGCAAGCTTTTAAGGATGAGAAGGCAGGGGGGTTGGCAAAATTAGGGCTAGGGTGGTCTTATCTTAAGCTTGAAAAATATAAAGAAGCCGAAGAGTTGTTTTCGAATATTAAGGAAGCCAATCTGGATAAGAAGAGTTTAGATATTTTTATATTAGCTAAGGCAGTATTGATGATCCAGACCAACCGGGTTTATGAAGCTAAAAAACTTTATGAGCAGCTTATTAAGGTAAGTAGCGATCCGTTAATGCGCCTGCAGGCTTATTTAGGTAAAGCTGATGCCCTCTATAGTTTAGCGGAATATAATCAGGCAGCAGATATCTATCGGGAAGGATTGGGTAAAATTGATAGATCTATGATACCGGATGAATTAATCCAGAGAATGCATTACAATTTAGCCTTGGCTTATATAAAAGGAGGGCAGGTTTCATCAGGCATAAGCACATTTGAAGATATCCTGGAAAAAAGCAAGGATAAGGAAGCTAATGTCAGCATCCTTTTTCAGATAGGCGATGCTTATAAGGATGGAGGTGAACTTGCCAAAGCCGAAGAAGTTTATAAGAGAATTTTAAAATTATATCCGGACTCAGCTCACGCGGATTACGCTTGGTACCAGCTTGGTTCCTTGAAGCTGCAAACAACTGATTATGACACAGCTATTGTTTGCTTTAAGTCTATTTTAAAAGACTACCCTAAATCAAATTTGCTGGCTGATGCACTGTATTCTTTGGGGACAGTTTATTTTAAAAAGGGGGATTTTATAAATAGTCATGAAATTTTCTCTAAATTTACAAGTGAATTCAAAGATAATCCTTTGCAGCCGCAAGCTTTTTATCTGACGGGGAATTCGTTGCTTAACTTAGGAAAAATCAATAAGGCGCTTTCTGTTTTTAAAGAGGTACCTAAATTATATCCTCAAGATATCCAGTTGCGGCAGCAGGCTGAATATGAAATTGCCGATTGTTATTATAAATTAGGCCAGGAAAATGAGGCGCTTAAGCAGTTTAAATTCTTGCGTACCAAGTATCCGGATTCAAAGCTTGCCCCGGATATTATGTGGTGGCTGGGCCAGTATTATTATCGTGCTAATGATTTGGTGCTGGCGCGCAGGTACCTTAATTCATTGACAAAAGATTTTTCAGATAGCCGATTGAATGCTGATGCATTTTATGTTTTAGGTTTGATTTCCGTTGCTGAGGACAAACCTGAAGAGGCAGTTGAAAATTTTAAAAAAGCGCTTGAGTTAGGCAGTTTTGATTTGAAAGCCCAAATTCAATTTGCTTTAGCCAAGGTTTATTATAGGCTACAGGATTATGAAAAAGCTAAATTCTACTATAATGAAAGCCTTGAGAGCACGCAAGGATTAGGCAGCGGAGAAGTTCATTATAATTTGGCCGAAACACTTGAGGCGAATTTAGAGATTGATGCGGCGATCCAGCAGTACCTTATTGCCGGGGATCTTTATACTCAGGATGTACATTTAGCGGTATTGGCATTTTTACGCGCCGCTAAACTCTATGAAGATAAAGATAAGTTAAAAGAGGCTTTAGAGGTATATCAGAAGGTTATTAGCAAGAATACGCCTGAGGCAAGATTTGCCCAAGAAAGGATTGACGGGATCGATTCGAAGAATTAGATTGACTTATTTCTAATTGTTTATAAAATAAATACATCAATACCCCTTAATGGGTAGGAGGAAAAATGATTATTGGAATCGGAATTGTTGCCGGTGAAATTTGGCATTACCTGGATAAAAAACAGGAAACTAGTTTAAGTGAGCTAACCAAGAATATTGACCGCTCGCGGGAAAATATTTTAATGAGTTTAGGCTGGCTTGCCCGGGAAGGCCATGTCGTTTTAGTAAAAACAGATAATGACTACCGGATTACACTGAGAAAAGATGCCTGAT
>Ga0210019_1004303_pt1 | contig 12441 bp, 14 predicted proteins | sample CryGeyCG2114_020_2_FD_183969 | JGI IMG/M metagenome (GOLD analysis project Ga0210019, IMG submission 183969) | Groundwater microbial communities from aquifer - Crystal Geyser CG11_big_fil_rev_8/21/14_0.20 (SPAdes) (version 2) | ecosystem: Environmental > Aquatic > Deep subsurface > Groundwater ...
GCCGGGGGCGGCGGCTGATTTTTTCTGGACTCGCTTGGCTTTCTCGATCGGATCCTTTGCTTTTAAATAGACATCCACCAAAGCCTCCAGGCTTTGGAATTCTCGGGTTCCAAAACATCGCCAATCCGCAATGCGGACTTTAAAGCGGCTTCCTAAGAAGCTCGCGACACGGACTAAAGAGAGGCTCAAAAACTCTGTCAAATAAATAATTAAAAAAAATTAAGTCGCGCGCTCGTAGCTCTCGCAGGCTCGAGCGCGCTTGGCTGTGCGGCTGAAACTTAAAAGTCACAATCACTCTCCCCAGGGAGAGTCTTTTTTGACTTTAAGTCACAATCACTCTCGCCGGGACTAAAGGCATTTACTCTGCTCGGGACTAAACACATCAGCCTGAGCGGCAACTGTTTCTTTCCAGAATTTCGGGGCCAAGCGCAGGACCTTAAAATAAAGCGCAGGACCTTAAAATAAAGAATGGAAGCTCTACCGAGCTCTTTGACTGTCAGACTTATTTAGAAGCCAGATTCTGGAATTTCTCTACCCACAAACTTAGCAAAACTGTCGCAGAAGGAATCAATCGCGTGATCAAGGGTCTCAAAGGGCGGGCTTTTGACTACCGCGACATGCAGTACTTTGTTTTGAAAATCCTCCAAAAATGTGGCTACCTAAACTCAAATCACCCGAAAATATTTCGCTTGCATGGGGGCCAGGATACAAATGACCAACAGAATTGGGAAAAAAGCCGCGAATTCCTGAAATGCTCCTAAAATATCCCATTTGGATCCGAGCCCTAGGGCCTAAAATTGGGTTTCATAGCGCCTCGTTTAACCGCCTTTAGGGGTGAAATCCAGTCTGTCGATTCAAAATCAAGCCATGGAATTTAAAACAGCTGGGCGCACGAAGCCGACTAAAATGCTCAAATTCCCGGGCTTTTCGAGCCCTTATCTCGGCCTAATTAGGCAGCTAAAGGGGAACATTCGAATCTGTGTATCAGTTATTGAGCCTTTTTGATTCGTGGTATACTACTTTCTGGTTCGCCATGATGAAGTTGGAAATTTTTTCTCCCTGCATCCTTGGCATTTGTAACAAGTAACTTAACTGAATTGAAAGCCAAGGAGCTTCTCTATGTCTAAATTGTATGTCGGTAACCTCTCTTATTCTGTCAATGATGCCAAGTTGGGCGAAATTTTTGCCCCCTACGGTAACGTCGTCAGCTCTCGTGTTGTAACAGATCAAGTATCTGGTCGTAGCAAAGGATTCGGATTCGTAGAATTTGAAAACGATGAAGCGGCTGATGCAGCGATTTCAAGCCTCAATGGAAAAGAAGTTGATGGAAGAAGTCTCAAAGTTGATCGCGCTAAACCACCTCAAAAACGTGAAGGTGGATTCGGCGGCGGTCGTGGACGCGGTGGATTCGGCGGCGGCGGCGGTGGTGGTGGCGGTCGTGGACGCGGTGGATTCGGCGGCGGCGGCGGCGGTGGCCGATACTAGTCTCGTTTTCTTTAGATTTTAAGATCTTTGTATGAAGGCCGGTCTTTAGAAGTATCGGCCTTCATACGTTTTAAGGCAAGGATCGCCTTCTCACCTGGCCAAACTGGGTTGGATCTTAGTATAAATGCTATGATTTCGAAAATTATGTATCGCGCTTCGGATCGAGGTTTGGCGGAGCACGGTTGGTTAACTAGTCGGCATACTTTCAGGTTTGGTGGCTATCACAATTCAGATCGAATGGGCTTTGGATTGTTGAGAGTGATTAATGATAATTGAGTAGAGGCTTCGAGAGGTTTTGGAACCCATCCTCACAATAATATGGAAATCATTTCGATTCCACTGTCAGGCTCCTTGCGCCATGAAGATAGTATGGGCAATCGTCATATTATCAAGGAAGGCGAGGTGCAAAGAATGTCGACTGGAAGCGGTCTTACGCATTCAGAATATAATAATTTCTCGATAGAAAAAGTAAATCTTTTGCAGATTTGGGTTATGCCTAAAGAAAGGGATACTCCTCCTTCCTACAGTCAGAAGCTGTTTGAAAAGCCCGCACAAAAAAATCAATTTCAGTTCGTGGTAGCTCTCGACGAACGCGGTGGAGCCAATTGGATTAATCAAGACGCTAGGCTTAACCGGGAGCAATTCCATGCGCCTTCGCTACCCGAAGGGGGCGGAAATTCTTGCCATTGAAGTGCCAATGAACTGATTGGAAGAATTTTAACGCAGGCTTTGCAGCTTCGATCACTTTTATATTTCCTTCCTATCTCGAAATCGCTACAGGATGGCTTATGGTAAAAAAAGTTGAGAAAAAAGTTAAGAAAACAGCGAACTATACGATCACTCAGAAGCGATCTGGACGTTATTCGGTCACGTCCTCTGATGCCAAAATGATCAATGGGGAAGAAAAAGTAAAAATCCTCGTTGAAGCCGGCTTGATTAAGATCAAAGTAAAAAAAGAGGCGCCAGCTGAAGCGGCTGCTGAGCCAGCGGCTTCCTAAACTAAAGTCGTTTGGATAGAGCTAGGGCAAGAGCTGTCGCCGCCGAGGCCTCGTATCGAAACCAAAGTTGGGGCTCGATGAGCTCAAGCTCCATAAGAAACCAGCTCGAATGATGACGAACGAGGTCAACTCTTGCATAAAGAATATCCTCATCCAGGCTTTCCAATATTTGCCGAGCTACCTGAAGACCTTTGGGTGGAGCTGGGATTTTTGATTCCGTTCCACCGTGATCGGATTGTACGCGAAACTCTGAGGTGGCGGGTTGCTTTAGGACGCAATGGGTAAACACTCCATCGACAAAAATAAATGAGTACTCACCTTCCGTGGCAATGCTCTCAATAAATGGTTGAACGAGAATATCTTGGCCTTTCAGATCAATGAGTTTTTGCTCGTCTTCGCCTAAACCCGTGTTGCTTGAAAACCGAAATGTTAGATAACCACTCGCTCCAATGCATGGTTTGATCACGAGCCGTTCGGATCCCAATTTCTCACTGAGATGATGGAGGTTGAGTTGATCGGACACTCTAACGATTTCGGTTGGAACCACGGGAAGTAATTTTCCACGCAGTTCAAGCAGATACTTTTTGTGAAGGTTCCACTTAATTATTGAGATCGGATTCCAGACTGATTTGCCGGTTTCATCTAGCTTGCGTAGAAAAGCTTTGAAATCCTTCAGGCGTCTATAGTAGCCCCAGGTAGTCCGAAAAATATAAGCGCCAGTATCGTGCGATTGAGGCTCGAGTTCCTCCCAAGCTTGCAGGTCCACCCTCAATCCTTCTTCCTTTAGAGCTCGCGAGAGAAATATATCATCGGAGTGGGGTTCATTAAATTGCTCACTCGTTAAAATCGTAATATCTGAGTAACTTGGCATTCATCGCCTATTATGAAGAGAAGTATTCTAGTTTGTACATTCGTAATCAAAAGATCGAAGTCTTTTAGTCCAAGTCTTCATCCGACCCTGAATCTTATCAAACAAGGAGTAATCTTCCGTTGCTTCAAGCTTGATGCGGGCTTCTGAATCCACCATCTTGCTTTCGAGATGGATGCTACTGTGATTGTCAGATCGAAGGTCTACTCGAAGGCTGTTCTGAGATGACCCTGTAGTCGTATCCTCATAGTTCGATAATTGAGTCCAATCAAACTGATGATCGGCATTTTGATCAAAATTGATTTGGACCGAGCGTTGGTTGGAGTCAAATATTTCGTCTCGAATACTTTGGCCTTCTTGGGTGGTCTCCATGAGACTTGTTTGAGTAAGTTTATTTTCCTTGTTGTAGGTGATCGTCGTCTTTCGATCGTAAATTAGACCTTCACGTCCCACACAGGTCTCTCGAACGATGTTTCCTTTTGCATCCCACTGGATGGCGCTGCCAAGACCTTCAAATCGATTGTTTTCGAGGTAACAAAAATTCAAGACAAGGATGGCATCTTGATCATCGAAAATAAACTCATCTGTCCATTGATCGACTAACTGGTCAGAGTTCCAAATCTTGTGCGAGCGCGCTACGACTCGCTCCTTATCATCATAGTGCAGGGTCGTAATATGGAGAATTCCAAGACTATGATCCAAACTTTGGATTTGAATGGGGCGGTTGTTTGTCTGATCGTAGACAGCTTCCTCTTCTTGAATGAGTTTCCCGTGATCGTAGGCTTGAACAAATGAAAGGGCTCCGAAATTGGTGTATTGGTAAATGGCCCGAGAGGTTTCATTTCCTTCGGTATCAAATTCTCGCTGAATTCGTTGGTGTAGGCGGCCACTTAAAGAAAAACCTCTCTCCTCGACGGCTGTCAACTGGTAAGCAAAGATTCCAAAATCATTATAGCTTTCAAGGTGGGTTTCGGAATAGCACCAATTGGAAGCGCTCGACTGGGGGCTATCGACTTGTGCAATTTGTGATCCACTCATACTCAGACCGATACTAACAAAAAAAGAAAATCCAATAATCATCCCAAGCTCCCCAAGGCATAAATTTATCCAATTCGATGGGATAGGTCTAATTATGTAATCAAATTATGAATGGGAAAATGACGCTTATCGTTGCTAAATCTGAAGTCGAGTAATCTTAAAGTCTTAAAGTTTTTTCAAACTTCTTTCTTGTGGGGCACAGAAAAAGTCCGAATGAGTAGATGTTGTCGGCTTCGCGGTTTCTTTTGACGCGGTGCCGATATTGAATTTGAAAAATTGTTGCGGGGCATCTTACAAACAATGCTGCACCGCAGTAGAATGGAGTAGAAATGAAATTGGATATATCTTTGCAAATCGGAGCTGCCAATCGCTTGGCCGCAACAACAAGAGCGATTTCAAAATCGATTCAGCGCCTGTCGAGTGGTCAAAGAATCTTGAGTCCCGCAGATGATATTGTTGGATTTAAATCCCTCAGTTGGCTTAATTCGCAGACTCGTGGATTGACCCAAGCTAATTTCAATGTGAACAAGGCTCAAGGGATGTTAGCAACTGCCGAGGATGCCATTTCGTCACAAATGGATATCGTCCAGGCTATGAAAGAGCTTGCGCTTGAGGGTGCTAACTCGGGGCTTAGTGCGAGTAATCGAGAAGAGATCAATACGAAGCTTCAAGAACTGCTCAGTCAGTTCAATAAGATTGTTTCTTCAACCCAGTTCAATGGCATGCACTTGCTCGATGGGAGCGCCGGAACCCAGCAACTTCTGGTTGGTGCAAACGAAGGTAATGATCTTAGTTTTGAATTGCCGAGTCTCAATGCTGGAAAAAGTTTTTTAAAGACAGTTGGAAATGGGATGTCGTCGACGACTTCAACTTTTGGAACGGTCTCTCATTCAAAATCAGCAATTGCTGATTTTAATGGAGATGGCATCAATGATATGGCGGCCTTTGATAGCCTTAGCCCTGGAATGAGTATTTACTTAGGGACGGGTGGAGGAAAATTTTCTCATCGGGTGACCTTCGACGCGGGAGGGGGGATATCTACGGCTACGGATATTATTGCCGCCGATATGAATAATGATGGCATCCAAGATATCGTGACGTTTTTTTCGACTAAATTTTCTATTATGCTTGGGAAAGGTGATGGAACTTTTGAGGCTGCCGCAACCCAGGCTAACAGTGGAGGAATCTGGATCGAAGGTGATGTCGTCGATATCGATAGCGATGGCGATTTGGATCTAATCGCATCCAATACGATGACGACGGCCATTGATATTTTTACAAATGATGGCGCTCTTGGTTTTACCGAGACCAATGAGGCCGCCTCAAGCATTCCCTATGATGTTAAATTAGTGGATATCAACCATGACGGAGTTCCTGATATCGTCGAAGCGAATTCCGGCGACGATTCGATCGGCATCCAAATTGGCAATGGCGATGGAACATTTCAGACGCTTAGCACATTCGCTACAGGAGATTTTCCATATCAGTTACAGGTTGCCGATTTTAATAAGGACGGTCATATCGATATTTTGAACTTAGACTACAATACGGGACAATATTCCTTTCATGCCGGAAATGGTGATGGAACGTTTGATGCTCGGGTCACGGGGGCCTTGAGTGTGGGATCAACCAATACAGATTTGGAAGTGTTGGATTTTAACGGGGATGGGTATCTAGATTTTGTTGCGATGGACACGGGGGCGGACGCGGCGCAATTTTATCAGGGCGTAGGAGATGGAACCTTTTCGCTTCATAAGGTGATTACACTGGCAAACAATGTAAACGACATCTCTGTGGGAGATATAGATAATGATGGCATTGACGATGTCACCGTGCTTTCTACGAATTCCAGTAAATATATTACGAAGATTCTAACGAATACCAAGCAGATGGCGGCCTTACCAGATATTAATGTCAATGACGTTGAGACGGCATCGAAGTTAGCCGAAATTCTAGACGATACGATCTTAGCTCTACAGGGTGAGCGGTCTAAGTTAAGTAGTGTTCATAGTCGTTTGGACATCATCGGGGCTTTCAATCTCTTGGCGAGTGATAGCTTTGAAGAAGCTAAATCAAGAATAAACGATCCTGACACGGTTTTGGAAGTGACGGAACTTTTGAGGAATCAGATTTTAGCTGATTCGCAAGTTGCTAGTTACGCTCAAGCCAACGTCCAACTCCAAACCGTCCTCCAACTCCTTAACTTTTAATCTACAGGTACCGGGAGACGTTTTGTAAACCTAGGTTTACAAAACGTCTCCCGGTACCTGAGCTTTTGAGCCGATCGATATTCTCTAAAAAGGTTCTCGTTCCTTGAGTCATTCGGCTTCTTCTTGAAATCTGAAATATTTTTTTATGGCCAAATAGGGGTCGGAGGGAAGAATTCAATAGGAGCTCTTGCGCCTTTTTTAGGCTGACAAAATCAAGATGCTCACTCGTAAGGAGTCGATCAGGATGATAAAGCAGTGCCTTGCGCCGAAAAGCCCTTCGAATCTCTTCGTCACTGGCGGTTTCATCTACTTGTAGTATTTCATAAGCTGAAAACATACATCCCTGTACCTTCCAGGAAATTTTGAAGCTTCATGCTTCAACCGATAGTATTCTATCGGCATCGCGGCAAAAAACTTAAGTGATCTTGTGATAAATTCAATAATTACAATGTTTTCAGCTGGATATCCAGATCAATTGAGAGAATTGGAAAGGGTAAAATCCTTGTAGGCCTTTGCTTCCATATTGAGGTCGATTCGCTTTTGCGTAAATGGAATCCTAATCACATAGATATAATGGACCGTTGCATTGATGACCGGCGATTTTTCGTCGCGGAGTATTGAAATATCTTCAGGCGTCAGCTCGTATTCCGAGAAACTGGAAAGTGCCTTAATCACCTCCTCTTTAACAACCTCATCACTTTCGCGATGGTGACGAATGATGGCGTCTCCTAATATTCCGCTAACCTTCGCACTCGAGTAGTATCCGGGAATAAAAGCGTAAAGCGCCCACCCACCTACCACGAGAATAAAAAGTAAAATGGGGGTTATATAGTTAAATTCTCCACGAACGATCGCGCTGGATTTGGTCTTCATGGGTTAGATTTTAGTCTTTCTCCCAAGAAATAGAACAACAAAGAGCAAAGGCAGATCAAGACAACCAATATCCGGACCCAATTGAAAAATGTGCGTGACTCCAATCTGTAGACCCAGGCCTTAGCCAGCCTAGTGCCAATATAGATTGATGGAAACAACGCAAGAGGTAGCCAAAGCGTTGAAGTTGATAGTTCGTGGACTGAAACTCGATCCGAGCCAAAATAAATTCCGAGACGGACAATATGATTGATAACGGAGGCCACGGCTTCGGTCGCCACAAAGCCGGCGGGACTAAAACCAAGACTCAAAAAGTAGGGGGTCAAATAGGGACCAATCGCTCCAAACAAGGCTCCCATAAGAGGGACAGAGGTGGGAATTGTTAGGCTTGGCAGTTTGCCAAACAATCGGCTCATCAAGGCGGCGGGAACGAGCATCATCAGGATCCCGTATACATAGAGAAGAGGTTTTAACTGCTCCATATTTATATGAGCAAAAATAAAATAGGCTGGAATTAAGCCAAGTAATATTCCAACAGAGAAATTTTTTAAAAAACTTAGGTCGATTGCGTTCCGATGTATATAAGCACGAATAAAATTTGAAAGTAGTTGGACGCTAGCATGCGCGAATAGAAGATCCATCGGAGAAAGCATCCACGACATAATAATGATCAGTAGAAGTCCGCCGCCGATCCCAAACACTCCCGAAACAAACGATGTAAAAAAAGTTATAGGAATTAAAAACAGCCAATCGCATGAAATTATCGCTGATAGAGCTAATCCGCCGCATTGTGCCATAGATTTAAACAGACTCTTAACAAGACGGCAGCGCATCAGCAACATACACTTTAGTTTGGATGGGAAATTTGAGATCTCTAGCGAAAGCCGCAAGTTTTTTTGTTCTCGTTTATTTACTAAAAGCGAATGCTTACGCGATTGAAGAAATCTCCGTGATGTCATTCAATGTCGAAAATTTTTTCGATACGGAGGACGATCCCTTAACCCGTGACGAAGCCTTCACTCCGGGCGGCACTTATGAGTGGACGGCGAAAAAATTGAAGGAAAAATCACGACACCTGGCAGATGTCGTGACGCCAATTAAAAATTCGGATGGAACGCGCTGTCCGCATATATTAGGGCTTGTTGAGGTCGAGAACAAAGAAGTGCTCCAATATTGGAAGCAGTACTTTATGCAGGCGTGCGATTATAGGGCGCCGATCATCGAGGATCCACAGTCGGGAGGCGAGGTTGGAGACTTCAGGGGTATTAAAGTAGCGCTTTTAAGCCGATTCAAATTAATGAGCCAGCCTATTTTGCATTTTGCTTATCGTGGTGGACGGTACATCTTGGAAGCCACCTTCGATGTGGATGGCCATCCTCTTACAGTATTTGTTAATCATTGGAAAAGTCGCATCAGAGATGATGGAGAAGAGCTTCGTATGAAAGCTGCGAGTGTTTTGATGAGTCGGCTCCAGGAGTTCAATGCGCAGGATCCTTATGCTGATTATATCGTTATGGGAGACATGAATGATGAGCCCGAAAACAAATCTATCGCCACGACTCTCAAGGTGACGCCAAATCTTCAGTATCTAATGGAAAACCCAAGCGATGTTTTTTTGTGGGATGCAAGTTTTGAGAAATTTCATTTACCTTCGATTTTAGAAGAGCAGCGTTCGCAAGTCAGCGATGAGGAGCTTAAAGAAATCGAACGCTACTATCTTAAAATACGAGGCACTTATTACTATAAAAAAGAGAAAACTTTTTATGCGATAGATCATATGATTTTGCCCCGGGGCATGTTTGATACGAGAGGCTTTTCTTATGTAAAGGACTCCTTTCGAGTGTTGCGGCATAAGGATTATACGGACGCAGATGGAGCTCCCATTCCCTATAAACCCTATCGAGGCGGGGCCGAGGGCGGAGCCTCCGACCACTTCCCAATTTTTCTGCGCCTAAGCCTAAGCGAAACAGGTTATTAAGCGTAGTTCCCTTTCTTTCAATTTAAGCCTTATGATGGTACCTACAGAGAAAGGACATCGATTTGGCTAAAGAAAAATTTAAAAGAACGAGTATTGCGTCGACCTCTTCCTTAGGCTTTGACCCGAATTGGAAGAATATTGGCTTTTTGATTCCGATATATGTTTTTGGTTTATTTGGTTGGCCGCTTTATCTTTATTTGGGCGGTGGAATTCAGTGGCCTGAGCTCGCCATCGGTTTTTTAATGTATGCCTTTTCGATTATTGGCGTCTGTGTCGGTTATCATCGTGGTTTTAGTCATCGCAGCTTTAAGATGTCACCACTGATGAAGTGGATCGCTGTGTTTTGTGGATCGTCCACGGGCGAAGGTTCGGTCTTAAGTTGGTGCGCCGATCACCGTCGACACCACCGCTATGAGGATACGGAGCTTGATCCTTATAATGTCAATCGTAGTTTTTGGTGGGCCCATATGGGATGGATCGTTGGAAGCCCGACCACGACGGAATTTTCTAATTGCCCGGATCTCTATAGGGAGCCATTGCTTCGAAACCAAGATAAGTTTTATGTTCCGTGGTTTTTGGTAAGCAGTTTACTTTTTCCGCTCTTGCTTGGCTTTGTATTTGATCGACCCTTGGCCAGTTTATTGCTGGCGGGATTTACCCGACTGATCATCGTGCAACAATTTACCTTTATGATTAACTCTTACGCGCATTACTTTGGCCGGCGCCCTTATTCTACGGAAATTACGGCAAAGGATTCTCTTATTTGTGCCATTATGGCGAGTGGGGAAGGGTGGCATAATTATCATCACCGCTTTCCTTTTGACTACCGCAATGGGCACCGCCTTTATCATTGGGATCCAGCAAAGTGGATGATTTATGTTGGACAGTTTCTAGGTTTAACTCGAACTCTTATTCGAACCCCTCAGGCCGAAATCTATAGAGCTCGTTTACAGACTCAACGAGCAAAGTGGTCACTGGAAGATCACCCACATTTGGAAAAAATCTCGGACCGAATGGATGAGGCTCTTCAAAAATGGCAGAAGTTGAGTGTTGAATGGGAGGCTCTGAAGGCCAAAAAGCATGACGATTGGAAAGTCAAGTTGCGGCCTCTGAGACAAAAAATTTGCGAAGCTCGGGCTGATTATATTGCGGCTTATCAAAATTGGAAATTTCAGTTGAATGAGGCGATTCGATTGGGATTGGCGGCAGCTTCGCCAGACTCCGCATCCTCAAATTAGGTTTTGTGTCGATGGGTGATAATTCCGTGGGTGAGGTCATAGGGCGACATATCTACGCTCACTCGGTCCCCTACGGTCACCCTAATTTTGAAGCGGCTCATTTTTCCCGAAAGGCGCGCGTTAACGCTAATAGCATTGTCCAATAATACCTTATAGTTACCGCGACCGGCGGCCTCCACAATTTTGCCTTCTACTCGAACTAGGTCAGCTTTTGACAATGAAATCTCCTCAGGTTTACTTGCAGCTAGGGAATCATCGCCAAAAAGTCACGTCTTTGCAAATGCCTTTTCTTTCTTTTCAGGACCCTCTAAGTGTCTTGGCTAAGTAGATGGACCCATTAAGTCATGGCATTCTTGGTGCCTTAGCTGCTCAAGTGGCTGGAATAAAAAAAATATTGGAGCTGCAACGACTGTAGGTTTTGTGGCGGCGCCACGCATCGATGGCGAGGCTGGCTTGGATTTTTGCTATTTCTTATTTGGGCTTGGGAGTTTTTCAACGCGAGCGAGTTGAAATAATTACGGAAGATAAGTCCCTCTTTGAGGAAACTCAGCTGGCCAGGGATATTGAACGCTTTCGATGGCTTTCCGGTGACAGTCTTTTTCAGATTGAAGCGCGATCTGGAATGTTGGCAGATGCTCGATACTCGATGCTTCCCAATCAGCTTCGACCTTTATGGGGCATCGTATTAAATTTCAAAGAGCTCGATAAGCATGTGATGTTTGAGAGTTTTCGGGATTTCGAGTCGGGTTTGTGCAAGGAGCTTATCGAAATGCTTTTTGCCCCTCGGTCGGGCAAATCTGCCAGATCTAGAGATCCTCTCTGAAGCGCGCTACACTGGAAGAGAATGTCAGCAAGTTCGAATTCTGATTATGCTAAAATGAGACAGTTTCAGAGGTTTGAAGTCTCGCACTGTGATTCAATTGGCGGTCTTGTTCCCGCAGCAAATTCATCGTTGCAGCTTTCGACATTGGGAATGGGTGGCTGTGCGTTCTTATCAACATCTGGAGAGCCGGGATTTGTACCTCCCAAGGAAGTTCTTTGTTCTATTTTTTCGGCTGACTCAACGGGTGTAAGCGAGGCTCAATTCGTCGTAGGCAATCTCATTTATTTGAGGCCGATTAGTTTGGGAAACTTGGCGGGTTTTCAATATGGGGTCAAGTTTCATCATGAAGAGCGGATCAAATTGCGAGGAATCGTTGAGAAGCTCGAGGACTTGGCCGACCAAGGCATTGTGTTGCGCGTTTAAATTCTGTCGAGCATTCAATATTAGTTGAGAGATTCAATCTCAAAATGTTAGGTCTCCATCATGCAACATTTCGTGAGCTTTTTGGGACTATTGGTCATGATGTTTCTGGCTTATTTGCTTTCGAATAAAAAATCGGCCATTTCGATTCGGATCATTTTGATTGGCGTTGGCCTTCAGATTGCGTTTGGAGTTCTGGTGATATGGACGACGCCAGGGATTTTATTTTTTTCGGCGGCGAGAGAGGCGATTTCTAGTATTATAGGTTTTTCGGATGCAGGAGCCTCATTTGTCTTTGGCCGCGAGCGCCAATGTTTTTATGGGTCAGACCGAAGCACCACTTTTAATCAAACCCTATATCGCTAAAATGACTTCTTCTGAACTGATGACAATGATGGTGAGTGGGATGGCAACGGTTGCGGGAAGTGTGATGGCGGCTTATGCGAGCTTCGGGGCGGATCCGGGACATTTACTTGCAGCTTCCGTCATGTCGGCTCCGGCCGCGATTGTCAT
>Ga0210019_1004304_pt1 | contig 12440 bp, 16 predicted proteins | sample CryGeyCG2114_020_2_FD_183969 | JGI IMG/M metagenome (GOLD analysis project Ga0210019, IMG submission 183969) | Groundwater microbial communities from aquifer - Crystal Geyser CG11_big_fil_rev_8/21/14_0.20 (SPAdes) (version 2) | ecosystem: Environmental > Aquatic > Deep subsurface > Groundwater ...
TAACTTCCTACCTGTCTATTTTTATAAGGTTTAATGAATTTCGCTGAACATTGCATCACTTTTTACCAAGAGTAAAACAAAAACCCTTTTTTAAGAGGGCTTTTGTTGTTTTTAAATGAATTACATTTGGCCTTCAATATCGTTTGAACCAGCATTGCTTGATGAAGATGTTCCTTGCTCGTATTGGTTTTGTGATTGCACTTTGGGTGGTTCTTGTGGCATTTGAGGGCTATCTGTTTTCATAACAGCCCCACCCTTTTTCTTTTTCATCAACATAAACATAACACCAGCTACTACAATCACAACGACTGCGATTACAATAATTATAGTTAATGACATATTTTTTTTAAATTAAAACTCGTCCGACTTTTGATTATATTCTCTTAAATCATCATATCCTTTAAGCAAAATAAAGTCAATTAGGGTTGTGGATAAACTAGAATAATAAATTAAAAGTCGAAGACCAAAAATCAGAAAAAAGACGGTGGTATAGTTAAAAACCTTAAACTATGAAATTATCGAATCGTGTCATTCTGAGCCATAAGCGAAGAATTTCTTACTTTAGAAGACAGATCCTTCGCCTGCTGGCTCAGGATGACATAAAATGATCTCAGGATGACATGTCAAATTATTCTTTTAAGTTGTTAGCTAATTTATAGATACTGCCAGCGGTCATAATAATAACCACTTGGAATTTGGGGGCACTTTTCTTTAAAAACCCTAAAAGGTCTTTTTCAGGCAAGTAGCTTATATTTTCTTTACTAATAGCTTTAACAAGTTTTTGAGCAGAAACTTTTTTCTTTAGAGAAGCAGACTCTCTTCCCTTTACTGTGTAAATGTCAGTAATAATCACTTGCTTTATTACTGGGCTTAATGTTTTAAAAGTTTCAACAAAATTATCAAACAAGTAATAGGTTCGTTGATATTGGTGGGGTTGGAATAAAAGCAAAATATTTTCTTTAGGATATTTTTCTTTAAGCGCCTGGCAGCTAGCTTTTATTTCGGTTGGATGGTGGGCGTAGTCGTTAATAACCACAATTTTATGCCCCGAAATATTAATTTTCTTTTCTTCTAAGCGCCTCCATGTGCCTTGATAGCTCTTTAAAGAGTTTTCTGCTTTTTTAAGATCAATTTTTAACGTTTTAGATAGCTCTATTACAGCTGCTGCATTTTCTTGGTTATGATCCCCAGGAACTACTAATTTAAAATCAACTTTAGAATATAGTATTTTCTTGCACTTAGCTAGTGCCATTGCTTTTTTGATGTTGGCATCTTTTTGGTTAGCGATAATTAGTTGTTTAACCTGGCCCGCATATTGCTTAAAAACCCTCAAAACATGCGAAAGGTCTTTAAAATAGTCCATATGCTCCTCTTCGATATTAGTTAAAAGTAAAATATCAGGGTGATAATTTAAAAGCTTGGCCTTATAATCATCGGCTTCAATAATTAAATACTTTGATTTACCTAATCTATAACCATTTTTAGTGCCAATAATGTAAGTGGGGTCAAGGCCAGCATCAGTTAGTAATTTAGCTGCCATTGAAGCGGTGGTGGTTTTACCGTGCATCCCTGAAACAGCAATTAAAAAATAATCGCGAGCGAATCGGGCCATGGCCTCTGCCCCAGAAAGGGTTTTAATGCCTAACTTTCTAGCTTTTTTAAGTTCAGGGTTGCTTTCGGGCACGGCCTCTGAATAAACAACTAAATTAACATCAGGGGCTAAATTGTTTTGTTTATGGCCAATAAAAACCTTAGCCCCTTTCTTTTTTAGGGGTTCTGTTATTTCGCTTGCCTCTTTATCAGAGCCCGACACAAAATAACCTTTTTCAAGATAAAGGTTGGCTAACCCCGAAACCCCAATCCCTCCAATTCCTATAAAGTGTATTTTCATAATGGTTTATAAACGTTTTTTCTTTTACCTATACGAAGGATAAAAACTAAAAGTTGTTTTTTGACGATTTGAAAAATAATTCTATATGGCCAAACGCGATAACTATAATAATTTTTATAAGCCCCTTTCATTTTTTGCCAATGAAATGATTTGACGCTAAGGAAGATATGGCCGAAAGAACCCTATAATAATCACTTTGCGGTATTTTATTAAGCTCTTCTCTTGCCTTTGGTTTTATTTTTACCTGATATTTCATGCTTTTTTTTAGTAAAAGATTTTTCAGCAACTAAAAAACCTTCTTTGGCTAAAATTTTTTCTAAGCTTATCCAGCTTTTATATGCGCCACTCTTTATGGCTTGTTCGGTTTCTTTGATGTCTTTTTTTAGGTCAGGCATATCGCCGAGCGCTTCTACGGTTTCTTGCCATGACTAAAATTCGTTAGCAGATAAAATTACCGCCCTGGGTTTTCCCATAAGGGTTAAAGTAAAAAAAAGATCAGGGTGTTGCACATCTTTAATGATTTGAAATATTTTTTTTCTTGCCTCTGAGACAGGCAAGGTATTTATAGTTTACATATTTTTATCTATATCTTTAAATAGTCCTCTTAGTACATTTTATTGTACAAAGGAAATAATGTCAAGCCCTATTTTATCTTGTATTATAGCCCAAACAGGTATATATTGTAAGTATTGTTGAGTTTGTTATTTAATATCGTTAGCAACTAATCTTGTCTTATAAGGTTAGTTGCTCTTTTTTTAGATAAGATATTGTGCTATAATAATATAAACCAAATAGAAAGGGGTGAGAAAAATGTATGACTTTAGGCTGAAAGAACAAATAGATAAAATACCCGCCCCGCTTTTCAAGATTAATCTTTTGAAAGAGTTAAGAGTGCAAGAAGATCTTCCCAATAACGGAGCTTGGAATCTCTGCTTTACTCGCGCTATAAAGGGCGCCTTGAATGTTTCCAACGGCGAAGACCCTTTTTCCCTTCTTAAAACGGAAGATCCTGATAATTTAAAAAAGTTGATTTTTGAAGAATTAGATTATCAGAAGTATTTAATGGAAGAGGAAAAGGGCAAAAGAACGAATGAATTCAGGCCCTTTTGTTCTTTGATTTGGGCCGTTTTAGAGAGGGCTCAAGATGGAAACTAATAGCTGGTGTTGCGGGCGAAATAAGAGGAGTAGCGCTATTTCTACGCTCTCCTCTTCATCTTTTAAATACTCTTTATGAAGTTTATTGTTGCAAACAGAACAAAAGAAAACCCGGTTCAACTTTTAAGAACTTTAGGTTATATTGCAATTAATAAGGAAAGTTATGGCGAATTTAACTTAGTTAAACAGTTAGCCAAAAATTCTTTTCCAAGGTTTCACTTATTTTTAAAAGAAGTAAACGATAAGTCGTTTTCTGTTAATTTACATCTTGACCAAAAAAAACCAAGCTATGGCAAGCAAACTGCTCACTCGGGCGAATACGAACAAGACAATCCCCTCTTAGAAGAAGAGGCAGGGGCTATTAGGCAACTTTTTTATTAATAATTTAGGTAAAATATGCCAGAGGTGACTAACCAACAAATTATTGAGGCCTTAGAAGAAATCAAAGGTCTTTTAGGTTTAAAAAAGGTCTCAATGAGTACGCCTTTTCGTTTAAAAGCAGATCAAAAAGCGATTGATGCCTTAAAGAAACAAAAACAAGAAATAGCACTTGTTTACAAAGAAAAAGGCCTTAAAGGCATTAAAGAAATATTAGGGGTTGGTGATAAAAACGCTCAAAAAATAGAAGAGCTTTTAAAAAAGGGTAAAATTAAACAATTGGAAGAATTAAAAGAAGAAACAGCCATTCAGCAAATTATCACCTTTTATTTTCAAACAAAAAATATTTCTTTAGAAGAATTAAAAAAACAAGCCAAAAAACAAAAAATAGTTTACTCAAGATACACCAAACCAGCCAAACAGCTTTTAGAACTAGCTGGCTCAATAGATAAAGCCAAGCAGGCCATTAAAACTGTTTCTCTTTGGGCAAACTCTAGAAACCTTGATTATTCTATTGAAACAACTTTTAAAAAATGGCTTGAGTTAGACAAGTTAAAACCAAAAGAAATTATCAAGAAGCCGTTTTATGAAGGCAAGCCCATGTTTTTTTCCCAGACCAAAAAAAAGTGGTTTGTGATAGCCGACAATGGCGAATGGCTTGAGTTTTGCGACAAAATGGATAAGATAGAATGGAAGATAAGTTAAATCCTAATATCTAAACCCTAAATTCTAAACAAATCATAAATTCTAAATTACAATGTCCCAAACGAAAACCACAAATAAATATGACTTAGAAGAAAGATGCCTAGCCTTTGCTAAAAGGGTTAATTATTATGTTAATAGTTTGCCTCATACGATTTCTAATTTTGAAAACGGAAAGCAACTAGTAAAATCCGCAGGTTCTATAGGAGCAAATTACATAGAAGCCAATGAAGCTTTGAGCAAAAAGGATTTTAAATTTAGAATAAAAATCTCTAAAAAAGAAGCAAAGGAAAGCAGATATTGGCTATTTTTAACAGAACCATTGCCTCAAAGCCAGAAAGAAAAAAATGATTTGATACAAGAAGTAAGCGAATTAATGAAAATTTGTGGGGCAATTTTAGAAAAATGCAAATAATTTTGTTTGTAATTTAAAGATTTGTGATTTAGAATTTGTTTAGGATTTAGATATTAGAATTTAGAATTTTTTATGTTATCTCATACTGACTTAAAAAAAGGGGTTCAATTTTTATACAACGGTTATCCGTGGGTTGTTTTGGAATCATCTATAATGTTTAAAGGCAGGGGCAGTTCAGTGATGCAGGTTAAAATGAAAAACCTAATCACAGGCAATGTTTTAAATCAAAACTTTAAGCCCTCAGATCATTTCAAAGAACCAGATATAGAAAATAAGGACTTGCTTTTTGTTTATACTAATAAGGGTAAATTTATTTTTTGTAACCCTCAAAATAAAGCCCAAAGAGTTGAATTAGCTGAGGAACAAATTGGGGCTGGGGCTAAGTTTTTAAAACCTAATGTAGAGGTTGCAGGCGTTTTATTTGAAGGCAAGTTTGTCAATATTGTTTTACCAATTAAAGTTAATTTAAAAGTGGTTGAAGCGCCCCCAACTTTAAGGGCCAGCAGGGCGGAAGCAGGCACTAAACAGGTTGTTTTAGAAACTGGGGCCATAATAAACGCCCCCATTTTCATTAATGAGGGCGATACGATAGAAATTAACACCGAAACCGAACAATACGTCAAACGAGTTTAGGGATTTAATTAAACAAATCGCTTCTTTATAAAGTAGGGCTTTATGGGTTCATCCCTAATAACTTGTTTTTCGCTTATGCCTAAAATCATTGAAGCAATAGCATAAACAAGAAAGAAAATTAGGCCCAAAATTAAAGTTCCAATTTTTCCAATAAAATTCCTTTTAACTTTCAAGGTAGTTCCCCCTTTGTTTTTCAGCCATTAAAATTCGTTCAATGGCAACCATGTTTGCGGCGGTTCTTAAGTCGTAATTTTTTTCTCCAGCTATTAAAGATACTTTTTTAAAAGAACTAATAATTTTTTGTTTTAATTCTCTTAACACCATCTCTTCTTCCCAGATTTCATTGTTAAGATTTTGTAACCACTCAAAATAGCTTACAATCACCCCCCCAGCATTGGCTAAGATATCAGGGATAACAACAAGGCCTTTTTTATTTAAAACTTCATCAGCTTCAGGTGCGATTGGTGCGTTGGCCATTTCAAGGATTATTTTAGCTTTTATATTATTTGCGTTATTTAAAGTTATTTGATGCGAAATAGCGGCTGGTGCCATTACATCGCAAGGCAATTCTAAAAGTTCTTGATTAGTAATTTCTTTAGCGCCCATTAGCGAGGCCTCTGGCACACAGCCCTTTTCTTTTTGCTCTAAGAGCGCTTTTTCAATATTTAATCCCTCTTCCTTGTAAAGAGCTCTTTTTGCATCACTTAAGGCAATTATTTTTGCACCCTTACGCCACAAAATATCAGCTAAATGTGAACCCACATTGCCAAACCCTTGAATTACTACCCTTAACTCTTTTAAGTCTATTTTCTCTTGCTTTAAATACTCTTCTAAAACATAAAAACCACCCATTGCTGTTGCCTGAACTCTGCCAGCTGAACCACCTTTGCCAACTGATTTACCTGTGAAAGTGGCTAAGGCGGGCTTACCCGCAATTTTAGAATACTCCTCTTGCATATAATCCATTATAAGATTATTAGTGCCAACATCAGGGGCAGGTACATCTTGATTAGGGCCAATATCATTGAAAAGCTCTCTGACATAAGCTTGGCTTACTTGTTCTAATTCATTTTGAGAGAGTTGGCTTGGGTCAAGAGTAATTCCCCCCTTAGCCCCCCCATAAGGCAAGCTAACTAAAGAACATTTTAGAGCCATTAAAAAAGACAAAAGTTTAACTTCATCTAAATGGACTTCTTGATGAAACCTAATCCCCCCTTTGGTAGGGCCTAAAGCGTTGTTGTATTGCACTCTGTAACCATCAAAAACAACTTTTTCGCCAGTATCTTTAGTTAAGGGGATTTTAAATTGAAGAATTTTTCTTGGGGTTTGTAAAATATCAAGAGCCGCCTTTGATAAAGGGATTTTTTCTGATAAGGCCTCTAAATGGCTTTTACACTTTAAACAGATTATTTTTTTCATATAAGTTAACTAAGTTAATTTCATTGTTTATTTTAAACTATTTCCCTAAAAAAAGCAAAAAAAATAATAAATTCACGATCGTAGACTTATTATTTAATCTCCGATCGTAGGTTTTTACTTCAAAACTTTTCTTTTCAAAAGAAGGGATTTTTCTTGAAAAAGACCAAATAATAGAGTATAATAAAAAGAATGCCAAAGAGTTTTACAAAAGAAGGGTTAGCTAAATTGCAAGCTGAACTTGAGCAATTAAAGAAGGTTGGCCGAAGAGACCTCGCTCAAGAAATTAACAAAGCAGCGGGTTATGGCGACCTATCTGAAAATGCCGCTTACAAAGATGCTAAAGAAAAAAAGGCTTTTATGGAAGGCCGGATTTTAGAATTGGAATCTATGTTAGCTAATGCCACCGTGCTTGAGAAAAAAGAGTCAAGCAAGGTTCAAGTCGGCTCTTCAGTTGTTCTAGAGTCAAATAAACAAAAAATGACCTTTACTTTGGTCTCGCCCCAAGAAGCCGACTTTGACAAGGGCTTAATTTCGCTTGAATCCCCTATTGGCAATGCCCTTTTCAACCAAGAAAAAGGTGCAACAATTAAAGTTAACGACAAAGAATATACCATCTTAGAAATAAAATGAGGCCCGGTCTCTATGGTTCTAAAAAGTCAAGGGCAATGACGAAAACCTCTCTGCTGTGCTTGGTGGTTGATTTTGTTTTAAAAAGCTGGGCTTTGTTAAACTTTGTTTTAACTTGTTGTAAAAAATCTTGTGAATCAGGGCTTTCAAAGGCCTTGCAAACAAAGTTACCCCCCCTAACTAATTTTTTTTGGGCTATTTCAAAAGCCCTTTGGCAAAGTTCTAAAGATAAAGCCGCGTCTCTTTCTTTTAGGCCTGTTGTTTGAGGGGCTAAGTCAGAGGCAATTAAATCAAACTTAGAATTAGCCCTCTTCCATAAACTTTGACGATCGTTCAAGTTTATGGTAAAAATATTTTCCCTTAAAAAAATTACATTTTTAGGCATTACAATTTTTATTTCATTTAAGTCAACGCCGACCACTTTGCCATGCTCTCCTACTTCGTTTGAAAGATACAATAGCCAAGAACCGGGAACGCAACCCAAGTCAAGGACCTTGCCCCCTTTTTTAAGCAAGTTAAATTTCTTATTTATTTCTTTTAATTTATAAACTGACCGAGCTGGGAAGCCCTCTTCCTTAGCTTTTTTTGTATAAAAATCGGTTCGGCTTAAGTTAAATTTCATAAATACTTCTCCATAATTTTAAGGTCTTTTTTTTCATTAATCCCCTTAGCTTCAAAGCTTTGGGCCATGCAAAAAGCAAAAATTGGCTCCCCCTTTGAAGCTAATTTTCTTGTTATTAAATTAGGAAAACCAAACTCCCCTTTTGGAGCTTGGTAGACCTTTATTTTTGGGTTAAAAATTTCTTGCCTGATTTTTTGTAGCACCACCCAAAGCTCTTTTGCATTTGCCACAAAAAACCCGACATTGTCCTCACCAATTTTTTGTTTTCGAGATTGTTCTAAATTAGTTTCTCGGCTGTCCTTTACCCAGCCATCTTTTGCCCTAATTAAAGGCGCGTATGGGTTTTTTTTATTAGTTGTGGGGAAACTCATTACAGCACCCAGCGCCCGATGTAGTAGAATTGTTTTTTGTATTGTTTCTTTTTTAACCAAGGCCTGCTTTCCCCAAATTACAACCACATCACCTTCAAAGTTTTTTACTTTCTTCATTGCCTGAAAAACAGCATCTCCTGTGCCTAAGGCCTTTTTCTGTAAAACATATTTAACATTTCGTTTGCCAAGAGCTTTTTTGATTTCTTTTTGGTTTTGAGGGCTTACAACTACAACAACCTCGCTGTAAAAAATTGAACGATCGTTCAATTTTTTACACGGAAACTTTTCTAAAACATGGATTAAGGCTGGTTTGCCGCAAAGAGGCGCTAAAACCTTTGGGCCCAAAAGCCCGCTTTTTTTAGCCCTTGTCCCCTTGCCAGCAGCGACAATAATAACCTTTGTTTTTCTTTGAGGGGTTTTAATTTCTTTGACTAAAGAAAATATTTCTTTTTCATCTAAATGCTTCCAATCGTTTACTTTTGAAATTAATTTTACCTTAAGGTCAGTTTTTTCAGGAAGTAACCGAGCCCCTTCCCCTGCTGTTGAAACCATAATATCTTTTTCCCAGTTTTTGCGTTTGTTGGGTAAATAGTATTTTTCTTTGATTTTGTTTATCAGCTGTTCGGTCTGTTCTGCTTTAACTAAAACCAAAAGATTGCCCCCAAACCCCCCGCCCATAACCCTTGCCCCTAAAACTCCCTTAACTGAATTGGCTATCTTAAAAACCTTTTCTAAATCGTGGGTACTTACACCATACAAATCCCGCAAACTTATATGGGTTTGGTTAAGCAGTTTACCAAGATGAGCCATATCCCCTGCTTTGCCACTTTGCAGAAGTTTTGTGGCTAAATTAACCCTTGCGATTTCTTGTAAATGGTGGTCAGCATATTTTTTTACCGGGAAAATAAAGTTTTTACTTCTGGTTTGAATCAATACAGGATAAGTTTTAGTAAGCTCCAAATACTCGTTGGGAAACTTTTTTGCAAACTGGCCCAATATAATTGACTTTGGCAAAGAACCCGATTTTTTAAGTAGTGTGGGTATAACAATCCGAGAGACAGCTGACCTTTCATTATATTGGCAAGTAAGTTCATTGCCCTTATCAGCTTTAGTTGTGTAAAAAGTAACCCAAGAATATCCGTTTGGCATTGAAACATACTTAACCCCAAATGGTTTAAAGTTGATTAAAAGCACCTTGTTAGACAAACCGAAACACATGGTGGCGTGATCCATTTTACCCCCTCTGGTGCCACAAAACCACTCCGCTTTTGAAGAACTTTCTGCTATCTCGTTGTTATCTATTTTCAGGCCATTGACACCCCTTAAGGCCAAAGCGATAGCAACAACTAAAGCCGAAGAAGATGAAGCCCCACCAGCTATTGGTATAGTTGAAAACACCAGCAAGTCCATACCTTTGAGATTTTTTTTAGGAAAAAGAAATCTTAAGTAAAAACAAGAGGCCTTAATATAGTTTGTCCAGCAGGGCTTGCAAGGAGTTGTTAGGGTGAGGCAATCCTCCCAAGAAGCGTGCTTGTGGCTCGCCTTGAAATCTTTTAGCGAAAACTCGGCGCTGGAAAAACCCGGGCTCAAACTGGCACACCTTACTTTTTGGTCGTTTCGTTTTCTGAAAGCCAAAAGCATATAATGCTCTTTGGAGGCAAACGGTAAAACCGCTGTTTTAAAGTATTCAATATAATCAATATGTTCGCCGATAATGTTAATCCGAGCTGGCGAGATAGCAAAAAAAACCTTACCTTTACCGTAAAGCTTTTCAAATTCTTTTTGCAACAAACCTAATTGTTGAAATAATTTTTTATCCATTAAGATTTTAAATACTTTTTGTTTTTAAGTTTGTCAGGTAAATATTGTTGCTCTTCTTTGTAACTATGTTCAGGGCTATATTTATAGTCCTTGCCATAGCCAATATCTTTCATTAGTTTAGTTGGGGCATTTCGCAAGTGAAGTGGCACAGGCAAGTTGCCTAACTCTTCAACATCTTTTTTAGCCATTGCGTAGCTGGTGTAAAGTTCGTTTGATTTTTTACTTTTAGCCATATAAACAACGCATTGAGCCAATACAACATTACATTCAGGCAAGCCAATAAAATGGCAGGCCTGATAAGTTGAAATCGCCTGAACTAAAGCTAAAGAGTTAGCTAACCCGATATCTTCTGAAGCAAACCTTATTAAACGTCTTGCAATATACAAGGGTTCTTCCCCGGCCTCTATCATCCGGGATAACCAATATAAGCTAGCATTGACGTCGCTTCCGCGCATTGACTTGTGTAAGGCGGAAATTATATTGTAATGCTCTTCGCCTGATTTATCATACATTAAGTGGGACTTTTGAAAGGCCTCACTTAAAATGTCTTTGGTAATTTCTTTAGAAAGAGAAGCGCTATATTCTAAAACATTTAAAGCACATCGAGCGTCACCATTAGCCATTTTAGCTAATAAAGCAATGACGCTCGGGTTCATTTTTATTTTCAAATTACCCAGGCCGTTAACCTTGTCCTTAAGAGCGTTTTTAATAATTTTAGCAATGTTCTCTTCTTCTAATGATTTTAAAATAAAAACATGGCATCTTGAAAGCAAAGCTGAAATAATTTCAAAGCTGGGGTTTTCGGTAGTTGAGCCAATAAAAGTAACCACTCCCCTTTCAACGAAAGGTAATAAGGCGTCTTGTTGGGCTTTATTCCAGCGGTGAATTTCATCAACAAATAAAATTGTCTTTTTGCCCAACCTAACATTCATTTGGGCTTCTTCAATAACAGCTTGTAAGTCCTTTTTACCAGAAGATACAGCACTTAATTGTTTGAACTCGGACTTAGTTTGCTTAGCGATGATTAAAGCCAGGGTGGTTTTGCCACTGCCGGGTGGCCCCCAAAAAATTATTGAGGGTATTTTGTCTTGCTGTATAGCCATGGAAAGCATTTTGCCTTCCCCAACTAAACTTTCCTGGCCTAAAAAGCCAGCCAAACTCGTCGGCCTCATTCTGTCTGCAAGCGGTTGCATATCTTTGCTTTTACTTTACCCCTTTCTTTATTTTTTAGCAAATGAAAAATCCCCTGAAACATCGCAGGGGATTTAGGTTAGCTGTCCTTAAAGTAATTCATCAACAAAAAATTTACTATTAAGGATTATATCAAGGATTATATCTTTTGGGTATGTTTTGCCAGCGCTAAAATGAATCCTATGGTCGAAATTAAGCTCTTCACATATGACAGGATTCCTTTTGGCGTATATCCTTGTGGTCATTTTGTTATTGGCAATAAAATCTTTCAAACTAACGCCAATAGCGAATTGCAAGGACTTAAACTCTTTAAAATAAGCCGGCTTTATCAGCATCATCTCTTTTTGATCATCAATAAAACTCAGCTCTCCGCCTATATATTCTATATATTCTGAGTATACACAAGCTGGTTTTTCATGTGGAATCCAGAGAAATGGATACAACCTGTTTTTTCTTTCAGAATCTCTTGTTCTTTTTTGTAAAGCGAGAGATGGATATATCTTTCCATCATCTACACCATGATCAATTTTGAGGATATTTCCTCTAACAGATCCCACTTCTTCCGCTCCAACAAAGACTTTTATTCTAATGGGGTCCCAAAGAGTTTTAATCAAGTCATCTGTTTTTTCTACCTGAATTTCTACTTGATGGGGAGGGTTGAGTGATATTAACAGCACCATTACCTTGCCCCCAACAACAATACCGGAATCGTTTTCTTCCAATTCGCTGAAAAAAAATTCTTTAGCGCTCTTTTCAATAAAACGTGGAGTTTTGCCATCGAGTTTGTCCAGCATTGTTTCATCCAATTCTTTGGATAAAAAAGTTGTTTCTGGATGTTCTAAAAATTTTTTCAACCTATCAACATCTGGAAGCCTGCACAAGCTATCAAGAGCTATAAATTCCTTCATATTCTTTCTCCTTTGCTAATCTAAAAACCTTGAAAATTGATTGTTATAGAGCCAACTTCTTTTTACCACAAAACAAAGAAAAATGCAAGGAGTTGCATTATATAATTATTGAGTGAAAAACATAACCAAGGCGATGATGGCTATGGCTATCACAGCAAACGACATAAAATGGTAAGTATCCATAAAGGTTGTTGTTCAATAGCTGCCTCTAAAAAACAGAGCCCCTGTTTTAGAAGCAATTATTGGGCAATAACCCCGGCAGGTTTACCGAGAGCGTAGAGAAACATTTCCTGTTGTTTAATGACTG
>Ga0210019_1004306_pt1 | contig 12436 bp, 9 predicted proteins | sample CryGeyCG2114_020_2_FD_183969 | JGI IMG/M metagenome (GOLD analysis project Ga0210019, IMG submission 183969) | Groundwater microbial communities from aquifer - Crystal Geyser CG11_big_fil_rev_8/21/14_0.20 (SPAdes) (version 2) | ecosystem: Environmental > Aquatic > Deep subsurface > Groundwater ...
TTGATTTCTTCATTATTAATATCAAAATACTGAAAGATCGGAGGCGTATTCCTGATATAGGAACTCAGGATAGTAATTTCTTCCTGGGCTGACGGATATGTTGGTGGCGCGCCAATGGGCCGAATCACTCCTTTTTTAAATTGATGGCCCGATCCCGCTATCTCTGCTGTCCAGGAAAGTTCAAATCTGGCTTTCATTGAATGATTCGGGTCCTGCCAATTGCAAGAATTATCGACTTTATTCGAAGCATCGGCTAAAAATTGAAGTGATCCGTCACTGGCGTCATTGGCAATGTCAAAGGTAGCTGTTCCTTGCCAACTGCCGGCGCAATCAGAGCATTGGCTTAAACAAAATGATCCCAAATTCCGGCCATCTAAAGAAATATTTGCGTATTCATTAGAAGCGCCAAAGTCTCCTTCAATCGAAATTTGAACCTGGGCAGATTTTAGAATTCCGGTTAAAAAACTGGAAAAATTAACTCCGCAGGTCCCGCCTTTGCTGAAGCTGGCGCATTCTTTGATCAAGACTCCGGAATTTGTTGTTCCTAAAAAATATCTGACTCTTTCTGTTTTACCATCGCCATCTATGTCGCTGTAAAAAACAAATTCTTTGTCGTCTGCTTTCTCAATCGCATAAGAACCGTTATCTCCCTGTCTGGCCTGCCTAATTTCTTTGACCATGGTTTCAATCCCTTTCCTCGCCTCGTCAATAGCGATGGATTGTTCTTTGGTATAACCATAAACCTTATAGCCTAAAGAAATAAAGCCCATTAAGGCTGTAGTTGCCAATGTAAAAACCACAACTGTAACTAACGATTCTATTAGGGTAAATCCTCTTTTTTTCATTCGATTTGTTCTAATCTGATTATTTCGATCTGATCTCCACTGACAAAAACTTGAGTTGTTGTCGTCAAATATCCCGGAGCCTGAATTTCAAGATTATAAGTGGCTGTTGTAAGGGGAATAAAGTATGCTTGCCCGCTTTCGTTGGTGGATAAGATCGCATCATAACCCAATTCAGAATTACTCAATTTGGCCCGAGCGGCGAAAATTGGTTCAAGCGTTAAGTTGTCTTCAATAGTCAGTAAAAGAGAAGTTTCGGCTTTCATGTAAAGGCTGATTGGAAGATTTGTGCCTGGAGCCAGGCTAATCGGCTGGACCTCGGGATCTGTAGCAATCAAGTCTAAACTGGCGCCCGGATCGGTTGAAAAATGATAATTATCCCATTCTAAATCTGAAATAACAGAGCTACCGCTGGCATTGGAAATAAGGCCTTGCGAATATTTAAAAACCTCTTGTTCTTGAGAATCAAGGCCAATGATTTTTTCTCCTTTTAAATTAAAACTGGCGCCGGGGATTATAGTCGGTTCAGAAGTTTTCCAGGACGCCTGCCAATCAAAAAGAGTTGGCGTTACTGTCAAATCCTGGGTTGAAAAGTTCGCCTTAATCCTTAATTCAGGATAATTTAAAACACTGAGGTTTTTTAAGCTTATCGGTGAAACTTCAAAACCGACTTGATTTCCCGGTAAATCCTGATTTGAAATCAATTGCCAGGCTTCTCCCTCAAGATAAAAAACCTGATAAAGGATTTGCGTTGATTCTGGCTTTTCTGCAGAAAAAGAGATTTCGTCCCAAGAAATAATATTTGCCGGAGTTATTGTCTCTGAAATCAAATATCCTGAAGATTGATATTCAGTTTCGATTTTTACTAAGGTTACTTCTCCTGCCGCCGCCAATAAGCCTGATATTTCAGATATTTTACTCTGATCTGAAAAAGAATCTTTAAATAATTCTGAGCCCCACAAAGAAAGGGTGATAACGTCAAAAGAACTCTGGTGATCAATAGATAAGCTGATTGAAGTTAATTTTCCCTCAATAACAAGCGGGTGAGGAATTTCTGGAATAGTAATTTCGTCTTCGCCAAAGCTTCTTTCCAGACTATAGCCTATTTTTGAAGCAATGACTTTGTAAGACGAAGGAGTTAACGAAGTTAACGAAAAATAATGTTTACCGCTAAGAGGCGTAGCGCTTTTAATTGTTTCTTCAGTCAAAGGATCTTTTATTTCAATCAAAGGAGAAGGAACCATCAGGCCAGTAGCGTCAAAAACTAAAACCTCTAGAATTCCTCCTGTTTCTGAGCATTCTTCAACTAAAGAAGCGGGGGAGATATCGGTAGCTAAAACAACCTGGCCGGTAAAACGTCCTGGCCAGGAAACTTTAATTTCCACTTTTTTATAATCATTAGGACAATCATCGTCAGGGAAAACAATGCCGTCAATAGCGTCAACGGCATAATCGACTGTTCTTTCAATGGTATAGTCAGTGCTATTTTGTCTGATGACTGAGCTGGCTAAGAGATTCCCGCCTGGAAAACCGTTGCTGATCCCGACTGAGTTATAAGGCAAATTCCTGATTTTTTCAATTTCCCCGTTGGCAATGGCAGTCGCCACAACTTTATTCCTGGTCTGGATAATTACCTTTAAAGCTAATTGGTATGCGCCGAAAATACCCAAAAAAACAATCAGAGTTAAAGATATACCTATCAATACTTCGATTAAGGTAAACCCTTTTTTGGAAAAATTAACCATTTATTTTATAACGAGTAATAATTATTCAATTGCCCCAAGCATTGAATACATCGGCTGAATCATAGAAATAGCGAAAAAACCTACGGCCGCGCCTACGGCTAACATTAATAATGGTTCAACTAAAGAAGCTAGGTTTTTAGTGGTATTGGCGACTTCTTCTTCTAAAAATATGGCTAATTGATCTAATATTCGCGAAGTTTCTCCGGTTTCTTCGCCAACTTCAACCATTTGAATAACAATCGGCAGATATAAGTTCTGGTAAGGTTTTAAAGCCTCTGAAAGCTTAGCCCCTTTTTTTATCTTTTCGGCGGCATCAATCATTGATTCTTTAAAATAAACATTACTAAGAGTCCCTGAAATAATTTCCAAAGATCTGACCAATGGCACGCCAGAATCCATTAAAGACCCAAGGGTTCTGCTAAAACTTGCTGAATTTATTTCGCTAATCAATTTAGAGACAACCGGAAACTTAAGAATTATTTTGTCAAAAAATTTTCTAACTGATTTAATTTTTAAAATCTGTTTTAAAAAAATAAAAACACAGGCAATTATTAAAATTAAAAAATACCATCTTTGATTTAAAAACTGACCTAAGCCAATTACTATCTTAGTCGTCATTGGCAAAGATATCTCCAACTCGGCAAAAGTAGCCGCCAATTGAGGCACAACAATAATTAACATAGCAAAGCCGATGGCGATCATAGCCGAAACCACGACTAAAGGATAAATCAAAGCTCCGGTTATTTTCATTTTCAAATCATATTGCTTTTCTAATTGCCGACTCAAACTTTTCAAAACCTGTTCAAGAGTTCCTGATTCTTCTCCAACTTTAACCATATTTTGAAAAATTTCCGGAAAAATATCCGGATAATCCGCTAAACCATCAGATAATGCGCCACCATCAATAATTTTTTTCTGAATTTTTACTAAAATTTTACCGAAATTTTTGTTCTTTGCTTGTGTAGACAAGATGCCAATTGCCTTTGGCAAAGAAACTCCGGCAGATGTCATTACTTGAAGATTCCTTATAAAAAAGATTTTTTCTGAAACACTAACTTTTTTATTAAAAGATAAAGAAAACTTTTTTAATTTTGAAGGTTCTTTTTCTGTTTCATAAGAAATTAAAAACAACCCGTTTTGACGAAGGTTTCCGGCTAGTTCTGTTTCGTCTTTAACATCAAGAGAACCTGACTTGGTTTCCCCGCTTTGAGATTTGGCAAGGTAATAATAACGAGGCATTTAATAAACGGGTTTTAATCAATTATAACTCTGATGAGTTTTAATCAATTATAACTCTGATGAGTTCTAATCAATTATGACTCTCAAGATTTCTTCTATACTTGTTTGCCCCTGGACTGCCTTAATAAAACCATCTTCAATCATAGTAATCATGCCCTCACTTCTTGCTTGATCCTGAATCTGATCTGCGGTTGCCTGCTTTATAATCATTTCTTTAATTGAAGGAGTGACTGATAAAACTTCATAAATACCAACCCGGCCACGATAACCTTCTGGACATTCTTTTGTTGTTTTGGGTCTGTAAAAGTTAATATCTGACCAATCATCTCTTTCCTTAACTATTTTCTCTTGCTTTAACATCTCCATAATTCTATCTAAATTACAGTATTTTTTCATTTCTTTTAATTCAATTGGTTTGAGTTTATAGGCCATTTTATCATCTGTAAGACGCCTTACTAATCTTTGCGCTAAAATAACGCTTAAAGTTGAAGAAATCAAAAAAGGTTCTGCATTCATATCAATAAGACGGGGGATAGCTCCAGCCGCAGTATTGGTATGAATAGTAGATAAAACCAAGTGTCCTGTTAAAGCCGCATTAATAGCCAAGCTTACAGTTTCTTCATCTCTAATTTCACCAACCATAATAATATCCGGATCTTGCCTGACTAACGACCTTAATCCAGAAGCAAACGTAAGACCTATTTTAGAATTCACTTGAGTTTGATTCACTCTCGGAATTCTATACTCAACCGGATCTTCAACGCTTGAAATATTGACCTCTGGAGTATTTAATATTTCAACCATAGCGTAAAGACTAGTGGTTTTTCCGCAACCAGTTGGACCGGTAATCAAAATCATACCAACTGGCTTTCTTAAGCTAATTCTAATTTTTTCTAAAGCCTCGCCCCTCAAACCCAATTCCTCAAGAGTCAATGCCCTAGTACTTTCAGCCAAAAGTCTCATAACCACTTTTTCACCCTCAAAAACCGGTAAAATCGAAACACGAATAGAATACTTATAATCTTCAGTTTCAGCTTTAAATCTGCCATCTTGAGGAAGACGATGCTCATCAAGTTTTAAATTAGAAAGCACTTTGATTCTAGCAACAATACCGGCTAAAACATTCTTTGGCAAAATCATTGCCTCTCTTAAAATACCATCTATTCTATACCTGACCATAATCTCTTTTTCAAATGGCTCAATATGAATATCTGAAGCGCGTTGTAAAATTGCGTGTTTTAATAGAGTATCAACTATTTTAATAATCGGAATCTCTTCAGCTACTTTTTGAAGTTCTGCTGTTTCCGGAACATTTTCTTCTTCCTTTAGAGCTTTAATTACGCCAGCTTCTTTTTGGATAATAGAACCAAACTCCGCTTCAAGACTTTGATGATATTGCCTAAGAACATTTTTAATACTTTCAACCGTAGTTAAGCGTGGAAGAATTTTTAAATTAGCCTTTCTTTTAATAAAATCTATTGTGCCAAGATCATCTGGATCAAGCATAGCAACTTCTAGGGTATTACCCTTCTTCTTAAAAGAAACAATACTATGGGTTCTGGCAATTGGCTCTGGAATGATTTTTAAAGCATCGGCATCAACTTTTTCTTTTTCCAAATTAACAAATGGAATACCTAAAATATAAGCTTCAAGTTTGGCTAATTCTTCATGTTTAATAAGTCCGCGGGAAACTAAAACATCTCCAATTTTTTGTTCAGTTTGCCGGCTAATTTTTAGAGATTCCTCAAACTGATCTTCTTTAATTAAATTTGCGTCTAAAAGAAAATTTTTAAGTTGTTGTGGCTCAACCCGCATATTAATTTAACCTTTAATTAATTAGAAATTGCTTTTTTACTTTCTCAACAATATCATTCAAGGTATGATCTGATTTAACCATATAAGTCGTAGCTCCCAATTGAAGAGCTTTTTCAATATTTTCCAAATCACCAAGATTAGTCAAAATAATCACAGGAATATCGCAAGTCTCTTTTTTTTCTTTCAGACCGCTTAATACTTCCAAGCCATGAAGTCTTGGCAAGACTAAATCAAGAATAATCAAATCTGGTTGCTCGCTATAGGCTAAACGCAAACCAATTTCACCATCAATCGCGGGAATAACTCGAAAACCCTCAATGCCTAAAATGTCGCCAAAAGTCTTTTGTAAAGCAGCTTCATCTTCGATGAATAAGATTTTTTTCATACTATATTATTTAATTGGTAAATTAATTGTAAATACTGAACCCTCGTTCTCTCGAGAAACAAAATAAATTTTACCTCCAGATTTTTCAATAATCGATTTAGCAATATAAAGACCCAAACCAGAACCTTGAGCCTGAATCTTAGAGGCATTGCTGGCTCTAAAAAATTTCTGAAAAATATATTTTTGATCTTCCTTAGGTATGCCAACGCCATTATCTTTTATTTCAAGACAAAGCTTATTAGCTTCTTTCTTAAGAATTATTTCTATTTTTCCATTTCCTTTGATGTAACGAATGGCATTATCTAAGATATTATTAACGGCTTGTTCTATTTTTTGATAATCGAAAAAAAACTCGGGGAGATTTTCTTCAATAATCAATTTAATCTCTATATTAGAGGCCTTTGCAAAAGATTCTATTCTTGAAATTAAAGATTTTATCAACTCAACTAAAGAAGCTTTTTCAATTTTAAATGGTAAATTATCGGCTTCAATTCTTGAGACAATTAAAAGATCGGAAACCAAGCCCTCCATTCTCCTGCTATTTTCTCTTAAAATCTGCAAATAAACAGATTGCTTTTCAGAGACTGATTCAATTTTACCGGAAATCAATAAATCAACCACCCATTTCAGATTTGATAACGGAGATCTTAATTGATGAGAGACTACGCTGACAAACTCGGATTTCATTCTGGCAACCTCGGCTAATCTCTCAAAACTTTTTATTATAGAAAAATCAACCATTATCAAAAAAATAGACATAAATAAAACAATGAGAGCGATAACTTCCGGATCATCGCTATAATGAATACCGATAAAATAAATAGCCAGCGACGAAATAATCACAACTAATCCTAATATTAAAAACAAAAATTGAGGACATTGCCAAACAGAAAGATTATATTTTCTGCATTGTTTGGCAATATTAATTGAATCTAAAAATTTTTTGAGATTCATATTCGGTTTTTTGATTAACTTCATTAATCATATCACACCAAGAAAAATTGACCAAAGACAATAGAGGTGTTAAAAAAAGAAGGAACGGGGTATGGTGTAATGGTAGCACGAGTCCTTTGGGAGCCCAGTACTAGAACAAAGTTCAGTACTGGATTAGTCCCGCACTAAATTTTCGGGATGTGGTGTAGCGGTAGCACGAGTGCTTTGGGAGCACTTAGCCCCAGTTCGAATCTGGGCATCCCGACTATAAGTGGCTAAACAAAAATTTTAGTGCAGGAGATTTAGTCTCGGTTCGAGTCCGAGTACCCCGAATTTTATTTCGTTCAGTATTTTCAACCAGTTCAGTATATTGCGTAAATTTCTTTTTATGTTATGGTGAAATCATAACGGCTCAAACATGAAAAAGATTCTCATTATTGACGACGATAAGGTGAATCAAGATATTTTGTTTAAAGCCTTTAGTCAGAATGATTATGAGGTTATTTCTGTGTATGATAGTGTAGACTCAATTGAAAATATTATTAAATATAAACCGGATTTAATCATTTTAGACATTTTAATGCCCAAACTTGACGGCTTTGAAGTGTTGCAGATAATGAAGAAAAAATTAATAATTCCAAAGATCCCGGTTATTGTTTTAACGGCCTTAAAAGAAGATGGTAGTTTTAAAAAAGCCCTGGAACTAGGGGCAGAAGATTGTTTATTGAAAACTGATTATAATCCAAGCGAATTAGTGAAAAAAATAACTAAAAGACTGAGGAGTTAATTATAGAAACTCTTTTAACAAATCCTTAATTAAAACATCTATTGCTTGATCAGCTAAAACTATATCTTTATTCAGAAGCTGATCCTCAAGAGTAAGTCTTTGCTCCCGATAAAATACACCTATCGGGATTTTTTCTCCCCATTCAAGAGATTTGGCAAAAGCCAGATTTTTGTCGTTGGGCGAATATTTTGTTTCTTCCAGTTTATATATTCTTTCGCGATACCAAGTAAAAGTATTGATATGATTTAAGCTTATGCAGGGTTGTAAAATATCAACTAAAGAAAAGCCCTTATGATTGATAGCCTGAACCAAAACCTCGGTTAAATAGGGGATATCTCCGGCAAAACTGCGCGCCACAAAAGTAGCGCCCGAAGCAATTGCTAAGGCTAGCGGATTTAATTGTTGATCAACCACACCTTGCGGAGTTGTTTTTGTTTTAATGCCTTTTTCTGAAGTTGGCGAGGCCTGACCAACTGTTAAAGAATAAATCTGATTATTATGAATCAAACAAGTGATATCTGAATTCCTTTTTGAAGCATGAACTAAATGGTTGGCGCCCTCTCCAAGCTGATCGCCATCGCCAACAATACTAATAACCTTTAATTTTTTATTTGCAATTTTAATACCGCTGGCAATCGGTAAAGCTCTACCATGGATTCCTTCAAAATTATAAACTTTTAAGTAATTAGCCATATGACCATGGCAACCAATACCATAAACAGCGGCAATCTGATTAGAACTCAATCCTAGTTTCTTAAATGCATTTTCAAGAGCAGTCAAAATACCAAAATTGCCACAACCCTGACACCAAATAATTTTAGCTTGAGTTCTAAATTCGTTGTTCATAGTATTTGTTTCACCTTTTCAACAATTTCTTCCGGAAAAAATGGCCGGCCGTCATATTTTAAAAACTGATTTTCTATTTTAATGCCAGTTTTTTCTGCAATTAATCCACCCAATTGAGCGCTGATATTTTGTTCTATTAATAAAACTCTGCGATTTTGGCAAAACTCAATAATTGATTTGCTCGGAAAAGGATTTAAAAAATTTAAATGTAAAAAACTTGTTTCAATTTTCTGATCTATTAAAATCTTCTGGGCTTCTAAAATTATTCCCTTATTAGATCCCCAAGAAATTAATCCGATTTTAGATTTCTTTGATCCATAAACTATTGGCTTTGGCATTTCTTTTTCCACAGTTTCTAGTTTTTTCATTCTTTTTTCCATCATTAATTTTCTATTCTTCGCATCATCGTTGGCAAAACCAAACTCATCATGCTCATAAGAGGTTGTAAAAAAAGGTTCTTTAGCCTGACCAATGAACGCCCTAGGAGAAATACCGTCTTTGATAAAACCATATCTTTTATAGTTTTGTGGACAGTTTTCTAAAGAAAAAGTTTTACCTCTATTAATTTTCACTTTAGTTTCATCAATCAATTTAATGGTTTCGCGGTTCTCGGATAAATATTTATCAGTTAAAATAATAACCGGTAACTGATATTTTTCTGCTAAATTAAAAGCGCTTATCATTAACCAGAAACATTCTTCAACATCTCCGGGAGCTAAAACAATTCTTGGAAAATCATCTTGAGAAGCAGTCAAAACAAATCTTAAATCTCCTTGGCCAGTCCAAGTCGGCATACCGCTGGACGGACCAGGCCTTTGGCCCTCAATAACAACCAAGGGAGTCTCTGTCATACCAGCCATTCCCAAAGCCTCAACCATTAAGGAGAAACCGCCTCCAGAACTAGCTGTCATTGATCTTAAACCGCAAACAGCCGCGCCTAAAGCAGAATTAATGGCGGCAATTTCGTCCTCGGGTTGAAAATAAACTATTCCCAATTCTTTGGCCTTGCTGGCAAAATAGGTAATGATTGAATTAATCGGAGTCATTGGATAAGCGGAAAAAAATTTACAACCCGCCTTAATCGCCCCCAAACAAAAAGCATCATTTCCAGACAAAAGGAGCTTAGCTCCTTTTAGAGTTCTTTTTGACAAACTGAAGGGGAATTTAATTGTTTTAAAATTATTCTTGGCAAAATTAAATCCTTTCAAAGCAACTTTAATATTCAAATCAATAATTTGTGGACTAGCCCATGAAAAAACTTCTTTAATAACTAATTCTAAAATTGAAAAATCAACCTTTAGCAAAAAAGCTGTAATCCCTAAAGCAACATTGTTCATCATCACTTCGCTACCCTTACTATCAATCGCTAATTTTATTAATGGCGCTGAACATAGATTAATCCCTTTTTTAATATTAGAGAAAGAGGCTTTATCTGAATTAAGGATAACAATGGCTTCAGTAGACAATTGATCTTTATGAGAATCAATCGCTTCTTGATTTAAAGCAATTAGAAAATCTACTGATAAATACGGAGAATTAACTTTCTCTTTTGAGACTCTGGCGCTATAGACATTGTGCCCACCTCTAATTAGAGAAGGATATTCACTATAATCAAAAGCAAAGTAACCAGACCTTACTGCAATCTTGGCAAAAGTCAAGCCGGCCGAGGCAATACCTTGACCAGCCTCGCCAGCAATCCTAATATTAAAATCGTTTTCTTTCATATGAAAATTATACCATACAATGGCATATCGAATCCACGACTCGCTATAGTATTATTATTTTAACTTTCCCAAATCCTCTTCTCTTTGGGATGATTTTATGATAAGAAAAGCTTGACGCGGGTGTAACACAATGGCAGTGTGATAGCTTTCCAAGCTATTTATGTGGGTTCGATTCCCATCACCCGCTCACCTAAAATTTAAAATTAAATCTTACAAACAAATAAACAGAATTAAAACTTTTAACCATCTTTTAAATGGTTTTTTGGTCGTATTTTAAATTAAATTATACCAAATAGAAATTTGACAAATTAAACTTTCTATGTCATAAACAAGCCAGAAAGGAGACCTTTATGAAAACCATAAATGTCTTGTTAAGCGGGGTCAGATGGTTCACCCAGCGGGTGACCATGCTGATTTGCGTACCAATGTGGGTGGTAGGAGTTCCCGCACTCGAAGTGTGGGTACTAAACCTGACTGGGTTGTGGGCAGCCAATGATGCGCTATATCCGAACGGAAGCTTTTGGATCCTATTCATGATATCGCGCTTGGCACTTGCTGTCATGTGGATCGCTCTCGCTTGGGGCTTGACCGAACTCGGCACCAAGACTGATTTCTTTTGGTTCAATCAGGAACAATCGTCTTATTCGAAGACGGAACCAAAAGACAAGAGCGGCATGATCATCGGCATCATCAGCATGTGCCTAATTTGCATCTTCTTCGCGGAAGTTGCCGTGCGCCTCATCACGGGCCTGCCCATACCCTATCTACCCTCAAAGTAACAAGAAAGAAAAAAGTCCTTGCTCCTATCCCCGGGGAAGTAAGGACTTTTTAATTTATCTAATCAAAATTTAAAAACACAAAAAGCAGCCATTAAAACGGGTTGCTTTTTGTTCTTTGAAAAACAAAACCTATTAACTGAATAAATACCAAATCAGAAAAACAACCAACGTAGAAATTATGACTGAAACAATATATCCTGATTTTTTACTGTTTAATAATTCTTTAATGGCCATTTTACCTGGCGTGCCAGGTAGTAGAAACTCGAAAAGATATTTCTCCGCCCTTTGGGCGGGTCGCGCGGCAAAGCCGCAGCGACCATTAGAGTTTTCACTACCTGGCGTGTTCAGTGACTCTCAATTCACGAATTAAATTCACTTTTATTTCTCCTGGATATCTTAGCTCATCTTGAATTCTCTGGGCAATATCTTTTGCCATTTTCCTGGCAGTCAAATCATCAACTTGTTCCGGCTTGACAAAAACTCTTATTTCCCGACCAGCTTGCAATGCCCAAGCTTTTTCCACTCCATTAAAATCAGTAGCAATCTTTTCCAGATCAGCCAATCTTTTTAAATAATTCTCGGCCGTATCTTTTCTGGCTCCCGGCCTGGCTCCGGAAATTTGATCAGCCGCTTGAACCAATATCGATTCTAAATTCTCATAAGGATAATCTTCATGATGAGATTTCATGGCTAGAATTATTCCTTTTTCAGCGCCAAACTTTTCCAAAATTTTAATACCAATATCAACATGAGAACCTTCAATCTGTTGATCAACCGCTTTACCAATATCGTGTAAAAGACCTGCTTTTTTCGCTATCTGAATATTACCGCCAACTTCAGCCGCTAAAGCCGAAGCCAAAAAAGAAACTTCCATTGAATGAAGCAAAACGTTTTGACCATAACTGGTTCTAAATTTTAATCTTCCCAAAAGCTGAATCAATTTAGGATCAAGACCGATAATACCGGTTTCATAAACAGCCGATTCGCCGGCATCTTTAACTTGTTTGGTGATTTCCTGCTCTGCCTTAACAACCTCGTCTTCAATTCTGGCCGGCTGAATCCTGCCGTCTTGAATCAGTTTTTCCAAAGCAGTTTTGGCAATCTGCCGGCGAATCGGATCAAAACCGGAAATAACTAAAGCTTGAGGAGTTTCGTCTATAATTACCTCAACTCCAGTTAATTTCTCTAAAGTCCTGATGTTCCTGCCTTCTTTGCCAATAATCCTGCCCTTAATTTCATCGTTAGGAAGGGGGATAGTTGTCGTTGTAATTTCTTGAGCTTGAGACAATGCTTGTTTTTGAATTACTATCGCTAATATTTCTTTGGCTTTCCTTTCAAATT